>JAAUYH010113990.1_pt1 | contig 15793 bp, 9 predicted proteins | sample 7278061 | NCBI WGS metagenome assembly JAAUYH01 (sample SAMN14350203, study PRJNA611818) | marine sediment metagenome | isolation source: surface marine sediment (0.6m) | place: French Polynesia: Moorea | collected 2018-08
CTCTCACCGTAGTAAATGAAACCGAGCGCGCGGCGCGACCGTGTCGGGCTTGTGTTGGCGCCAGCCCAGTGGATCGTCCGGGCGTCGTGCATAAGGAACATGCCGGTTCCGCCTGACTCGGCCACGGTCCCGGCCCGATCGGCTTCGGTTCCGAAATCCGTGATCCCCTGCGAGAATCCCAGCACTCCTGTCGGAGCATGGTCGCGAAATCCTTCCTTACGATGGGAGCCGCGAACGTAGTGGATGCACCCGTTCTCCGCATCTACCGGCTCGAGCGCAAGCCACCCGGTCACAGCTGCGGGAGGTGTGAGGTGGAAGAAATAGCCATCCTGGTGCGGCGGCGTCGCCTGACCGATGCCAGGCGGCTTGTTGAAGAACTGCATGTTCACCGGGCGCACCGGTTCGCCGAGTACGATTTCGGCCAACGCCCGGGGGGCGCCATCGAACATCAGGTCGCGGAAGAAGTCATCGTAGTCGAAAAGCCTCTGAAGCTGCTTGAGCGTTCCGGGATCATTCGGGTCCTCGAAATAGACCTGTTCGGGCGGCATCTTCTGCACGCCTGCGCGGAGAAATGCGCCAAGCGCTGTGTCGATTTGCGCCATCGCTTCCGCCGTGAATAGCGGTGCGACCCTCAGATAGCCATCGCGGTCGAAATCCGCGCGCAATGCCGCACAGTCGAAACGTGGTTGCTGCAAGATCTCGCCTCCGACGCCCCAGACGGGCGGTGGTTCAGACTTGCGTGGATGAGAAAACCTGAACAGTGTGATTTTTGGTAATGACTGTGATTTCCGATTGTTTGTGCGAAATGATGTCCGACTTTCATGCTACATCCGACAGTTGCGCACCGACGATCCTGCGTCAGTCCTACGGCCGTTTCGAAGCGAGGGCCCGGATCGGACCGGCCATTTGGCCCCATCACGATCTTCTCTGGATTCATCGGGGTGCGATCCGCCTTCGCATCGAAGGGACGCCTTGGCAGGACCTTGAAGCGCCCGCCGGCATCTGGATTCCCCCCGGCACGCGGTTCGACGGCATTGCGAGCAATCGTCGTGTCACCGCCTCGATCACGCATTTCGTTATGCGGGTCGACTCAGAGGGGCCGCGACCACGCATCGCCGACCCGGCCTTGGCCAACCTTGTCCAGGCAATGGTCGAGCTTTCCCAGTCCTACGCCGCTGCGGAAGCTCCCTACCCGATGCGGACGCGCCTACTCGCCTCGATTCTCGATGCGCTCGAGCGCGCGCCGCAATCTATTTCGAATTCCAATCGGATCGACAACGCCTGGAGGCTCGCCGGAGACCGGCTGTCCGTCATTTCCGGTATTGGCGACGTCGCCGCGTTGATCGACCTGTCCGAAAGCACCTTCCGCGCTCAGCATCGCAAGCAACACAAAAAACCCCGCCGGGCAGTACTTGATCGCACTGCGTTTGGACGCCGCGAAACATCTTCTAACAACCACGAACCTGCCGGTGAAGGCGATCGCCGGTCGGGTCGGCTACGGCCATCCCGAAAGCTTCTTTCACGCATTCCGCCGCAATGTCGGAAAGACTCCACTCGAGTATCGCCGGATGTCGGCACCCTTCGCCTAGGCTGTTGAGACGAGTAGTCTGAGGCGAGCGCCTAAGATAACCTTAACCGTGCCCTTGCGGGTCAACTCGCATACGAGACGCGTGGTTGATATGAGCTCCCATGATGCGCTTGTGCCGCTAGAGTTAGCTGCGACAATTGCGCAGGGTTCAGAAAGAAAATGTGCATGCGGCGTGCAAACCTAAATGCCCAAGTGTCCTTGGCGTAAGACGGTCGCTGCTCTTGCCGCTACGCACGAGTCGGATCGCGTCCATTCTTCTATAGCGACAGCCGCCCGAGAACAGAGCGCTCTTTGACGCTGCAGCACTAATCCACCTATCAGCGCCATAACGGCGCGCAAAGAGCGCCTCATGTCCGCGCTGACAGAATTGCCTCGCGTCCCACTTCTCCCACAAACGTGCCGATCTGTTTTTCCAGATGCTCGATGGACAACTCGGCGACTCTGGACGGCAATTCCCGCAGTTCGTCTTTGCGCGCAATGACCGTCAGGGTCCTGGACAGTCCAGCGACCGGTAGTGGTACAATTCGCAACGGCATCTTTTCCACCAAGCCATCAATCAACAGCGTCGGTGTCAGAAGGCTGAAACCCATCCCCTTGGCCACACATGACGTGACCATACTTGAGCGGTCGGCCTGGATCACCCGGAGGGGTTCGAATCGCAGCCGCCTGAGGTGTTGCATTATCAACCGCCCGGCATAGGTGCTGTCCGCGAAACGGACGAGCGGCAGCCTTTGCTGCACGGCGTCGAGACTGTCGGTCGGACCATCGTAGGTTTGCGGCAGCACCAGCAGGAACGCCTCGGTCAGGATCGGAAACCGTTCCAGCCCGTCGAGGTCGAGAAACGGATTTGACGTGATCGCCATATCCGCCTGTTTGGTCCGCAAAAGACGTTCGTGGTCTCCACTCTGGCCGGCGTGCAGGGTGATTTCCTGTACTCCGAATTCCTCTTGCGCCAGCGAGACCAACACCGGTGTCAGCGTGGTCGCGACCGAGGCCTGGATGCCGATACGCAACAGAGAGATGGAGACGGAGGCGCTGTGCCGCATCGCGACTTCCAACTCGTCCAGAGCTCCAAGGATCCGGATCGCCTGCTGATGCAGCCGCAATCCGGCATGCGTGAGTCGCGCCGGCCGGGTGCTTCGATCCAAGAGCCTCGTGCCGAATTCCCGTTCCAGTGCCGCGATATGTTGCGAGGCGGCAGGCTGTGTCAAACCGAGCATTCTGGCACCTGAACGCATCTGACCGGTTTCGGCCACGGCAACGAGGACTTCAAGCGACCGGATGAGCCTCGGGTTCAGAGGGCGTGGTTTCGTCATGGGCAAACTGCAACCATAGTATAAACTTCTCTAATACTAGAGGTTTTTGATTGGCAAGGGTCAAGCTGTCGAGAACTCTGAAGCACGTTCAACGCGTGAGGCGTGCAATATGCGGACCAGTCGGGCGCGGAGGGGTCGAAGACCGGCGAAGCGGTTGGCAGAGGACAGCCCGCGGGCGCCGTACATTCTGCGCAAACTTGGCACGTTCAACGTGCTGGGCGAAGAGGGTCTGTCGCTCATAGAGGCCAATGCCGAACGGATCCTGGCCGAAACGGGGATGGAATTTCGCGACGATCCCGAAATCCTTGCAGTCTTTGCCGATGCGGGATGCGATGTTGACGGCACGCGCGTGCGCTTTGCGCCGGGGTTCTGCCGCAAGACGATCCAGTCCACGGCACCGAAGGTCTTTCAACAACACGCGCGCAATCCCGCGAGAAGCGTGCAGATCGGCGGGGATGCGACGGTTTTGTGCCCCTCCTGGGGTCCGCCGTTCGTACACGACTTGGACCGCGGCCGCCGCTATGCAGGTTATGAAGATTTCCGGACTCTCGTGAAACTGCACCACAGCCTGCCGTGGCTGCATCATTCCGGCGGCGTGGTGTGCGAGCCGGTGGACTTGCCCGCGAACAAGCGGCATCTGGACATGCTCTATGCGCATATTCGGTTCTCTGACCGACCCTTTATGGGCGCCTTTATCGGGGCGGAGCGGGCGGGCCATGCGCTCGACATGGCACGGATCGTGTTTGGCGATGCGTTCGTGGCAGAAAACCCTGTGCTCTATTGCGTGTCGAACACCAATGCGCCGCTGGTGATGGATGCACATATGTCCGGCGCGTTGAAGACCTATGCGCGCGCCGGGCAGCCAGTTGCCTGCACGCCTTGGGTTCTGACGGGTGCTATGTCGCCCGCGACAATTGCCGGGACGCTGGCTCAGGTGCTGGCCGAGGCACTCGCGAGCGTGACACTGGTACAGCTTGTTGCCCCCGGTGCGCCCTGCCTGATGGGCAGTTTCGCCTCGACCTTGTCGATGAAGACCGGGGCGCCCACCTTTGGCACGCCGGAGGCCGGGCTGATGGTGCTGGCCGCCGGGCAGCTGGCACGACGGCTGGGTGTTCCGCTGCATACGGTGGGCACGCTCTCATCGTCCAAAATTCCGGATGCACAGAGCCAGCAGGAGGCCTGCTGGGGGCTCTTAATGTCAATGTTTGCCGGGGCCAACGTGATCAACCATGCCACCGGCTGGCTCGAAGGCGGGTTGGTCACGTCGTTCGAAAAGACCATGATTGATCACGATATCTGCGGCAAGGTCGGTCGATTCTTCGAGGGCATCGATCTGAGCGAAAACGCTCAGGCCATGGCAGCAATTGCCGCAACCGGACCAGGGCAGCATTTCCTGGGCTCCGAACACACGCAGACAAACTTCATGTCGGCGCTCTTTCGGCCGCTGACACCGGACGACAGTTCGTTCGAACAGTGGGACGCCGCAGGGCGGCAAGACGCCGCCACCCGCGCCAACCGGCTTTGGAAATCCCGGTTGGAGGCCTATCAGGACCCCGACCTTGACCCGGAGATCGACGCGGCGCTGCAGGACTACATCGCCAAGCGCAAGGCCGAGACGCCGGATCGGGACTATTTCTGATGGAACGCGCGGGCACGGTGATCATCGGCGGCGGCGCCATCGGGCTGAGCGTGGCGTATCACCTGTCGTCGCGGGAGGCGGCGAATGTGGTTCTGCTTGAGCGGAACAGCCTGACCTCCGGCACCTCGTGGCATGCTGCCGGGATCGTCGGGCCCTTGCGGACCACTCCGAACATGACGCGGCTGGCGTCCTATGCGCTCGATCTCTTTCCGCGGCTAGAGGAGGATACGAGGCTTGCCACTGGGTACCAGCGCACGGGCGGCTATTGGCTGGCGCGGGAAGAGGCTCGGTTAGACGAACTGCACCGCATCGCCGATCTGGGGATGACCCAAGGCTTGACACCGCGCATGGTGCAGCCTTGCGATATCGCGGTGCCGGGGCTGGATCTATCGCGCCACGTGGGGGCGCTGCATGTCCCCGAAGACGGCAATGTGAACCCGGTCGATCTGTGCATGGCCTATGCGCGGGGCGCGAAACATCGGGGCGTCGATATCCGCGAAGGTGCGCGGGTGGCGTCGCTGATGACGGCGTCGGGCCGCGTGACCGGCGTGGAAATGGCGGATGGCGCGCGGATTGGCGCCGACCGTGTTGTCCTCTGCACCGGCGCGTGGTCGCGGGAATTGGCGGCGTCGGCGGGCGTTCCCCTGCCCCTCCAGGCGGTCGAGCACATGTATGTGGTCACCGAACGTATGGGTGGCCTGCCCGACCCTTTCCCGGTTCTGCGCGATCTCGACACCGGCATCTATATCAAGGGCGATGCGGGCAAAGTGGTGGTTGGCGGGTTCGAACCCAATGCGAAATGCTGGGACCCATATGGCCCCGAAGGCGACCGTGCCTTTCTGGAGCTAGAAGAGGATTGGGATCAGTTCGCCCAGTTCCTGGAGGCGGCTTTGGAGCTGATGCCTGCTTTGGAGCGCATCGGGATCCAGCATTTCATGAACGGTCCGGAAAGCTTCACGGCCGACACCCGGCCTTTGGTGGGCGAAGCGCCGTTTTGCGACGGGCTGTTCGTGGCGGCCGGGATGAATTCGGTCGGCGTGATGTCCTCGGCCGGGATCGGACGGGCGCTGGCGGATTGGGTCATGGACGGCCATCCGCCGATGGATTTGTGGGAGGTCGATATCGCCCGTGCCGACCCTCGAGCCGCAGCGCCCGTCCACATGGCCGCGCGGATGGAAGAGGCGGTGGCCGATCTATTTGCAATGCACTGGCCTTATAAACAGCCCAAGGCGGGGCGCGGCCTGCGCGTCTCTGCCCTGCATGACCACTGGCGAAACTCCGGCGCCGTCTTCGGGCTGACCGCAGGCTGGGAGCGTGGGCTTTGGTATGCGCAAAACGAAGTCGAGCGTGCTCTTCCCTATTCGACGGGACCACAAGCGTGGCAGGAAATCGCGTTTCGCGAAGCCGCCCAAATGATGGAAGGTACGGCGCTGATCGACTTGAGCCCGTTCACCAAGATCGACGTCAGCGGACCGGGCGCGCTGCCCGGCCTGAACGATTTGGCCACGGCCCAACTGGATGTTGCGGAGGGCCGCGCAGTCTATACCCAAATGCTGAATGCGAGAGGCGGGATCGAGATGGACGTCACAGTCACCCGCCTTGCCCCTCAGCGGTTTCGCGTCACCTCGGGCGCGGCGACGCGTTGGCGCGACTTGGCCTATTTGCGGCGCAATCTGCCCAAGCGGGCGGAGTTGCACGATGTGACCGAGGATTTCTGCTTGATCGGCGTGATGGGCGCAGGCAGTCGCGACCTGATAACCGGATTGTCCGGGTCGGCTCCCAATATCGCGTTTGGCCATTCCGCACAGGCGGTGGTTGCCGGGCAGCGATGCAACCTGACGCGGGTCAGTTTCGTCGGCGAGTTGGGATATGAGCTGACCGTCACGAATGACTGCGCCGGCTCGGTTTTCGATGCCCTGATCGCGGCCGGCGCGCGGCCGCTGGGCCACTACGCGCTCGATGGCTGCCGGATCGAAAAAGGTTTCAAGCATTGGGGGCATGACATAGGGCCTGAGATCACCCCCCTCGAGGCAGGATTGGGGTTCACGATCGACTGGACGAAGGACTCTCTCGGAAAAACGGTGCTGGAAGCGCAGCGGGCATTGGGCGTGCGGCAAAGGCTGATTCTAATGCAGATCCAAGGTAATCCTCTGATGCTACATGACGAGCCGATTTTTCACGGCGATACATTTGTCGGGCTTACCACCTCCGGAGCAATCGGCCCGCGCACTGGACTGACGCTGGCCTTCGGTCTGGTCGAGGTCGCAGCGGGTGAAACGCTGGCGGAAACCCTCGCACGGCGCTTCACCGTTCGGGTTGCCGGCCAAAGTTATCCCGCAACACCGCTGCGGCAGCCTCCATTCGATCCACAGAGCGAAAGGATGCGTGCATGAGCGACGCGCAAGTCGTCATCATCGGCGGCGGGGCGATGGGGGTCTCGCTGCTGTATCATCTGACCAAAATGGGCTGGTCGGAGGTGGTTCTCGTGGAAAAGAACGACCTGACCCATGGCTCCACATGGCATGCGGCGGGGCTCTGCACCCATTTCGCCCACAACCCGACCATTCAGGAGCTTCGCGCCACATCGGTTCGGCTCTACCGAGACATCCTTCCGGACGAGACCGGAAAGGATTGCGGGTTCCACCGCTCCGGTGCGATGCGGATCACGCGCAACCCGGACCGGATGGATGAGTTTCGCCACGTCGCGGGGCTGTCGGCCTTTACCGGTTACCCTCTTGAAGTTCTGACACCCGACAGGATTGCCGAGTTGTACCCGCTGGCCCGGCTCGACGGGCTACTAGGCGGGATCTATGAGCCCGATGATGGCCATGTGGACCCGAGCCTCGCCACCAACGCAATGGCTCAAGTGGCGGTGGCTGGTGGGGCCACGATCCAGCGCTTCAATCCTGTGCTTTCCATAAGGCGGGATGAGGGGTTCTGGCGGTTGGAAACGTCCAAGGGCGTGATCCGAGCGACGCACGTGGTGAACGCCGCCGGCACTTGGGGATGGGAGATCGGAAGGATGATGGGGCTGAACATCCCCTCGGTCCCTGTCTTGCACCAGTATCTTGTGACTGACACCGTCGCCGCCGTGGCCGAGCGCAAGGCCGCTGGCCAGCCCGAATTGCCGATCATCCGCGATCCGGAAGAAAGCTGGTACGTCCGGCAGGAACGCGATGGCCTGATCCTGGGCCCCTATGAAAAAAACGCGCAGGTCTGGTCGGTGGACGGCGTACCGCCCGAGTTCGGTGCCGAACTGATGCCGCCTGATCTCGACCGGGTCGAACATATCATCCTGACGGTCATGGAGCGCATTCCGGCGTTGGAGACCGGCGGCGTCAAATCGGTGATCAACGGGCCCATCACCTTTACGCCCGATGCGAATCCGCTGATCGGCCCGGCTCATGGGCTGCACAATGCCTGGCTTCTGACCGGGTCGTCCATGGGCGTGATGGAAGGCGGCGGCGCGGGCTGGTTTCTGGCCCATTGGATGACCCATGGCGCGCCACCGATGGACCCGCTGGCCGTCGACAGCCGCCGGTTCGGCACCTGGGCCGACCGCGACTATCGCGTGGCCAAGGCGATCGAGTGTTTCGGTCTGCAATTCGGGATGCATTATCCCTACGAGGAGCGACCCGCCGGGCGCGACATACTGCGTTCTCCCTTGCACGACCGGATGCTGGATCAGGGCGCCGTCATGGGCTTCGCCTACGGCTGGGAGCGGCCCAACCATTTCGGCGGCACGGCGACCAAAGACACCTTTGGGAGGCCCGGTTGGTTCGATCAGGTTGCCTTGGAAGTGGATGCCGTGACCAATCGAGTGGCGCTGGCCGATCTGTCCGTATTCTCGAAATTCGAGGTGACTGGGAACGTCGATGCCTTCCTGAACGAACTGGGGGCGAACCGACCTCCAAAGCCGGGTCGCATCGGACTGACCCATACGATCACACCGGCCGGTGGCGTGCTCTCGGAGTTCACCGTCACCCGGGTGGCGGAGAATGCCGCATATCTCACCTCCGCAGCCACCGCCCGGCAGATCGACTGGGACGCTATGAATGCGGTCGGCGTCGGCGGCGTGACCCTGACTGACGTGACCGAGACGCGTGGCGCCATCGGGTTGATGGGACCTAAGGCTCTTGCAGTGCTGGGCGCATGCACCAATGACGCGCTGGACTTTCCCTGGCTATCCTGCCGCAAGATCACGGTGGCCGGACGTACGGTTCTGGCCCTGCGGGTTTCCTATATCGGAGAGTTCGGGTGGGAACTTCATATGGATCGCGCGGCGATGCGCCCGGTCTATGACGCATTGCTTCAGGCGGGCGCGCCTCATGGGATCGGCCACTATGGCGCCTATGCGGCGAACGCGATGCGGCTGGAAAAGGGATACCGCGCCTGGGGCAGCGATCTGACAACCGAACGTTCTCCCATCGAGACCGGGCTTGGTGCGTTGGTCAATTCCGACGAGCCAGCCATCTATGCGCGCGCCAACGATTGGGAGATGGTGCTTTTGGAAATCACCGGCACGCCCCATCCCTTCTATGCACACGGTGTTTGGCAGGACGATTGCTGTGTTGGCATCGTGACCTCTGCCGCCTTCGGTCACCGTACCGGCAAGACGCTGGCGCTGGCCTATCTGCGCGACCGGACCGCTCGCAGTGATTTGGAGGTTGAGATCCTAGGCGGCAGATACGTAGCGGCAATCCTCGACCGGCCACCATTCGATCCCGAAAATTCACGGCTTCGCACCGCAGGAGACCGCCCATGAGCCAAGAGACTTTGCCCACCGACTGGAGCTTTGAAGGCACCGCCGCGCGCCGCGACAGGTTTTACGCGTCTTCGCTGACGCGATTCACACCCTTCAGGGACCCCATCGTTTTTCGTAAGGGTCAGGGCCAGTATCTTTGGGATACCGAAGGCAACAAGTACATCGACCTTCTGGGCATGAATGTCTGCATCTCGGTCGGGCATTCGCATCCGCGCGTGGTCGAGGCGGCTATGGCCCAAGCGCAGGAACTGACTCATTGCACCACGATGTTCTACCACCCGACCCCTGCCCATTTGGCCGAAGAACTGGCGGCGACCATGCCTGCGGGTCACGACTGGGTCGTGCATCTGACCAACTCTGGGTCCGAGGCGATCGATCTCGCGATGACCATGTCGCGGACCTACACCGGAAATCTTGATCTGCTGGCCCTGCGGCACTCCTATCATGGGCCCACCTCCGCCGCGCAGTCGATCACCGGCATCTCGGGATGGCGCCATCCAGGGATGCCCGGGGACGTGGCGTTCGTGCCCGAACCCAACCAATACCGCGGAATCTTCGGCAAGGGCACGCAACCCTACCTGGATGAGATCGACCGAGTGATTGCCTCCGCCACTTCCGGAAAGGTGGCCGGCATCGTCGTGGAGAGCATCCAAGGCTATGGCGGCGTGATCGAGATGCCGCCGGGTTATATGTCGGGCGCGGCAGAGCGGGTGCGCGCCGCAGGCGGCCTATACATCGCCGATGAGGTGCAATCGGGCTTTTGCCGCACCGGTGCGCATTTTTGGGGCTTTGAGGCCGACCGCGTGGTGCCCGATATTGTTGTCATGGCCAAGGGGCTGGGCAACGGCTTTCCGATCGGCGCGGTGGTCGCGCGCAAGAAGGTCGCAGCACCCATGGCGGAGAAGTTCATGTTTCACACCTATGGCGCAAACCCGACGTCCTGCGCAGCCGCGCGAGCGGTACTGCGGGTCCTGCGCGACGAAGGGCTCCAGGAAAACGCCCGTAGGGTAGGCGCAGCGCTCTACGAACGTCTCAAGGCCCTCGCGGACAAACATGCTGCCATCGGCGATGTGCGCGGAAAGGGTCTGATGCTGGCCATTGAGATCGTGTCCGACCGCTCCGCCAAAACATCGGATCGTGAGACGACCGCACATGTCTTCGAGGCCTGCCGGGAGCAGGGACTGATCCTGTCCAAATCCGGGCCAACGCAATCCACGCTGCGAATGGTACCGCCGCTTTGCCTGTCATTTGAGGATGTGGATGTGGTTGCGCGGGGCTTGGACAAGGCGTTTTCGACGGCGCGGTGACAAAAGACGGGCCTCTTCCCGTGCTTCATACCGAAGCGCACGATCGGGCTTTTTCGGTTTTGTTTTACTCTTCGACTGCCGCGAAGGGTGAAATTGCCACAACTCCGTTCTTCAACTCCGCCACAAGATGGGCGCGAAGCTTCTGAAACGCCGTGTTCGCCTGCATCGCCTCTTGGTAGACCAGATAGTACCCGAAGTTCGGCCGCGAGACCGTGTCGCCCAGAAGCACCATTTTGCCGGCACGTACCAGGTCGTCTTCGACGCCATGGGTCCCTATGCTGATGCCCTCGCCGGCGCAAACCATGTCCAGCATCGTCGGATAGCTCTGCACCTGCCGCAAGGCGGAGCGGCCGGGGTATGGTCTGCCAATCTCCGCGAACCAGCGCTCCCAATCCATCCAGCCAACGCCCCACGGGTCTCCGTGATCGAGAAGCAGACCTGGCGAAGTCGTGCCAAGGATGTCGTCGGGGTCGATCTCGGGATGGGCCTCGAGAAACGAAGGCGAAGCCACGATCTGGCAGCGTTCGTGGAACAATCGGTCAGCCAACATTCCATGAAATTCGCCATTCCCAAAACGTATCGAGAAATCGACAGACGGGCCGTCGAATGTCCTGTAGTCGTCGGCCGTGACGAGGTTGATATTTTTTCCGGACACGGCGCGCATGGCGCTGATCCGTGGCATGACCCAGAGATGCGCAACGCCGAAAGACGCCCCGACAACCAGTTCGTCGCTGCCGGACCGTTGTACCTGTCGCAGGCCAAGTTCCAGACGGTCCAACGTGCTGGTTGCAAGCTCGCTGACACGTTGTCCTTCGGCCGTAAGCCGCACGTTGCTGCCGCGCCGGGTAAAGAGCGGCGTTCCGATCCAATTTTCGATATTCGCGATGTGCCGCGTCACGGCGGGCTGCGCGACGGACAATTCTTCCGCGGCGCGGGTGAAATTGCGATGCCTAGCGGCGGCTTCGAAGGCCAGAAGCGCGTTCATCGGAGGTAGCTGGCGCCGCATAGCCAAATTTCCCAGAATAACAATTTGTTATTCCAAGATACCTCTATTTGGGATCGCGGCAAACATTTGTTTGGCTCATGCTCACCGCGGAAATCTCGGGAGGAGATCATGGATCGCGTATCGTTCACCCAGATGAAGGACGGCACCAAGGAAGACTACGACTTCTTGAACGCACATGAAATCGAATACACGAAGGGCACAGCCGACCGGTTGCTGGTGGCGCTTGTCGACCTGGATGAGGGATTGTCCGGCTACCAGATCACGCGGCTTGGGCATTCGGTTCAATCGGCAACACGCGCCTGGTATGATGGCGCTGACACCGATTGGGTGGTGGCGGCGCTGTTGCATGACATTGGCGACATCTACGCGCCCTACAATCACGACGAATATGCCGCCTCGATCCTCAAGCCTTTCGTGCGCGAACAATGCACGTGGTGCGTTCAGACACACGGCGATTTCCAGATGCTCTATTATGGCCATCACCTTGACGGCTACGACCCGCACAAGCGCGAACGCCACCGGGGCCAGCCGTATTTCGACGACTGCGCCGAGTTTTGCGAGCGATGGGACCAGGCAAGTTTCGATCCCGACTATCCCGCGCCGCCACTGGAGTTCTTCGCCCCGATGGTGCGCGAGGTCTTCGCGCGCAAGGCCTATGACCCGGACGTCATTCGGCCCGGCGCAAGAGAGCCTCTGCGCAATCCCGACATCGCCAAAGAGCGCGCCGCGCATAATGCCGGAGATCAAACATGAGCCAGACACCCCAAAACAGCGGTGATAACTTGCGTGCGATCCACGCGGACTACTACACCAGCGATGCGATCTTCGCCGAAGAAAAAGAAAAGCTGTTCTACAAATCCTGGCAATACGCTTGCCACGTCAGCGAACTGAAAGACCCCGGTGACTACGTCGCGACGGACGTGCTGGGCCAGAATGTCTTTGTGGTGCGCGATCACGATGGGGAAATCCGTGGCTACTACAACATCTGTCCGCATCGCGGCCATCAATTGGTGGAGGGCAAGGGTCAGACCCGTGTGATCGTCTGCCCATATCACCATTGGAGCTTTTCCCTGAACGGAGATTTGCGCCACATGCGCAAACGGGAGACGAGCGCAACACCCGAGCGCAGAGCCGTTTGCCTCAAACCCGTCCGGATCGACCGGTTGCTGGATTTCATCTTCGTCAATCTCGCCCCAGATGCTTTGCCCATCGCCGAATTCTGGCCGGGTGTCGAAGACCACATCCGGCAGACCTGCCCGAAGGTCGACAGCTACGTACTGGGAGATACCGCAGCGGCGATCCATGCGGTCGACGTGGCGGCAAATTGGAAGGTTCAGATCGACAATTACCTGGAATGCCAGCATTGCCGGCACGGGCATGTGTCGTTCTCGGACATGCTGGACATCAACAACCAGTATTACGTGCTGGGCAAAAACCAGGCCTACAATTTCATTCCCGGCAACAAGAAAGCGGACAACCTGGCCTATCCGCTGGATCTGGAGCACGACGAGACCGATCTGCATTTCTGGTTCCTGTTCCCCAATGTCGGCATCTCGCAATTCGCTGGGCCGGGCAACCTGAGCCTGTTTCAGTGGAACCCGATCCACCCCGGACGCGGATTTCGCATCAGTGTCAATCTGGAACCGGCAGAAGACACCGACCCCGGGATGCGGGAACGACAGGAAAAGCGCGCGGTCTGGGGTCGTGAAGTGCTCCAGCCCGAGGATATTTCGTTCCTGCTTTCGGTGCAGGAGGGCATGTCGCAGCGCGCCTTCGACCAGGGCTGGTACATCGTGGATTGGGAGAATATCGAATTCTCCGAGGCGATGATGCGCCATTTCCATGAAACTTACCTTGCCCATATGGGCCGGGGACAGCCACCCGCCGAGTTGGCCGCGGAATGACGCGGCCTCTCGCCGGGATCCGAATTCTGGATTTCGGCCAGTACCTTGCGGGCGCGCTGGTTGGCATGATGCTGGCCGACATGGGAGCCGAGGTTATCCGGATCGATCCGCCCGGAGGGCCGCGCTGGAATGATCCGGCGTTCGACATGCTCTCGCGCGGCAAGCGGGTGATCAAACTTGACTTAAAGTCAGAAACTGGGCGTGCGACTGCGCTGGAACTGGCCAAGCGCGCGGACGCATTGATCGAGAATTTCCGCCCCGGTGTCATGGATCGTCTCGGCGTAGGGCCGGATGCCCTGCGCACCAGCAATCCTGACCTGATCTACCTGTCTTTGCCGGGGTTTGCCTCGACCGATGCAGAACTTGCCGGTTTGGCCGCATGGGAAGCAATCATCGCGGCGCGCACGGGGCAATTCACCGACATGGGCCTGAACCGGCGGCTTATGGGGATCAAGGCGTCGTTCTCGCCTTTGGGCCTCGCCTCGGCCTATGCGGCAACCTTTGGTGCGATGTCGATCCTCTTCGCCTTGGGCGCGCGCCACAGGTTCGGAGGCGATCGGATCGAGGTGCCTCTCGCTTCGGCGCTATTCGAGGGTCTCGCCTATAACCACGAACAGGTCGAGGACTATCCCGAGCGCTACAAGTCACCGCGTGAGCTGGAGCTCGACCGGCGTGCAATTTCCGGCGAGCCGTGTGACCTCGACTTCGTGGAATTGTCCGAATTTCTCGATCCGTTCTACCGGACTTACACCTGCGCCGATGGGCGCGGCTTCTATGTCGTCGCCGGCAGCATTGCTACGCATCCCGCGCGGGTGTTGAGGATTCTGGGACTCGACCATCTTCTGGAGACTTTGCCCGTCTTCGACCCCTACCTCGACACTGCTGATTGGCCGGATGAATGGACATTGAGCAACTACCCCGTGGGCGCGCGGGACCGGGCGCGGATCGCGGATGCCATGAAGACGGCTTTCCTGACGCGACCAACGGACGAGTGGGAGGAATTGTTCGGTGCAGGAAAAGCCCCGGCGACAGCACAGCGCACCACTCAAGAATGGTTGAGCGACCCGCATGCGCTGGCCTCTGGATTGATCCTGCGCGTCGATGACCCTTCGCGTGGGCAGATGCGCCAGATGGGCAATGTAGCGTGGCTGGCCATGGACAGCGGGGCCACGGTCAAGACCAGCGCGCAAGCCCTCGACCTTGGCGCCCTTGACGCGATCCTCGCAGAGGATCCGCGCTCTGGTACCGAATCTCTCGGCGGCGGCCTTTGGTTAGACGGGCTCAAGGTGGTGGACCTGACCAATGTCATTGCCGGCCCGACCATCGCCTCGACGCTTGCCCGCTTTGGGGCTGAGGTCACACATGTTCAACCTGTGAAACCGTCTGTCGACCCATGGAATGCCGTGGTGTTCGGCTTGCAGGCCAATCGCGGGAAGGAGAGCATTCTGCTCGACTTGCGGAGCAACACGGGACGGGATGTGCTCAATCGCCTGATCCGCGAGACCGATGTCGTCACGCTCAACGCCACCGACGAACAGCGCGACGCGCTTGGCCTCTCGCACGCCGATCTCGCTGAGATCAACCCCGATGCCATCTTGGTGCAGCTCGATGCCTTCGGAGGACCGCTGCGCGGCCCGAAATCGGACCATCTTGGCTATGATGACCTGGCGCAGGCGGCGACCGGAATCATGGTGCGCTTCGGAGGCGGCATGGCGACACCCGAAGAACACGCCCACGCCGGCACGATCGACGTGCTTGCCGGTCTGACTGCCTGTGTCGCGCTGGGCGCCGCTCTCATCCAGAAGCAAAGGACCGGCAAGCCCGACATCGCCCGATCTTCGCTTGCCGCCGCCGGGAACATGATCCAGGCGCAGTTCATGTACGATTTCGAGGGCCGAGCCCCGTTCGACGAACCGTCGGGTCGCAGCGCGTTGGGATGGCACCCCTTTTACCGTTGCTATGAAGCATCCGATGGTTGGTTCTTCCTCGCAGCCCCGACCGAGAGGAAACGCTGTCTTGCTCGAATCCCGGATCTGGCGGACATACTCCACCTGTCTAGCTCTGCGCTGGAAGACGCGCTTGAGACGCGCTTCAGGCGACAGCCAAGCGCCCACTTGGTAAACCTGTTCTCGACCGGGTCAACCTCGGCAGCCCCGCTCGGATCCATGCTGGAAACACGGGATCAAAGCCTGCAGGTGGAGAGCGCCGGAGACATCGACATTGCATACGCGACCTACAGGGCCGTTCGGCACGACGATCACCCTAGTC
>JAAUYH010158714.1_pt1 | contig 15787 bp, 11 predicted proteins | sample 7278061 | NCBI WGS metagenome assembly JAAUYH01 (sample SAMN14350203, study PRJNA611818) | marine sediment metagenome | isolation source: surface marine sediment (0.6m) | place: French Polynesia: Moorea | collected 2018-08
CTAAAGCTGATGAGTCTGATGGCTCCCTAGCCAAGCTTTCAGCCCACATAGGGGTTGTTACTAATATAGAACTTGATCATCCCGATCACTACAACAATTTGGATGAAGTGCTTGATGTATTCCGCACTTTCTCCAATCAATGTCAAACGTTGGTGGGATGCATTGATTGTCCATCGGTGAGACAAGTTTTGCAGCCTGATATTACCTATAGCCTTCACCGTGAATCGGGAGCTGACTACACAGCCGATGAGGTTGAGCATCAGCTAACGGGCACAACCGCCAAAATTTGGGAGCGCGGTCAGCTTTTGGGCACCCTCAGATTACCGTTAATGGGCCAGCACAATTTGAGTAATGCGTTGGCGGCGATCGCAGTTGGTCGTCACTTAGGCATTCCTTTCATGGATATTGCTGAGGCCATTAAAGACTTTCAGGGAGCCCGACGACGGTTTGAACGGCGCGGCTTTTGCAACGGCATCCTCTTCATTGATGATTATGCTCACCATCCCAGTGAAATTGAAGCTACTCTCTCAGCTGCTAAGATTCACATCTCAGAAGAATTTGGCTCCTCAACCCCAAAACGGATCATCGCCGTTTTTCAACCCCATCGATATAGTCGAGCGATCGCCCTAGGCAAAGAATTCGCCCAAGCCTTCGGCGCCGCCGACCAAGTTATCGTCACCGACATTTACAGCGCAGGCGAACCGAATGTCCATAACATCACCGGTCGTCAGGTCGCTGAAATGATTTCAGCTCAACACTCCCAGACTGACTACCAAGCTTCTCTACCCGAAGTTCAGAAAGCCTTAACTGAAACCCTCCAACCGGGGGATGTCGTTTTGTTTCTAACTGCCGGAAACCTGAACCAAATTATTCCAGACCTGATAGCCTTCTACGAGCAAACGGATCTAAGCAACAGACAAGAAGCTTGCCATCAAGCCTAAATAGAAAAAACTAAGTAGCCAGTGGATCATGACGATGCGATAGGCGCGCTGAAGAGTAGAGATAGAGACAGAATCTAGTCAGGAATAAACAGAAAAGTCTCAATTCTTACATTGTTCGCCGATAAACGCTTTATTGCTATATTCCAGCTCCTAGCGTCTAGATGGCTTAAGCCCTGATATCTAGGAGCAGCGATAAATTACCACTTCCCCACCCATCTACAGTCTTCCACTGGGGCTTTAATTTTTACGCTAATCCCTTATTCCTTCCCCAAGCGAAAAGCTAAGAGAGAGCAATCGATCTAAGTTATGGAAACAAACATTTGCCTACCGGACGTCAACAGCCTGATAAAGTCCCAGGTCCCTCTGGCGGGATTAACCTCCTTCCGAGTTGGGGGGCCGGCAGAATGGTATATAGCGCCCCAAAATATAGAAGAACTCCAAACCGGATTAGAATGGGCCCAAAAGCGAGATTTGCCCATTACATTTTTAGGAGCGGGCTCTAATTTGCTGGTTAGCGATTGCGGTTTACCGGGTCTAGTGATCTGCACTCGTCGTCTCCGCCAAGCTACGTTTGATCCCGACACAGGCCAGGTAACGGCGGCGGCGGGAGAACCCCTGGCCACGCTAGCTTGGAAAGCCGCTAGACTGGGTTGGAAAGGGCTAGAGTGGGCCGTAGGGATTCCGGGCACTGTAGGCGGCGCAGTGGTGATGAACGCCGGCGCCCACGGCTGGTGTACAGAAAAAATACTGGTGCAAACTAAAGTGCTGAATTCTGATCAGACGACAGCCATCCTGTCCCCAGAAGATTTGGGCTATCAGTATCGGACATCCCGATTGCAGCACGATCAGCAGTTGGTCGTACAGGCCACTTTCCAACTCCAACCGGGGGCGAATCCCAAAGACGTTATCGCCGATACTTCCAAAGACTTGGCTCAACGCCGCGCCACCCAGCCTTACCACCTGCCCAGTTGCGGCAGCGTCTTTCGTAACCCTGACGCCCACAGCGCAGGTTGGCTGATTGAACAAACTGGCCTAAAGGGGCGTCGTATTGGCAATGCTCAAGTCGCCCATCGTCATGCAAATTTTATCCTTAACTGTGGGGGCGCAACCGCTAACGACATCCTTGAATTAATCCATCATGTCCAGCATGAGGTTGAATCACGATGGTCCCTTTTCCTTAAACCAGAGGTGAAATTTTTGGGAGAGTTTCAACCCGTTTAAGTTTATGCACTGCGGCGTTAGAATCGAATGGTTTGAGAATTACGAGTTCAGTACACCCTAACTAGTCAGCTAATTATGACAAAAGGTCAAGGATTCGGCTTCGGCCTCGGCAAAATGAAGGAATTGACAGAAGCCTTCAAAAAAGCTCAGCAGGTTCAAGAAGGCGCTAAAAAGCTTCAGGAAGAGCTAGAACAGATGGAAATTGAAGGCCAAGCAGGCGGGGGACGGGTTAAGGTTGTCGTCAGCGGCAACCAGGAACCGCGCGGCGTCACCATTACTCCAGACGCTCTAAATGAGGGAGCGGAGGTTCTTTCTGATTTAGTCGCCGCCGCAATGAAAGATGCCTATCTAAAGTCTACTGAGACGATGCGGCAGCGCATGGAAGAACTGACGGGCGGTCTGAATCTACCGGGTCTCTAGAGTAAAAATTATCGCAGTGGGTTAATGGTTAGCAAACTATTGTTTGTCTGCTTGGGTAATATCTGCCGATCGCCTTCGGCGGAAAATATCATGAACCATTTGATCAAACAGCGACAGTTAGCAGATACGATTATCTGCGACTCTGCTGGGACCTCCAGTTACCACATCGGCAGTCCGCCTGATCGCCGCATGGCGGCTGCCGCCCGTCAACGGGGGATTAATCTAGTGGGACAAGCTCGTCAGTTTCAACCTCGAGACTTTCAGGAATTTGATTGGATATTGGCGATGGATCGGGAAAATTACCAAAATATTTTGGCCGCCGATCCACGCGGTGAACATTATCACAAAGTTAAGTTGATGTGTGATTTTTCCCGTCTTTATCCTGATAAGGAGGTTCCAGATCCTTACTATGGAGGGCCTGAAGGGTTTAATTATGTGATCGATTTGCTGATGGATACGTGTGAAGGTCTTTTGGAATTTGTATTAGCTCAGGATAGATCCGCCAAATAGCGCAAGCTTCGGAAAGCAGTTTAGTTGAATAATTGATGTAGTACATTTCCCCAAAATTTGCTGATGCCGCATATCTGAAAGGGTATGAAATGCTAGGTTGAGTGATTTAACAGGAAATAGGGTGAGATCAGAAGGTGCTGGGAATAGTCGGGGCTGTTAGCCTCTTATATCAGCATCATTTAGCTATGGAGCAATAGTCGGGGAGGTTCCTCATGCAAATTACAGAACCCCAATTAAGTCAAAATTTGCAGCCTCCCTGTCAAGGAGACATTCTGATTGTCGATGACACCCCCGACAATATTCGCTTTTTATCCACCATCTTGCTGGAGCAAGGCTATACCGTTCGTAAGGCAATTAATGGCAGGATGGCCCTAACTGCCGCCAAGACAATTTCACCTGATCTGATCTTATTAGACATCAATATGCCTGGCATGAATGGCTATGAGGTCTGTGAGAAGCTAAAGCAGGATGTGCAAACTGAGTCTATTCCAATCATTTTTTTAAGCGCTCTAGATGAGGTTGAAGATAAAATCAGAGCTTTCAGAACTGGGGGCGTAGACTACATCACGAAACCGTTTCAGCTTGAAGAAGTCTTAGTTCGCATTCAGAATCAACTGACAATTCGCCGTCTTCAAACTAAACTTCAATTGCAGAATGGTGAGTTGAAAGAAGCGCTTACAAATTTACAAACGACGCAAAGCCAACTTGTCCAAAAGGAAAAGATGGCCACTCTGGGGCAATTGGTTGCCGGAATCGCCCACGAAATTAACAACCCGGTTAGTTTTATTGTTGGCAATATCAAGCCTGCCCGAAAGTATGTTGAAGACTTACTGGCGTTAATTTCGCTGTACCAGACAGAGTATCCCACGCCCTCGAAAGCAATACAAAAACTCGAACATGACATCGACCTGGATTTCATATACGCCGATCTGCAAAAGCTGATGGACTCGATGTATGTGGGAGCCGATCGAATCCGCTCAGTGATTTTAGCTTTACGGATATTTTCTCGACTTGGAGAAGCTGAATTAAAGTCCATTGATATTCATAAGGGACTAGACAGTACGTTATTACTTGTGCAGCATCGGCTTAATTCAGATGGAAAAGGCAGGGCCATTCAGCTGATTAAGGATTATGGCGCTTTGCCTCAAATTACCTGCTACGCCAGCCAGATGAATCAGGTGTTTCTAAATTTGCTCAATAACGCCGTTGATGCGCTTCAGTCTGAAGCTGACGGTGAGTCTGGGCCTATGGCCGCTCCCACAATTTGGATCACGACAGAGGTCAAAGATTCCGAAACAATTGCGATCAAAATCAAAGATAATGGTCCAGGTTTATCAGAAGAGATGCAATCACGGCTATTCGAACCATTCGCCACCACCAATCCAACTGGGGGATGTAAGGGATTAGGCCTATCAACTTGCCGTCAAATCGTCGTCGAAATGCACAAGGGGCGGCTTCTGTGCCATTCTTCTCCTGGGCAGGGGGCGGAATTTATCGTGGAAATGCCGCTTCAGCTCATCAAGAGTTAATTCCATTGGGGTATCCTTTCGTACTTTCTTTCGCCCAATAGATTCAATCGATTTTTTTCAAAGATTTTTTTCTAGAAATCTTTCAATATTCTAATGGAGAAGCAACTCGCTAGGCTTTTGTAGGTGATGGATATCTTAATAGTCTGTTAACTCAACAAAATTGCTCACCGACTACCCAAAAACTAAAGTTATATTCTCTTAAAGTCCTTGTTAAGAAACGCCTTTTTCTGGGAATCATAGGAACAGTTTTAAGTGTCTCACCGCTTTTTGGGTGCACTGAATCGGGTTCCCCATGGGTGTCAAATTTCCGTTTTATGAATTCTCACCCGTTTATAATGAACGCTGACAAAGGGTGAATCCGCTCATCTTCTTAAAATGACAGGCAATTGCTGCAGCCAGCTAACCTTTGAGCAATATTGCCACTCGCAGAGTATAAGAATTCATGAGTCAGAATGATACCTATATTCCTCAAGGCAATATATTAATTGTCGACGACAATCCGACTAATTTACGACTCTTGTCTAAGGTTTTAACGGGCCAAGGATATGAAGTTCGTAAGGCGTTAGACGGGCAGATGACATTAAAATCTGTTCAGACTCTTCTGCCGGATCTGATTCTTCTCGACATTATGATGCCGGGAATGGATGGCTTTGAAGTGTGCCAGCAGTTGAAGGCTGATCCCCACACCGCTCAAGTCCCGATTATTTTCCTGAGCGCTCTGGATGAAGCATTTGACAAAGTTAAAGCGTTTTTGGTCGGCGGGGCGGACTATGTTACAAAGCCTTTCCAATATGAAGAAATTTTGGCTCGGGTTAAGCATCAGTTAGCGCTTAAATTAGCGGAGCGAGAACTCCATCAACTGAACGCCCAGTTAGAAGATCGGGTGGTGGAACGTACACAGCAACTGGAAATCGCCAATGCCCGTCTGTTGGAAATGGCGTTTCAAGATGGACTCACTAAACTTCCTAATCGCGTTCTCTTTATGGAACGGTTGGGAGAAGCGCTGGAACAGGCAAAGATAGAAGCCAGCTATCAATTTGCCGTTTTATTTCTCGATTGCGATCGCTTTAAAGTGATCAACGACTCTTTAGGACATCTCGTAGGCGATCAACTACTGATCAGTATTGCCCATCGCCTAAAGGAAGTCGTCAGAGACAGAAATACCCTCGCCCGATTTGGGGGAGACGAATTCACAATTCTCCTTACCCATCTTCAAGAATCCAGTCAGGTCACAGAGATGGCCAAGCACATCCTTAAAGCCTTTGACGCCCCTTTTAAGTTGGATACTCGGGAGGTCTTCATCAACGCCAGCATCGGCATAGTGATGGGCGATTCTAGTTACGAACATCCCGAATATCTGCTGCGGGACGCAGACACCGCGATGTACGAAGCAAAAGCATCTGGCAAAGCTGACTATCGCTTGTTTGAGCCCAGTATGCATAACAGCGCAGTTACCCTACTGGAGTTAGAGACCGACCTGCGCATTGCAATTGAGCGAGACGAATTCGTTGTTTATTATCAACCGATTGTTAACTTAAACACGGGTAAGATTGCTAGTTTTGAGGCTTTGGTGCGTTGGCGGCATCCTAAACAGGATCTGATTTTTCCAAACTATTTCATTCCCTTAGCGGAAGAAACCGATCTCATCCTTTCAATCGGCCACAAAATTTTGAGCAAGGCCTGCCATCAACTGAGTCTTTGGCGGCGGCAAGGTCTAATTGATCAGTCGGTGACCATGAGCATTAATCTATCGGCCCGACAACTAACCCAACACGACTTAATCGAGCAAATCGACGCAATTGGCGATCAAAGTGGGCTGAACCTCGAAAACTTGAGACTCGAAATTACTGAAAGTTCAATTATGGATAATGCTCAAGATACGACCGTCGTTCTCCAAAAACTCCGAGACCGTGGAATTAAAGTGAGCATTGACGACTTTGGAACTGGATATTCTTCCTTGAGTTATCTCCATTCATTACCGGTTGACTCCCTCAAAATAGATCGTTCATTTGTTCAGTCCATGAATGGAACCTCTGAAGGGTTAGGCCTGGTTCCATTAATTATCAATATGGCTCACGCTATGGGCATGAGTGTCGTCGCTGAGGGGATTGAAACTGCCCAACAGTTAGTTCAACTCAGTAATTTACACTGTGACTTTGGTCAGGGGTATCTCTTCGCTCAACCCTTAAGAGCCCAAGAAGCCATTGCTTTGGTTTCAGAAGATTCCTTTCAGAAACTGTTCGATTAGGAACCTGTCGCCAAATTGGGGTGCAATTAAAACCGAGACCATCCAGCAGAGAAAAAATACGGAATACAAGGAGTCAGGAGCCAGGAGTCAGAATCCAAATCTTGCCTGACCTCTGACTCCTTTATTTTACCCCGAAAGAAAATTTCCCACTTCAAGTTGATACCCGCCAAATTTTATGTCACCAAATTGTGATCAATCGCAAACCGCACTAATTCAGCCCGGTTATTTGTTTCCGTTTTGCGAAGCAAACTAGTTACATATTTTTCAACCGTACGCGGACTTAAAAAGAGACGCTCTCCAATTTGGGCGTTTGAAAGACCATCGGAAATAAATATTAAAACATCCTGTTCTCGCGCAGTTAGATCCGGAGTTTGGAACGGCTCAAGGGATGAATCGATTGTAAGAGCCTCAGATTTACTTCCAGGTGAATCAGATTGTTGAACCTGCGCAATACTCAACATATGACTCCGTTCTAACAAATTGCGCACCACTGCCTCAAGCTCATCCAATTCAAATGGTTTAGGCAGGTATACGTCGCACCCTAATCGATAGCCTCGGATCCGCTCTTGAACTTGGGTGCGTTCCGTTAGAAAAATGACGGGCAATAACCTCAATGCTGGTTTTTGCCGAACTGCCTTGATCAGCTTGTAACCATCCATCTGGGGCATCGTAATGTCCGTAATGATCAGATGTGGCTGGCTCTCTTCTATCAATCGCAAAGCTTCGACTCCATTTTTCGCCACAATCACCGAATACCCGGCCAATTCAAGGTAATCGTTTATAGACAGACGAGTTCCCTCGTCATCATCAGCCACGAGTATTGTCAGGGGCATGGAACCGTCACAAGGAATGCGTCTATTTCATAGCCTAGGCAAGCTGAAGCCTGAGCCTCCCTCAAAGGGGATGAACTTTAATTACGGAGATTTTTGATTACATATCGTTGCAAATCTTAAATAAATCAGAAGGTATGGGGAGGAAGGGAGGATGAGGGGGCATGGGAGATGGGGGAGATGAGGGTATTGTAACGCGCCTGGTTTTAGCGCCATTTGGAACGGAGGGGAAGGGGAAAAGGAGATGGAGAAGATAAGAGAGATTAAATCCAAAATCCAAAATCTAAAATCCAAAATCCCATTCCCCTGTCGCCTTCGACTCATCCCTAATTCCGCCTTTCAGTTCCTTTCCTATAAAGCCGAAACCATTAGACTTCCGGGTTTTCCAGGGTTACCCTGAATCACCACTGACCGTTGATTGGCGTGGAGGTGTCGGACGATTGAGTACATCGTCTCAATCTCATCCGGCATTCCCACCTTCTCAGCTAAGGTATTTAACGAAAGTGGCTCCTTTGCTTGGCGCAGTGCTTCAACCAGTTTGATTTGTAAGTTAAGAACGCTAGCGGCGGCCTTTTTCCCCGCCTCTACACCGGGTTGGTGATAAGCATTGATATTGACTAAGGAAGCGTATAACCCAACGGCCCTCTCATAAAGAGCGATCAAAGCGCCTACCATATGAGAATTTACCTGGGGAATCGTGATGGTGATAGAGTCACGCTGATTTTCGTAGAGGGCGCGTCGGGTTCCTTGCAAAAAGCCCAGGAGATAATCGCCCGAGGTGACGCTCGGATCAATCTCTGCTGAGTCGCCTTGACGGTCCTGTAGAACCTCAATGAACGTCGCAAAAAAGTTAGAGACCCCCTCTCGCAATTGCTGCACATAGGCGTGTTGATCCGTAGACCCTTTATTGCCATAGACAGCAATCCCTTGGTAAACGAGGTTACCGTCTAGATCCCTTTCTTTACCTAGCGATTCCATCACCAACTGTTGCAAGTAGCGGCTGAACAGCAATAATCGATCTTTATAGGGCAATATCACCATATCTTTCTCGCCTGCGCCGTTGCCCGCAAAATACCATGCTAGGGCCAGCATGGCGGCTGGATTACGGTTGATATCAGGAATTCTTGTGGCGGCGTCCATTACTTCGGCTCCGGCAAGCATAGCGCGGATATCAATGGCTTGCAGGGCTGCAGGCAAAAGACCCACGGCGGAGAGTTCGGAAGTCCGACCGCCAATCCAGTCGTACATGGGGAATGTCGCTACCCATTGGTCGTTTTTGGCCAGTTTCTCAAGCTTGCTGCCCACTCCAGTTGTCGCAACTGCGTGTTTGGCGAAGTCCAATCTTTGCTGCTGGAATAGATGCTTGACTTCTAACATGCCATTTCTAGTCTCTGGCGTACCGCCGGATTTAGAAATAACGATGACTAAAGTGGTTGACAGGCGATCTTTAAGTTGGGTCAGAACCCGGTCAATCCCATCGGGGTCGCTGTTGTCAATGAAGTGTAGCGCCAAAGGAGGAAAGTCTGGCGCCAAGGCTTGGGCCACAAATTGGGGCCCCAAGGCGGAGCCCCCTATCCCAATTGAGAGGACATCGGTGAATTTTGCTTCGCCGGGAGGATGAATCTCCCCCGATTGCACCTGGCTCGCGAACCGTTCGATCCGATTGATTGTTTCGGTAATATCGTTGCGCAGTTCTGGCGTCGGGGATAAGTCTGGGTTTCTTAACCAGTAATGCCCCACCATCCGATTTTCATCCGGATTCGAGATCGCCCCAGCTTCCAGAGCGGCCATATTTTGAAACGCCTTCTCAAACTTTGGCCGCATACGGTCTACAAAGGCGTCATCAAAACTCATTCGACTGATATCTAAATAGAAGCCAAGCTCCTCGTTGTAATACAGCCAATTCTGATACCGTTGCCAGAGTGCGGCAGCATCCATAACCAATCCCACCTAATTGCATCAAACATCAACAGTGTACCGACTGCAGTTTAGAAGACTATGAAGCGAGTATGCTCAAAAAAAACTTAGGATTTTAGGATCCAGAGAAAGGATAAGCAGGGAAGCGTACAAAACTTAATATCCCTTCAAACCCCTAAGCGCTTCAAGGGGATCTCCTTAGTCTGATAGACTTTTAGATTGAGACTAAGTTCTCAAAACGACGCAGAATCAGCAGTTTGGAGGATAGATCCCGTGGAAAGCACCCTCGGTTTAGAGATTATTGAGGTCGTCGAGAAGGCGGCCATCGCCTCAGCTCGTTGGATGGGTAAAGGCGAAAAGGACACTGCTGACCAAGTGGCGGTGGAAGCCATGCGGGAGCGGATGAACAAGATTTATATGCGGGGCCGCATTGTAATTGGAGAGGGTGAGCGGGATGACGCCCCCATGCTCTACATCGGTGAAGAGGTGGGAATTTGCACCCAGCCGGACGCCTCGAAGTTTTGCAACCCTGATGAGTTGCTTGAGATCGATATTGCTGTCGACCCCTGCGAGGGGACTAACCTGGTCGCCTATGGTCAGAATGGATCGATGGCGGTGTTAGCCATTTCCGAAAAGGGAGGGCTATTTGCAGCGCCTGATTTTTATATGAAGAAGCTGGCTGCGCCTCCCCAGGCAAAAGGCCATGTGGACATCAACAAATCAGCCACGGAAAATCTGAAAATTCTTTCTGATTGTCTGAATCGCTCGATTGAAGAACTTGTAGTGGTGGTGATGAAGCGGGAGCGCCACAATGAGCTGATCAAAGAGATTCGAGACGCAGGCGCCCGGGTCGCTCTGATTTCAGATGGCGACGTTTCTGCGGCGCTGTCCTGCGCCTTTTCAGGCACCAATATTCACGCGCTGATGGGTATTGGGGCGGCTCCTGAGGGCGTGATCTCGGCGGCGGCTATGCGTTGCCTGGGCGGCCATTTCCAAGGTCAGCTGATCTACGACCCCGCCATTGTGAAAACCGGTTTGATTGGGGAAAGTAAGGAGAGCAACCTGGCTCGCCTGGCGGAAATGAACATCACAGATCCGGATAAGGTTTATGACGCGAATGAGTTGGCCTCTGGCGAAACCGTTCTATTCGCAGCCTGTGGGATTACCCCCGGCACGCTGATGGAAGGAGTCCGCTTCTTCCATGGCGGGGCTCGGACTCAATCACTAGTGATCTCAAATCAGTCGAAAACGGCTCGATTTGTGGATACAGTTCATATGTTTGATGAGCCTAAGTATCTGCAGTTGAGATAACTGAGAAAATAGGTGATAGAGGTATTCACCTTGCTTCGTTTAAGTTTGTAGTCAGGTGAATTTGGGCGTTTGACAAAAACAGCCCAACGAGTTTGTGGGTCGTTGGGCTGTTAATTGATCTTTTAGATATCTTCCAGACAGTTGTGAGGAAGCACCTGAGATCGTTGGTTTATTGTTTATTTCCCTTAACAAGTGATGTTCATTTTGATGGACTTTTGTTGAGTTTCCTTGAGTTGGTTCCAGTTTATTTCTAAGTTCAAGAATGCTGCTCTAGTTTGGGTCTTTCCGGATTCCGACCAGATCAGCGTCATCCTATGAATTGTGATTATTGATTTCTCGCGATCGCCCGCTCTGGGCAATTTTGATAAAAAACTTTGGGAGGAAGAATGAATATTGCCGTTGTCGGCTTGAGCCATAAAACAGCCCCTGTTGAAATCCGAGAGAAGCTTAGTATTCCGACGCCCCAGACTGCCACAGCGATCGCACAGCTACTTAGCCGCCCTCATGTCGAAGAGGTCTCCATCCTCAGCACCTGTAACCGACTTGAACTGCACATCGTCACCAGTGAAACGGAACAGGGAGTTCGAGAGGTGATTCAGTTTCTCTGTGAGTACGGTAAAGTACCTATGCACGAGCTGCGGAGGCACCTGTTTATCCTGTTGCATCAGGACGCCATTATGCATCTGATGCGGGTTTCGGCGGGACTAGACAGTTTGGTTCTGGGAGAAGGCCAAATTTTGGCCCAAGTTAAACACGCCCATCAGCTCGGGCAACAGCATAAAGGGGTCGGCCGCATTCTCAATCGCCTCTTGAAACAAGCCATTACAGCCGGTAAGCGGGTCCGAACAGAAACCAGCATTGGGACTGGGGCCGTTTCCATCAGTTCAGCCGCAGCAGAATTGGCTCAAATGAAAGTCGCCAATCTCGCAGATTGCCGGATCGCCATTCTGGGGGCCGGCAAAATGGCTAGGCTATTGGTTCAACACTTGCTGTCTAAACAAGCTGACCAGATTACCATCCTAAATCGCTCGATAGGTCGGGCCCAGAAATTAGCTGCTCAGTTCAATCATGATTCATTGCAGACCGGTACGCTGGAGGTCATGATGGACACCATTATCGCTTCAGACCTGGTCTTTACCTGTACTGCGTCAACCGAACCCATATTGGATCGATCCAAGCTAGAAGCCAGCCTGGATCCCAAACAAAAATTGATGCTGTTTGATATTGCAGTCCCTCGAAACGTCCATTCTGATGTCAATCAGCTAGAAAATGTCCAGGCTTTCAACGTGGATGACTTGAAGGCCGTTGTGGCCCAAAACCAGGAAAGTCGGCGGCGCATCGCCATGGAAGCGGAATCGCTGCTGGAGGAGGAAGTCAACGCCTTCTTGGACTGGTGGCGGTCTCTGGAGACAGTCCCTACCATCAGCAGTCTCCGCAGCAAAGTCGAAACGATTCGCGAGCAGGAGCTGGAAAAAGCGCTATCTCGCCTCGGTTCGGAATTTGCTGGGAAGCATCAGGAGGTAATCGAAGCCCTTACCCGGGGTATTGTCAACAAAATTCTCCATGATCCTATGGTTCAGCTTCGGTCCCAACGGGATCTTGAAGCCCGACGCCAAGCTATGCAGACGTTGCAGATGCTGTTTAACTTAGAAACCGCGTCTAATTAAAGACACATAGTCACCATGGGCTCCACCCTAAGCCTGGAAAATCAAGCGAAGAAGGAATACAGGAGTCAGAATTCAGAATTCAGTCAGCCAGGAGATTCTGCCTCCTCGCTCCTATAGTGCGTTTTAAGGAAAATGTCCCATGGGTTGAACTTATGAAACCCAATACGGCTAGGGGGTGTTGGGCATCGCTATTGCTGACGCCATGGGCGAAATGTTTCATAATTCAACCCTCGCACCCTCGATCCCAGGCTCTGCCTGGGATTGCATAAGGAGGCTCTGCCTCCTGTGGATTAGCTGTGTCCATGGAGACAGAGCCTCCGAGCGGGTTCCGCAGGCAGAGCCTGGGATACCAGGGTTCGTGACCAGAATTGATGGCATTTCCGATTGTTAAATTCGCAAACTGCATCAGCTTGTGACACCCAACCCGGGCAAGGTTAGAGTATAGACAGCGAACCTGCCTTGTAACTTGGGAAGTAGGCTATGTCAATTACCCGCCCCTACATTCAGCAGACCGATCCACCCCGGTCGCCGAAAGAAACTCTTCCCACAATGTACGATCTGCCCAGCGAAGATCCGGAGGAACCGGGCTTGCCTGATGAATTTCACCTTTGGCAAGCTGATCTACTCAGCTTTACCTTCCAGCCAGTTAACTATCCCACTGACCAAGTTTTTGTCGCCAGCGACTTGAACCTATATTACGATTCCAGACATCCTAACTGGTATAAGCGTCCGGACTGGTTCGGCGTCGTCGGCGTTCCTCGTCTCTATGAAGGCCGGGATTTGCGACTGAGTTATGTTATCTGGCAGGAAGGCGTTAGACCCGCCATTGTGGTTGAACTCTTATCACCCGGGACTCGATCTGAAGATTTGGGCCAAACTCGACAACCGCAAGGTAGACCTAGCGAAGCAAGCAACGGTGGAACAACTGCCGAGTCCACAGATACTCCCCCCTCAAAGTGGCGGGTATATGAGCAAATTTTGGCTATCCCATACTATGTCGCCTTCGATCGCTACACCGATGAACTCCAAGCTTTTCAGTTAGAAGGGGGATATTACCAACCCTTAGACTTGACCGAAGCCAAAGTTTGGATACCCACTCTGCAAATCGGTCTAGGGCTCTGGCAAGGCGAATATCGGGGAGTGTTTCGCCAATGGTTGCGTTGGTACGATGCTAGCGATTGTTGGATTCTAACCGAAGAAGAGCGGGAAAGAGAGGAAAAGCAAACCGCTCAACAGCAGGCTCAAGAGGCTCAACAGCAGGCTCAAGAAGCTCAACAGCAGGCTCAAGAAGCTCAACAGCGAGCTGAAGTTCTAGCTGAGTATCTGCGTAAACTGGGAGTTAATCCAGACGAAATCGAAAGTTAACCACCTATCAGCTCATTCTTCAAAAACAGAGGATGGGAAAGTCGTCACTGTCATTGAAAAACTCATTCAACTTTGCGATCTCATTCATCCTAATCTTAGGAATTAGCTTTCGCTGCCTCAACCTGGACCGTAAGGTGTATTGGCATGATGAAGTATTTACCAGCATTCGGGTTGTGGGCTACACCGGAGCGGAGATAGAGCCTCGGGTTTTCAATGGTGAACCAATTACAGCAGCGGAACTTCAGCAATTCCAACAGCTAACGCCAGAGAAAAACTTTGGCGATACCCTCCATGCTCTTGCCAAACATGCAGAACATCCGCCGCTTTACTACCTGCTAGCAAGAGGTTGGGTCCAGGCGTTCGGCAGTTCGACGGTTGCGTTTCGCAGCCTATCTGTCGTCTTTAGCTTATTGGCTTTTCCCTGTCTCTACTGGCTTTGTCAGGCGCTATTCGGGGCTCCCGGAGTACCGGTCGTCTCCCTACTGCTGTTGGCAGTTTCCCCATTCCATGTGCTTTACGCCCAAGAAGCGCGGGAATACAGTTTGTGGACAGTGACAATTTTACTTTCTAGTGTGACTCTGCTACGGGCGACAGAAAGAGGCGGTTGGCGGCATTGGGGCGCCTATGGGCTGAGTTTAGCGTTGGGGATGTATACCTCGCTGCTGACAGTGCTGGCGGCGATCGCCCATGGACTTTTTGTCCTCATCACAACCCGCAGGCGTCAGTGGCTAGCTTACGGACTGACGTTACTGGCCACATTGGGCTTATTCAGTCCGTGGATAACCGTGATGCTGATTCAATTCAGCAACCTAAAGCATGTGACCGATTGGACCACCCACACAAGATCGCTAGAATTTTTAATCAAAATTTGGGGATTGCACATCAGCTCTGTATTTATCGATCCCGGCTTTGAACTGAACCATCCCTTCACCTACATGGCGCCGACTGTCGTATTGATAATGGCGGTGATTGGAGCTTATCGATTGAGCCAAACACAGTCCAGCCGAGTCGTTTGTTTTGTCCTCACATTAACCCTAATCCCAGCCCTAGGACTGATTTTGCCAGACCTCCTGATGGGAGGACAACGCTCTGTCTCAACCCGGTATTTTTTGCCAACCTTGATCGGGATTCAATTAATTGCGGCTTACGGATTGGTTTCTCTACTCACTTCCGACGATTTAGCTCAACGCCGTTGGGGCAAAGGGGGACTGGTCAGCGTGTTGATAGCAGGGATTTTATCCTGCAGCCTGAGCGCCCAAGCCCACACCTGGTGGAATAAGGGAATCAGTTACCACAACTTCAATATCGCTCAGGTAATTAATCGGGCCAGCAATCCGGTGGTGGTGGGTTTCCGTTCGGCAAACAGTTTGGGGAACGCCATTTCCCTAAGCTATTTGCTCAAACCCGCGACGCCTTTTCAAATGACCCAATTGCCGAATATTCCGGACATTTCCGACTCATTCAGCGATGTCTTTTTGATCCAAGTTTCGGGAGATTTGATTCAAGGCCTGGAACAAACCTACGGAGGACGGGTTGAAGGTGTGAAAGACCCGAATGCTTATGGACTTTGGAAATTGACATCTGTTGACTGAGCTTAATCAAATCTCCAATCGTAATTGTGAGCAGACAAGTTGTTACAGATATATGAAATCTTGTTCTTAACTTGTAAGTACTTTGCCTATTAGTCAGGATGATAAAGAATCAGTCCTTCCAAAAGCGATGCTGGTGGCGAAATATTGCTTAACAAATAAATTGGCTTGCCCCCAGGATTCCGTAGGATGGTCAGAAGTCAATTCCATCAGGGGCTTTACCGATGACACTGCAACCC
>JAAUYH010174802.1_pt1 | contig 15785 bp, 9 predicted proteins | sample 7278061 | NCBI WGS metagenome assembly JAAUYH01 (sample SAMN14350203, study PRJNA611818) | marine sediment metagenome | isolation source: surface marine sediment (0.6m) | place: French Polynesia: Moorea | collected 2018-08
CCATCATCTATCTATGTCCGTCAAGCTATTGGAAGGGCGTTCTGAGACCTTCTGTGGAGTCGTATGTCAAATACTTGACAAATCCCATAACTGGGTGGATGGGTAGATGGGATTTTATGTATCCGCAGATCCCTAAGGCATCTGCAGTAGTCAATTGCGTAGGTTGGGTTGAACAGAGTGAAACCCAACAGTCCAGAGATATTGGCGGCGTTGGGTCTCCTACCTCGATACCACCCTACAGCGGTATATTCAATTCTGGAAATTTCCTAACCCATTATGGTGACGTGATGCTCTAATTTCCTCCCAGCTGTTTAGAGAAAGCTTGATCCGGCGTCTTTTCGGTCGGTGCTTTTCCAATAGGCGCACTTTGGGCTATGGGTAGAAGCACCCGGCTGAGTAGACGCGTATCCTCCAACTTAACCAGATTCAATTCTCCGCCCATTTGCTGCATCAAAGTTTGGCAAATTAAGAAGTGCAATCCCGGTGGGTCGTCTAATAAGGAAGGGGCGAGAATATCCTTAGGTCTGCCGGTGTGGAGTTCTTCGAGTAAGTTCGGGTCCATTTGGCCGCTGTCTGTAATCGAAAGTTCCAGCCAGTGGGCGTCAAGCGGACGACACCAGATGTCAATGCGGCCGCTGATGGGCGACCGTTTGCAGGCGTTGGACATGAGTTCGTAAAGAACAAACTCGACTTTGGCAATGTCGCCGCCAATGCTTAGGTGGGTGTCGTTGTGCACTTTAGTCCATAGCTGATGCGCTTTGATCAAATCTTTGGTCCGCTCAAGTAACCGATTGAGGAGGCTAACGATTGGCATGACGGCATATTCGCTCTGTAATTGCCATTGCTCATGTTTCACTAGGGAAACGATGGCGCCTAGCAATCCTCCCAGTTGGCGAATAATTTGCTGATACTCGCGCCTCGCCGGACCTTCTTTTTGAGCGCTGAGGGTGTTTAACCGGCGGATCAATTTGTCTAAGAGTCGGTAAATTTCATCAATCCGCTTTTGCTTGTACCAGTTCAGGTTCTCTAAGTTTTCCCGTTGAGTCGACAATAGTTTTTGCAGGCTGAGATGTCGGCGAGCCCAAGCCAATTGACTGACTAAAATAGCGAGGACATTTAGATGGTATTCGGACCATCGGCGATCGCTGCGATCCGCCGCCACCAGGACAGCATGAGGCGTATGGTCTGGCGCGGTCCGCAACGCCGCGATCAAAATTTTGCTGTGGCTGGGGGCGGAAAACCATCGACGGGTAATATCCGGTAGATCTTCCAGGTTTAGAGGCAGCACGCCGTCCGTCTGCAGGGCCCAGTTGAGCAGTACGTCCGAATTCACCGCAATGATGTCATCTCCATTCAAGGCAAAATCATTGTCCCTAACGACTTGCTCTGTAATCTGAGCCTGTTCCCCCCCGATCTTCCAACTAATCAGGGCGACCAAGGGGACTTGGAGCATGCGAGCGATATGGAGTGTTGCGCCTTGTTCTAACTGTTCGGGTTGAGGAGATTGCTGTAATGTTTGTACTCCCCACCGGAGGGTTTCATAGAGCTGACTTTGTTGGTCAACCTGTTGCTGCAGACGCCACTGATGTAGGATTAACCCGATTTGTCGGCTGACCGTTTCTATTAGCGCCGTTTCTGGTTGACTCCAGCGGCGACTAACGGAATCAGCGACAATGACCAACCCTTCTGGTGGATATCCAATAGACACATTGCAGACTAGCAGCGATCGCACCCCCATTTGTAGTAGGGGCTCCCGCCAAGCCATCAGTTTCAAGTTGTCTTCTAAATTTTCGATGCTGATGGGGCCTTGACTTTGTTCGAGCATGCGCCAATCGACTTCGTCTAAAGGCGGCCAATACAACTGACCAGGTCCGGCGTCCCCTGTTTGATTCTGATAGCGAACATCAAACCCGCCCCGGTCATCGTCATGCAGCATCACTAAAAGTCGGTCGGTTGCAAATTGCTTGTGGAGGTGTTCTACACAGCGATCTAAGACCGCATGCCAGTCGCGATCGCTATGGATGCTGCGGGTGATCTGGGCAGTTAGGGCTTGGTCAGTTTTTACCCGCCTGAGGGTGCTTTCCATCTCCGCCATTGGCAGTGAAAGCGCGATTAACCTTGCCGCCCCTTGGAGATACGTCTTTTCTGGTTGAGTCCAGATCCGAGCGTGATCGTCTTCCATCGATAAAAACCCCAACGGCTCTCCCCGAAACAGAATGGGGGCGGCGAGGAGCGACCCGGCCTGAATTTTTTGCATGATCCGGTGGGTATTCGCCTTAATAGCGCTATGGGCCTCACCGATAACCACCAACTTATCCGAACACAGCGTGTGATAGAAACTTTTGTCGTCATCGACCTGAATCCGGTGAACCTGATCAGACTCCGCATCGTGGTTGATAACCCGAACGCCCCCTTGCCGATGACTGATCCGAAGCCAGAAATAGCGTTGATGGGCTGCAAACCAGTAGATATGTGTGCGGCAGGGTTGAATAAAGTGGTGAGTTTCCTCCGCCAGGACCTCTAGACGCCTTGCCAAAGTGTCTAGTTTGCCAAATTGATCGAGCAAAGTAAGGAGAGGGCGGTCAGGCTGCTTAATCTTGAGGCGCTGTTCTTCATTCTCTAGTTGATATAGCGCTTCCGCTAACGTTCCCAATACCATCGACAACCGGGCTCGCTCTTCGGGCTTGGGGGAAACGCCCCAGCAGTCTGAACCCAAGAGCATAACCCCATAGCAATTGTCCCGATAGCGCATGGGAAAAATCAGGGTGGCTTGAATATTGAAACTTTTGGCCAAACTGCGCCACTCCCCAACCCGCAACTCGGCCCTAAGATCGGCAACCAATAAGGGTCGTTGCTGCATCACTGCCTGTTCCATCAGATCGCCTGGGGTCAGCTTCAGAGGTTGTTTGAAAAATCGATCTCCTTTAGGACTTTTGCCGCCTTTACTAATCAGTTGGTGGTTCAATCGATCGTATAATCCTATCCACAATACGGCGTAGTTAAATTCCGCCTGGACATAATCGAGGGTGGTTGCAACCAGATGCTCAAGGGTTTCCTTCTCCCGCAAGATTTGCAGGACCCGCCCCAACTTCATCATTTGTTTGTCATAGTTGGTTAGCGCTTTCGGCTGGCCCATATCCCGACTACTCCCTCCTGGTCTGGGCAGCATAACAGGTTAGTGATAGAACACAGAGCGCCTACTACCGTTACGGCTTTTAGCTTCTCAGACGGATTGAGCACCGATGCAATACACCCATAATTTTTATAAATTTGCGGCTGCCGATGTCCCAGTTACAGAATCTTAGTGCAAATGTTGGCGTCAATCGTGTAAAAGGTTACTGGGTTGCAGCCCTGAGGGTAATATGACTTCCATGAGTATGCCCAATTCATAGGGGGGTGAGTCATCATCGCCATTGGGACGACGGGGCGATCGTCGTTGAGCTATGAAATGAGGAATATTTAACTTTGCACTCAAGATGGGATCACCATTGCAAGATACTTATCGAAGCGTTGTTCGGCCTTTATTATTTTCTGCCCTCCAGGCAGATCCGGAATGGTTGCACCAGCAAACCATCGGAGGGCTTGCCCGGTTGTCGCGACCCTTATCGATGTCTCCAGGGATATTACAGGGTCCAGTACAGTGGGGACAGTCTCAACTGCGTCGGTCTTATTGTTTACAGGATGAGCGGCTCAGGCAAACTGTTTGGGGAGTAGACTTTCCTAATCCAGTCGGTTTAGCCGCTGGATTTGACAAGGATGGTATTGCTGTTTGCGCTTGGCCGCTACTGGGGTTTGGCTTTGCTGAATTAGGCACTGTGACCTTCCATGCTCAACCGGGCAATCCCCGTCCTCGTCTTTTTCGATTGCTTCAAGACCGGGCGGCGCTCAATCGGATGGGGTTTAATAATCGCGGGGCGGCTGCAATGGCGGCTCAATTAGAGCAATTCTGGCGAAGCCAAGCTTACCCGATTCCCCTGGGAATTAATTTAGGTAAATCGAAGATTACCCCTTTGGAGTCGGCGGTAGAGGATTATGTGGACAGTTTTCGATTGCTGCAGGACTATGGCGATTATTTTGTGGTCAATGTATCGTCTCCCAATACCCCAGGGTTGAGATCGCTCCAGGCCAAGGACCAACTAGAGCCGATTTTGGCTGCAATTCAACAGGAAAATCAGGGGCAAAAGCCGTTGCTGGTAAAAATCTCACCGGATTTAGACTGGGATGCGATCGCCGAAGTGTCAGAATTAGCGCAAATCCACAAGTTAGCTGGAATCATCGCCACCAATACCACGATCCAGCGACAAGGCCTTAAAAGTCAATTGGTTCCCGCTACTGGAAAAACGGTCGCCGAAGAACCGGGCGGACTTAGCGGCGCTCCTTTACGGCAGCGCTCCACTGAAGTGATTCAGTTTATTTGGCGACAGACGAACGGGCGACTCCCCATTATCGGGGTAGGCGGCGTTTTTACGGCGGAAGACGCTTGGCGGAAGATTACGGCGGGCGCCTCGCTGCTTCAGGTCTACACCGGGTGGATCTATGAAGGCCCAGGGATGGTGCGACGGATTCTAGAAGGGCTATTGCATAAGTTGGCGGAAAACGATCTAGCGTCAATTTCGGCTGCAGTGGGTCTTGATGTCCGGCAATAGGGCGATTTAATCATGTTTCCGAGCCATGAATCATAATGGATTAGAGCAATGGCGGCGCTTCAATTCTCCCTGGGTTCTTTGTCAGGAGGCGATTCTAGGGTTTAGTGGTATTGAGGCATTCCCCATCTTTATCCTAGAGGTGATGGGGGCGCTATCAACTGTATAAGGGTAATCCGCATATTCGCGTCATAACGTTTCTGTTTCCTGCTCCCTTTGCTGTGTTTTTCTCTTTTTGGCAATGACTCATTCCCAGACTTTGCTGCCTACTCCAAACGGACCTTTACAGATTGCATCAATTCAGGATGCTCAATTAATCCAATCGGTGGGATCCACGGGGGAAGCGCTGCTAAACGCCAAGGAGATACAGTTTTCCTTGGTCATTCCTACCTTTAATGAAAGTCGCAATATAGAGTCCCTTGTCAGTCAACTCACTGGACTCTTGGATTCAGTCATTCCGGGAGAGTATGAATTAATCTTGGTGGACGATGATAGCCCAGATCGAACTTGGGAGGTTGCTCAAACGCTTTCAGGAACTTACCCCCAGCTTAAAATTATGCGTCGTCAGCAGGAGCGAGGCCTGTCTTCAGCGGTGATTCGGGGTTGGCAAGCCGCCCAAGGCGATATTTTAGGTGTGATTGATGCCGATCTACAGCACCCGCCGGAGATTCTGCTAAAGCTCCTCAGCCAAATGCAGCAGGGTTCCGATCTGGCGGTCGCTAGCCGTCATGTAGAGGGCGGCGGGGTCAGCGAATGGAGTATTGTGCGACGATTCTTATCCCGAGGGGCACAGGTCTTGGGGTTGTTGATTTTGCCCAATGTGGTGGGTCGGGTGAGTGATCCGATGAGTGGATATTTTTTAATCCGCCGCAGTGCGATCGCCGGACCCAAACTCAATCCCATGGGCTACAAAATCCTGCTGGAGGTGATTGGGCGAGGGCGAGTGAAGGACATTGCTGAGGTGGGCTATGTATTCCAAGAGCGCCAGGCCGGAGAAAGTAAGGTGACTTGGCGGCAATATATGGATTATTTGCTGCACCTGGGGCGGTTGCGATCTCGCGGCCGCATCGCCCGGTTGCGGCAGCGGTTGCCGATCGGTCGATTTATCCGTTTCGGCATCGTTGGCTTCAGCGGGGTGTTTGTGGATATGGCGGTGCTTTATCTCTTGAGCGATCCCAGCACCCTTGCTTGGGGCTTGACCCGCAGCAAAATCATCGCTGGGGAAGCCGCCATCTTAAACAATTTCCTCTGGAACGACGCTTGGACATTTGCCGATATTTCTAAACGTCAGCAAGGCTGGGGCCCTAGGATTAAACGGTTCTTGAAGTTCAACGCGATTTGTCTATCGGGATTGATTTTGAATGTTCTCCTGTTGAACTTTGTCTTCAATATAGTGTTTGGCGGTCAGTATCGCTATTTGGCTAACTTGATTGCTATCGCTGTGGTCACTCTCTGGAATTTCTGGATAAATTACAAGCTGAATTGGCGGGTGACCCAGACTAAATGATGGGGCTCGGTGTAGGGATAAAGTTCATCCGGAATTTGAGATTTTGGATTTTGGGTTTTGGTTTGAGGACCCTAATGGTAAGGCGCTGGTCTGGTCCGCTAAAGAATGTAGATTGGGTTTCCGGTGGGTTTGGGGGGGGATTTGAGAATTTGCCCGATGAAGGATTCTAACTAACTTCAACATTAGTAAGGACAACACCAGACTCATGACATACAGAACGGAGTCAAACCAGGGGGGATCAATATTCAGTCGGCTGCCTATCCAGTCTGCTTGTTGCAATGTCCAGCTAATCAACCAGGCGGCATAGTACCCTGGCGCCCATCGTTGCAGGGCGATTCCCAAGCGGGTGGTTTGCCCCCAAGATTTGAGGTGATTGGCGATGGTGGTTAACAGGTTCCAGATGCCCCAACAGTTATAGAACGGCAGTGCGAAGCGAGCCACAGCGCCCCAAGGTGTAATGCGGCATTCGGGAAACGCTGAGGTTAGCCTTACCTGGAGACGATAAAGCCAAACCAGGAATAGGGTCGTTGTCACCCCGAGGAATCCGATATCGATACTATGTAGGGGGTCCCATAAACTTTCGAGCCATCGCCCAGTGAGGATAGGCAGTTTAATCGAAATGCCTGCGCCTTCTGAACTATTGAGTATATCTAAGGACCCGGAAACGATGAACTGAGCTAACGAAAAAATCGCGAGTAAGGCGTCAAAGCTAATCTGGATCATCAAAGCAGCGATCACCCCTAGCCCGAGTAGGTTGGGGAATTTGACCGATTGAATACTGGGTTGATGGAGATTGACTTCGTGGGAGCGGGAATCAACTTGCGATGATGGGGCGAGTTCAGTTTTCCCTGTCGGCATCTGATCCGCTTTTATCGGTTTCGAGGAGATCGTCGCCTTCGCTGTGACCTGTGTTTTAGGCGGAACAGGATGGGACTCAAGGGTGGGCGTCGAAGAGTTCGGCGCATTCTGCGCTGACAAAACCAGAGCATTGTTCCAAGCGGGGAAATCTTGTCCCAATTGCCGACCATAAATTTTGACGGTGTTAATAGAAGTCATCTCCAGTTTGGCTAGATTGCTGGAGATATATCGCACCATTGTCTGTTGTTTGGGAACCTGCGCCGCATCAAGGACGATGTGTAGGCAGTCGCCTTTGCGTCTCACTAATGCTTTGATCCCATGGGTCTGGATGGACCGATTCAGTAGGGCCGCGATCGCTCTGGGATTTCCTTGTTTGGCCAGGTCTAAGGCGCTTGGCTGAGTTCCCATGATGGTCGTCTAAAAGTAATAAATTTCAACTCATGGAATCGAATAGGCTGAGTATTTGTTTGATCGCTTTTACGAGGATGAAGAATCGATGGCCAAATCTTGAAATTTAATGGCGGTGCTTAACAGGAGTTGACATCCTCAATTGGTCTTGTTACATTTATTTACATAAAACTCAGGTAATATATCTATCTTTTTGGGAAGTCTGACTGGCTGATTTTTGAGTTGGCCGATCGCTTGAACCTAAAGTTAAACTTGACTAAGACAGGGAGGCATTGACATTTTCAAAATATTTGGATCTAGTTGCAGACGTCCGGGTATTTAGGTCGGTATTTCCCTTAGCTTAAATTCTTTTATTAAATGTTTAGAATACACGAGTGGATACTCCTCATTGTCATTGTTTCGGTCAATAGTGGAGTGATGATCTGGGCTGTCTCGCTTTCTTCGCTCTGGTAGTTCAGAAAAACGGTTAGGTAAGCAGTAATGCGAATAGTCCGCACAGTGCGATTCCGTCGAAGACCCCAGCGCCTCCGATACTGAGCACCCCTCCACTCATGGATGTGATGTCCTTGAGATGAAGTAAATCGGCGCCAATTAGCGTTCCCAGCACGCCGCCAGCGAAGGCGACAGCAGGGACCTGTCCGCCTGACAGTAGCATTGCAGACAGTGCGGCGGTTAGCGGGGCCAGTAGAGGGTTCATCTGGATGCCGATTCCAGGGGTGACATGGGCGGCGAAGTAGCTGACAGTTGTGACGATGGTCGTGACCAATAGGATTGATAAGGTATTCGCCTGCTGAAATTGGTAAAGGGCGAGTAAGGTGGGAATTAATCCCCCGCCCACATTTAGCGCTATGACCGTTATTCGCTTTGTTTGAAATAAGGGAATTCCCCAAAATTGCCGTTGATACATGGCGATGAAGTCCTCCAGTAAGTCAGTGGGAGACTCTATCCGATAAAGGGGGATGTTGATTGTACTGCCAATAATCACCGCTATAAGCAACAGCAACGCCACATTAGAGGAAAATCCCAATTTTGCTGCGGCTGCTTGCACCACATCAATTGCTAAGGCGAACCAGATAAAGGGTAGAAGGATCAGGAACAGCAGGAAGAGCAGGAGCGAAACGGGAAGATAGAACATAATACTGGTTGAGTTAGCCCCAATTGAGTTAGCCCGAAAACTTACTTACAGAGAGTTTGCCGCCCATGTTTTCGTGTATTGTTGGGCGTTTTAAGGCTGTTACAAATTAACAAGAATTAGCATTCTTAGTTATTTTCCTGGGAAGGCTTGCCGTTGCAAGCTTAGCAGGTTAGCATGACGCATACATTCTGCTCAGGTAATGATAATCGTGGTTTTACAACCTAGGGAGAACTCATTGAGGGTGGGTGTGGAGTGTTTGTATTCTGTTTTCTGTGGCCCAAAGTTTCGTGGCCTTTGGGTTCTCAACGCGTCAACAACTCCGCAAATGGTGGAAACCCGCATGCAAAAAGAGAGTGTTGGGGTAAACAGGCTCCTACTAGTCACGTCAAAGTTGCTGTTTTGGAAGGGGTAGATGCATGCCTGTCGCTCTCAAATCTGATATCGGTCACTATCCAGACTCTGATCAAACATATAAGGCCAGAGTGACGTCGCTTAGGGTCATTACTGGTCAGCAGGCTCCTGATGAATCGGATCCCTCTGAATCTCCCCCCGTCCTACGAGTAGTCCCCCAGAGTCCAGATCGAGAGCAAGCTGTCTTTCAATTACCTGATAAGTCTGCCGCCCCCCTATGGTTGAAGATTCTGTTGTCGGTTTATCAAGGATCGACTTTTGTGACGGGTGGGTTAGTCGCTAGCGCGATGCTCATATATGGCTTGACAGTGGGTGTCAATCAGTTGATGGTTCAAGGGGTTCATCGCTTAGAAGGCCTGCAACGGAGTAAACAGCAATTGCTGGCGGCGAATGAAGCGCTCAAGGCGCATATGGCTCAGCAAGCTGAAAATTCGGGCGCTGACTCATATATACCTCACCCCGCAGCTGCTATTTTTGTCCAACCTGCTTCCGAACGTCTTGAACCTGAAGCGCAACCTTTCAAGGAAAGTGGTTTGATCTCTCCTCAAGAGGTGTCTAAACTACTTTTGCCGTTAGGGTATTAACCGATTTGCCGAGTCTGTTTTTCCACCGCCGCTTCTGTGTCTAAATTTACTTGCCTTTAAGCATGGCTTCATCTGCGCCGCCATCCTTAATCCGAGATCGCCAGAGACGCAGACGTTCTCATCGTCGATCTCTTCGATCTCAGTCGCGATCATCAGGGCGACGCGTCATTCTGGTATGGATGATTTTGATGCTTTGTATTGTGGCCTTGGCGGTCAAATTATCGCGGCTGCAACTCTTTCAAGCGCCCGCTCTACAGTCGTTGGCGCAGATGCAGCGGCAAATTAGCTTTGCGCCCAAACCGAGCCGTCGCCCGATTGTTGATCGTCAGGGTAATGTGTTGGCGATGGATCGGATTGTGTATACCCTATATGTCCATCCTCTGTTATTCAAACAATCGAAGCGCGCGATCGCTCAGCAATTGAGTCCATTGCTAGATCAATCCGTTGAAGAGTTGCTGACCCAATTCAAACAACAAGCAACGGGGATCAAGGTCAAAGTCGACATTCCAGAAGAGCTGGCTGACCGTATCGTTCAGTTACGACTTGATGGCGTAGACTTAATTCCCAATCAGCAACGGTTCTATCCTCAAAAAGATCTGCTGGCCCATATTGTCGGTTATGTCGATATGGAGGGTGAGGGGCAAGCTGGCTTAGAGTACGGCCTGCAGGAGCGCCTACTGTTTCCTAAATTAGCGTCAGCCGATCCTTCCTCTCAAACTAAACCTCAAACTACTTTTTCAGGGGATGTTGATGAGACGCCTATCGATCTCCTAGTCGACAATTCGCTGGCGTATGATAACTTGCAGCTGCAGCTGACGCTAGATAGTCGCCTACAGCGAGTCGCTCAGCAGAATTTACGTCAAAAGCTTCAGGAATATGGCGCAAAGCGGGGTTCCGTCATAGTGATGGACGTTCAGGATGGGGCTTTATTGGCGCTGGCGTCGGAACCCACCTTTGACCCCAATCGGTATTATGAAGCTAAATTGGAATGGTTCAAGAATTGGGCGGTTACTGATCTTTATGAACCAGGCTCTACCTTCAAACCGATCAACCTAGCGATTGCGCTGGAAACGATTAATCTTCGTCCCGATGAAATCATTAATGACGAAGGAAAAATCCATATTGGTAAATGGCCGATTCAGAACTTTGACTATGCCGCCGTTGGCGGACGCGGCGCGATTACCCTGACCGACGTTCTTAAATACTCCAGTAACGTTGGGATGGTCCGTATTATGGAACGGCTACAGCCTTCTATTTATTATGATTGGCTAGAACGCTGCGGTCTGGGTAAACCAACGGGGATTGAACTGCCCGCGGAGGCGACGGCGCAACTGAAGAGTCGAGATCACTTCGTCAATACTCGCGTAGAGTCGGCAACGACGTCTTTTGGTCAGGGGTTTTCAATCACGCCGATTCAACTCATCCAACTCCAGGCCGCTATCGCCAATGGGGGTAAACTGGTTACGCCCCATGTGACTAAAGGCCTAGTGAATGAAACGGGGGTTGTCCAGTGGAGTCCAGAACGCCCTGTTCCAAAGGTTTTGTTTTCAACCAAAACCACTCAACAAGTCTTAGGAATGATGGAACAGGTGGTCCTGAATGGGATGGGAAAACTAGCTCAGGTTCCCGGATACCGGATTGCAGGAAAAACTGGAACCGCTCAAAAGGTGAACATTAACGGCGGGTATGGTGATAACCGCATCACGAGTTTTGTCGGCGTTGTACCGGCTGAGGCTCCCCGTTATGTGGTGTTAGCCGTGATTGATGATCCCGTAGGAGAAGACGCCTATGGGGGCATCGTTACGGCGCCGATTGTGAAATCGGTAATTGAATCACTGGTGGTGATTGAGGGGATAGCGCCGAATGAATGAAGGGTAATGAGTTCTCAAGTTGGTTTAGGGCGTCGTCTAAATCATCATTGACAATCTGAATATCAAACTCGTCTGCGGCTTTGATTTCTACTTGAGCCCGTTTGAGTCGACGCGCGATCGACACTTCATCATCATGTCCCCGCTGCCGTATTCTATTTTCCAATTCTGCTAACGAGGGGGGCAGAATAAAAATTTGCAACGCGTTGGGATAGGATTGGCGAACTTGTCGAGCGCCTTCCAGTTCAATTTCCAAGACAACCGAACGACCGTGCTGAATTTGATATTCTACGGGTTGCCGAGGGGTGCCGTAATAATTCCCAGCGAACTCAGCCCACTCTAGCAATTCATTTCGTTCCACCATCTGCTGAAACATTGGGCGACTAATGAAGTAATAATGCTGACCATCCACCTCTCCGGGTCTAGGGGAACGGGTTGTCGCCGATATTGATAAGTGGAGTTCGGGATGCCGTTTCAGCAACGGATACAACAAGGTCCCTTTACCAACGCCGCTAGGGCCGGTGAAAACGATTAAGCTGCCCTTTTTCAAGGCTTCATCCGGTTTGATGGCTAATGCAGCTCCGGAGCTATTAAGGTTGCCGGTATGAATACCCCAGTTGTAGATTTTGTCCATTATTTGGTTCTGCTCCCTTCGGCGCTGCAAAAAAGCTTTGATTTTCAAGCCTATCAAAGCTCGCTGCTTTCTACCCAATGAATTTAAGGGCGGTGGTTCGCTTGAGCGAGTGGACAGAGACTATCCACAAGGCTTAAGGTTATAAATTATACGAGGTCTTGGGTTGGATGAAGGTGTATTGCAAATTGGAATCAAAACACGATCTGCTCAGTCCTGGGAAAACCGTTGCGCAGCTCCTAAAACGCCTCCCTTTTCTTCCTCGTCGCCTGCTTCCCCACTGTCCCTGTCCCTCTATTCTATTAATTCCCTTGATCAGTTCAACACTATCGCCGGAAATGATGACTGACCTGATTTGATACCAGCTCCCTTAAAATGCAAAGGGCTGGGCGCCGCTGAGCCGAATCAAGCCCCTTTCTGCAAAAGCGCCAATGTAACCCCAATAGGGGCCTGTCGAGTGTTTACGCTAACTGGGCAAACTCTAAATGGGGAGTTTCTAGCCGGATAACGTCTTTTCCGTTTGTAATCAAGATGTATTGCATTCAATGGGAAGCGACTCAATCTTTAAATTTTGGCGCGATGCTCGTTACTCGCCTCATACGGGAAATCCGAAGTCAACATTTCGTGTAAATGAATTTCTTTAATCCTGACCTATGGACTTGTAGATTGAAGAATAAGATACACATCTGCTCAGTGACCTGTAGTCTCAGTGGTATGTAGTCCCTCAATGGCTGTCACCAAACTAACCTCCCGGAAAATCCTGGGCTTGAACCAGCGGACATACCAACAGCTCAAACTTACATTCAGCTTGAACTTGCGCCGTCAATTGCTGATTGCCGTTTGTGATGACATCGTCCTGCAAAAACGTCTGGCGACCCAGTTAGAGGCGGACTTGACTGAACTCCTGAATCCTTATGATCAAGCGTCAGCACAGGAAAAGCCTGAAAATCCGTCATCTACCTTTGCTAAATTTCCCAAGCTGGCGCATCTGGTTCTCAACCCAGAAAGACCAGACTTACCGACCCAAATTGTCCAGTGGGTAAAACAACATAGACCTCCCCAACGCAGTACTCCTTGGAGGATGCCGGATTTTCAAATCTTAGGGGTGGAGCAACTGACCCGACAACCGGCGGCGGTACAGCGCCGATTCCTGGATTCTTTGCAGCGGATCGAAGCACTCCTGCCCCGATTGGATTCCAATCTTCTACTGTGGTTACCCTGGCCCTGGTTCCGCACCATTCAGCAGTCAGCTCCCGAATTTTGGCGGTATCACAGCGGCGTATTTGAGTTTGCTGGCGAGCCTACGCCAGTGACGGCGATTCAGACCAGTATGGATACGCTACAGCATAAAGTTGCGGTTCCAGTTTCTAAATATACTCATCAGGCGGTTCCCACTAAAGCCGTTGCGCTGACCCAATCCCGTCCTCCGAAGTCTATTTCAAAGACGGTGACGCCAGTTGTATTGAGGCCGCCCCTGCCGCCTGGGGAGACGTCAGTCGACGCCAAATCAGATCAATCGGATTTGTGGGATATTCTGACGGAGGATCTAGCTAAACTCGATCGTCAGCCCGGTCAAGCAGCGCCGCCTGCTGGCAAAACCTCCTCGCAAACCGCAATTCCCAAAACGCCCCCCAAATCCCCCCAAAAGCGGGTGAATGCTAGACCCGGAACCGCCCAAAATAAGGCATCCAACCAGGCGATCGTGTATCCGCCCCAAGCTCGGCGTCCAGCGCCGCCGCCGGTATCTGGCCATCCGAATCCAGCGGCTCCCCAAATTCCTCCGAATCCTCGGATTGTTCCGGCTGCGGCCAAATCTGCAACACCCGCAGCTGCGGCGAATGGTGCGAAAGAAACGGCTCCACCGACTCCAGTAGAAAAGAGCAAGGCTGCGACTCACCTGCCTGACTTAGCCGCAGGTATGGAGCCGCGTCTACTTTCACTGCTACAGCGCATAGAACGCCTGCAGCAACAGCAGGCTGCGCCGACCGCATTAGCGAATGCGTACTTGGCCTTAGGGCAACTCTACCGAGATCGAATTGAAGCGGGTGAACACGCCGCCGAGATTTTGGAGGGCGCTATCCAGGCTTATGTGCAAGGACTGAGCTTGTTGCCTAAGGAATCTTTTCACTGGCGGGACAGTGTGAATGATTTGGGCAGTCTTTACTGGTTGAAGGCGCAGCAAGCGGTCTCGGCGGATCAAGCTGTGGAACTCATGGGGCAAAGCATTAAAACGTATCAGAAGGCCCTCGCCAACCCCCACGCCCCTAACCAGCCCGACACCATCGCCCGCCTGCAGAGTAATTTGGGAGCGGCTTATAGTGTGCTGGCCAACTATCAGGAACCGGCGAAAAACTTGGAGCAAGCGGTTCGGGCTTATCATCACGCGCTTCAATATCGTCGGGCGGACACCATTCCCCTGGAATATTCATCGCTCCAAAACAGTTTGGGAACCGCCTACTGGAAGTTAGCGCAGTATAACAACCCCAGACAAAATCTACATCAAGCGATCGCAGCCTATAACGAAGCCTTACCCTACCGCCAACCTCATCAAGAACCGCTGGCCTACGCTAAGGTTCAGAATAATTTGGGCATTGCCTACTGGAGTTTGGCTCAGCATGAACGCCCCGTCTTCCTCCTGGGGCAGGCGATTTCGGCTTATCGCAATGCGCTCGCCTATCGCACCCTGGATGCCGACCCCGGCGCTTGTGCCGCGACTCACAATAATCTAGGGACTGCGTACTGGGAGTTGGCTAACCAGCAAAGCGAATTGCCGGAGCAGCAACTTAAATTGTGGGAACAAGCAATTGTTGCTTACGATACCGCCATTAAAGCCGCCCAGCGATGCGCCCAAAGCCATCCATCAACACCCTTAAACTTCGACCTATCGGCGACGCACCATAGCTTGGGAGTGGTGTATGACCGTGTCGCTGCCTGCTCTTTCACCGATAAAGAAGTCCAACAGACGAGTCTACAGCATGGATTAAACCATCATTTGCAGGCTCTGCAAGGTTGGCGACAGCAGCCAGACGCCTATGACACAGCGTTTCGCTCAATTGTCAATAATGTCCGGCTGCATTATCACCATCTGGGGATTTCTGGACAGCAGCAAGCATTATCTCAAGTTCCCGCTGAGCTGCTGCCCAACCTCTTACCTAAGCTATAAACACCTAAGCTATAAACGTTTCGAATGGTTTCGCATCGTTTTGGTGATTTTTTTCCACCGAGCTTTGGTGTTGAGGGATTCCCGTTGGTTTTGTTTCTGGCTGAGATAGCGTTGCTCCCGCTGGAGTTTTTGATAGTTGCGGAAGCGGCGGCGATCTAGAACGCCATCAGACAGGGCTGTTTGGACTGCGCAATCAGGTTCATTATGATGCTGACAGTCTCGAAACCGACACTGACTGGCTAGCGTCTCGATGTCGCTGAAGGTTTCCTGTAAACTTTCCTCCGATGTCCACAGTTGAAGTTCTCGCATGCCTGGGGTGTCGATGAGTAGGCTCCCTGACGGTAGACGCAGCAGCTCTCGATGGGTGGTCGTATGACGCCCCCGGTCATCCCCTTGTCTTACGGCCTGTACTGTTTGGATTGCTTTCCCCATGAGCTGATTGGTGAGGGTCGATTTGCCTACCCCTGAAGATCCCAGCAAGGCCGCGGTTTTGCCGACTTGGAGATACGGAGCTAGTTGATCTAAGCCTTCCCCATGGAGGGCGCTGAGGGGAATGACGGGGACGCCGGGCGAGATC
>JAAUYH010015161.1_pt1 | contig 15782 bp, 11 predicted proteins | sample 7278061 | NCBI WGS metagenome assembly JAAUYH01 (sample SAMN14350203, study PRJNA611818) | marine sediment metagenome | isolation source: surface marine sediment (0.6m) | place: French Polynesia: Moorea | collected 2018-08
GCTGGGTCGACATGTCACTCGAATGTTAAGTGTGAAGCCTTGGCGACGTCCCTTTATTTTCCCCATCTATATAGCCAATGATATTCGGAAGTTAGTTCGCCATTGGCTTCGATATGGATCCGCCTGCAAGACTGATCTGGTAACCCGGTGTGAAATGCAGTTATTTCTGTGTAGTTTGGCGAGTCCTTTCTATATTTGGGGAAGAATTTGGAGAAAAGACCGGTTCAAGAAGCGGCATTCTGCATCACAGTTGTGATGGGTATTCCTGCTTAATGATTCATTGATTGCTGACGCCTAATCAAGCAGATGTCCGTAGAGTTTACTGTCGCAATACCCACCTATAATGGCGCTGCTCGCTTACCGTTAATGCTGGAGCGACTGCGATCGCAGATCAATACAGAGTCCTTTAGCTGGGAAATTTTGATCGTCGACAACAATAGCACTGATAACACAGCGCAAGTTGTTAAAGAATACCAAACAGACTGGCCAACTAACCTTCCACTCAAATACTTTTTTGAAGCCCAGCAAGGCGCCGCTTTCGCCAGGCAGCTCGCTGTCCGATCGGCGGAAGGTGAATGGATTGCTTTTATAGATGACGATAATTTACCAGCGACCGACTGGCTAGCAGAGGCCTATGCCTTTAATAGAGACCATCCCCAAGTCGGCGCTTATAGCGGCCAAATTCATGGCCAGTATGAAATTGAACCACCCAAGAATTTTAAAGAAATTCAGGCTTTTCTGGCCATTCGGGAGCATGGTCCAATCCCCCACCGGTTTAATCCAGAGGCGCTGAACTTGCCCCCTGCCGCCTCCTTGATGGTCCGCAAGCAAGCTTGGCTTGAAAGCGTCCCCAGTCGCCAGTGTTTGACGGGAAAACTACCTGGGTTACTGGTGCAAGGAGATGATTACGAACCCCTGTTATACATCCACAAACAGGGATGGGAAATTTGGTACGCCCCCGAAATCCACACCTATCACCAGATTCCTCGCCAGCGGCTTGAGCGATCCTATTTGCTCACACTGGCCCGTGGCTGCGGCTTAGCCACCTGTCATCTGCTAATGATCAACGCCGCACCTTGGCAAAGGCCCACGGTCTTAGTCAAAACACTGCTGGGAAATATCCGCCGTATCGTCCTGCAATTAATTACCTATCGAGGACAACTCAAAACAGAACTCATCCCGGCTGTTGAACTCGCGTTTTTCTGGGGAGGGTTAATGAGTCCCTTCTTCTACCTAAAACGCCAATTCTGGTCTAGTTAAATCCTCACTTAATCAGCATGACGCACAAGAAACGGATTGCCTTCCTGCTTAAAACGCTAGAGGTTGGGGGAATTGAGCGGGTCGTCCTGAACCTACTCGGTGCTTTGGCGAAGCGTCAGGATATCCAGCTGGATCTTGTTGTCGCCCAGGCTAAAGGGGGTTTTCTAGAGCAAGTCCCCAGCAATGTTCGAGTCATTGATTTAAATACGTGCATTGAGAATCGCACCCGTAGCTTAGTCAAGGCGGTTCCCGCGATCGCAGGCTATCTCCGTCGAGAAAAGCCCGACGTTTTGCTGGCCCATTTGCCCATCGTCAACGTCCTGGCCTCCATTGCAAAAACTCTCGCCAGAAGTCCAGTGCGCCTCATCCTGGTGGAACACACCCTGCCGTTTAACCGCCTGGTGCAAGTTGAGACCGCCGCCAACCCCAATGCCAAATCACCCACCCACAACACTCCTGATTTGTTAACAACACTGTTGCCCTTGATGATGCGAGGGTGGTATCCTCGCGCTCATGCGGTCGTTACGGTTTCTCACGGGATGGCCCAAGAACTCGAAACCGCTCTCTCCATGAAGTCTGGTTCAGTTCAAGTAATTTACAACCCCGTCGTAGACGACAGTCTATTGCAAAAATCTCGCTCAGCGCCGGACCACCCCTGGCTCCAACCGGAACAACCGCCTGTCTTCATCGCAGTGGGTCGTCTCACAGTGCAAAAAGATTACCCCACCCTAATTCACGCTTTCGCCAAGTTGCGACAACAAGAATCCGCTAGGCTCATCATCCTCGGGGAAGGCGAGTCACGATCAGAATTGGAATCCCTGATTCACCAACTCGATTTAACCGCTGATGTCTCCCTCCCAAGCGTGACACACAATCCCTACGCCTATATGAGTCACGCCTCAGTCCTAGTGCTTTCCTCTAAATGGGAAGGACTGCCCACTGTGTTGATCGAGGCCATGGCCTGCGGTTGCCAAGTGGTTTCAACAAATTGTCCCCACGGGCCAAGCGAAATTTTAGACCAAGGCAAGTATGGCTGGCTTGTTCCCGTTGAAGATCCCTCCAGTCTCGCCTCCGCCATGAAAGCGGCTTTACACAATTCAATGGATCCTGAAAAGTTAACACGTCGAGCCAACGACTTTGGACTTGCCCAAGCCATCGCCAATTATTTAGCCATCATGAGTTTAGAATAGGCATCAAGGCGCTTTTTTCAAAGGCTGTCATGCATTGGTGGCATTAGAGTTGATCGGTAGGGTGGGCATCGCCCACAACATAATCTATCACCTACCCTGCAAAAGAATCACCAACTTCTGTTGATTTAGTAGCGATATATCCTGATGGTGGGCAGTGATGACATTTACATGGAGAGTTGCTAATTGATACATGGAGTATTGCCCAACATACTTGCTACTCAAGCCGAGCCATCCATTCCTCTAAATTAGGATGGTTTGCTCCTGGCTGTGAAGCAGTGAGTTGATCTCTGACGTCATCTGTTAGCCCCCATATCTCTTTGGCCCATTCCCAAAGGTTACTGAACAGCGAGCCATCTCTATACAGATAGAAACTTACCATCAGATCTGCCCAACAAGTATCAGGAAATTTTCCACTGGTGATCCGTGCAACCAGCTCTTCGACAGAGTCAGCCACAACGCCTAATTCTCCATCAGTGCCCAGAACTACAATGGGTGGATTACGAGGATCGCACTCTTCATAAAACCAATAAGCCAACAATGATCCGTCTCCCAAATTAGCAAAAACGCCAAAATATGGAGAAAGATCAATCGGAGGAAAAAACCAGTCCAAAGAAGTCCACGTAAATTCTGGAAACCACCCAACCGTATCGTCAATCGATAAGTCTAACCAATCCAATAGTTCGATGAGTCGTTGGGGCGCCGACTTGTTTGCTGGAAAATGTGCATAAATACTTTCTGGATCAATATATTGAGACATTATTCTCCAAGGTCATCGCTAAAAGCGATAATTGCGATCGCTCACCCATAAGCTTACCGGCACGCTATTCCCCTGGCCGTCTATTCTAACCTCCACCACAAACGCCTGTTGATTTTGACGTTGCACTTGACCAATGTCACCATTGATTTGGTTTCGCTGGTCCTCAGGCATGTAATAAGTCTCCAAGCCATAAAGTACTCGCCGCCTTCTGTACTCGCCTTTCAGCGCAACTTGATTATTCGCTAAATTGGTCGGCGGACTCGCACTCACTTGCACTGGCCGCCAAGGCTCAGGCGGATTATTATTGGCAGAGTTGGGGGCTTCCAACACCACATAAATTTCCTTTGCGCCATTTGCCTCGGCATTAAAGAAATCTTCGCCTCCGGGAAGTTGCTGGAGAGTTTCGGGTCGGGAAATCTCATAGCTTAGAGTTTGGGAATAGCCTCGCAAGAGATCATAGGGATCAACTGGGGCTGTTTGCAACGTCACCTGTCTGCCGGTCACGTAGGTGAAGGCGTCTTGGGCGGGAATGGCTACAATCAGCGCTGCTTGAAGCGCCAATGGAGCCCAAAACCGCCATCCGGGCAATTGAGACAGAGCCGGGGTTACCTTTTCAGCCTGCTGCTCTACCGCTGGGTTAGGCGAATCGGTCAAGGCTGCAGTGTGATTGGGATTGTTGAGGGGAGAATTAGAGGTCATGATAGTTTCTCCTGAGGCAAATTCTTAAATGATGACGAGGCGGCGGGGTGAAGATGGCGCTCAAACCATAGACCAGCGGCGATCACGCCGATACCGCACAACACGAGAACAAATGATTTCAATAACAAACCGGTGTCGTACTCAAAGATCCGACTGACAATACCCAAAACCAGCAACACCATGCCTCCCCAAAATGTGGGACGGGCGCCCAGGGCTAAGCCATCCCGAAGCAACGCAATCGCTAACAGGAACAGCATTAGATTAATCAGAAAGGGGGCGATGATGGATGGGTTATGCAAACTAGCGCCCCAGCAGAACAGGGCCGCAGTGATGATGACAAAACAGGCGATGGCGCCATTATTGACTGACTTTTCCTGGAACAGACTCAGGTGTCTCAACCGAGAGCCTAAGCGCAGCCACCCTAGCCCAGTCAGGATGATAAAAAATCCTATGTCCAGGTAATACCAGGGTTCTCTCAGCCAAATGGTCCCGTCAGAGTAGACGCTGACATCTCTCCACAGCCAATGGAAGGAGTAGATATAAAAGAAGATGCTGAAAAACCAAACTGCTAGACTGCGGGCAATTGGCTGGAAAGGATCGACTGCAGTTGGCGCAGCCTTTGCAGCGGAGTCCCGGCGGGAAGACTTGCGGAAAAACCGCCAGATATCTTTGTCATAGGCCCACAGCAGCGCTGGCGGAAGGGTGAAGGCGATCGCCCCCAACCCACCAAGGCCATGGTCATGCCAAATCGCTAAAGAGAACGCCCCAAACACGAAAAAGGATGCAAACCCAATTCCCGCCAAGCCAAAGATTATACGGGACCGGAGCCAATACGCTAAAGGAACAAAAATAAGACTCGCCACCAGCGCCATGTGGTTTATCAGGAAAGATATCCAGGCCCTGTCTGGAGAAAAGGGATTGCTAAACCATCCCCAATAGCTGATAAATACTAGAATCCACGCTAACACTCCCAGGGAAGTTAATCGCAAACTATAGGCCATGGCGGCCACGCCTAGCCCCCAACAAAAGTAAAGTTCATAGACTTCCCCCGTCTGATGAAACATTTGGGACATCAATGCCATATTGGAGCCGAGGATCAGCGCCCCCGCCAACAATAACCCATGCCCTAAGCGCTGCAATCCGGGCTTGGCGACAGGTCGTCGCCAAAGATAAAACCCAATTGCATTCACTCCCACAAATAAACTCAGTAACAGGAAAACCCGAAACCCCCGCGACCATTCCTGCCAATTGGCGGCTACGAATGTAATCATCCCTAGCCCCAACAGAATCCCGCCTAACCCTAATAGGATCACTACAAAGCGATTACGGGCGGCTGTTTCAATCTGGCTAAATTGATACCGATCAGATAACTGCTGGTAGAGAGACGCGTCAATTAATCCCTCTCGCCACCATTTTTCAGTCTCTTGACGCAACTGACGACGGAATTTTTCTGACATCATAAGCGTTTCGAATAGGCAATGCTTGTTGGCAAGTATCACATTTCCTCAGACAACTGAGGGTTATGCTCAAGCCTTACTCTGATAGTAAGCAGTAAAACATACTAGAGATAAGCAAGTTTCTTTGATTTAAATCAAAAAAAAATTACTTTTGATTTAAATCAAAAGTAACAAGACAATATTGATGACAATCAATGGGAGGCAATCACCGCCTTCGCGCTCAAAGGTAGTACGGTAGAGTGGGCATCTCCCACGGCATAATCTATTACCTACAATACAAATTAACACCCATTTTTTGTTGATTTATGTGGTGATATATTCTGATGGTGGGCAGTGATAGTATTTGCATGAGGTGTTGTGAATTGATATGTGGAATATTGCCCGCCAACTCACTCCATTATCGTAAGATATCCAGGTAAAGACGAGACTCTAGAGTTTCTAGATCATGAAATACATTTATCCTGAAAGGACGTGTTGGAGTGGGCAGAAAATTATCAAAAAACCACTGGCAGAGTTCCGCAAAAGATTCAACTACATAGATATGTTCGCCACCGTATGCAAAAATAAATAGCCGATTTGGCTGAGATGGATGAAAGGCGGTTATAGTGCCTGCAGAATTGTCAAAACAAGGTATGCATTCCATTGCAGAAGCTTGTGTCAAAACGTTTGAACTCTCATCCCATCTCCAGTATTCTTTAAATATCTCACGCATCTCGTCAATAGAATCACCTATGTTTTGATAGGGATGATTTACGTGCAGGTTTAGCTCAGCAAATTCCCCTGTACCGATAGAAGTAATGAAATCACGATAATATTCAGGAAACCTAATGTTCAAGGCATTCTCAACACTCTCAAGGATTTTCTTATTTACAGGGGCTAACGGAGGGTTTTCAACAATAAGTTGTACGCCGTTGAAGTCAATCATTAGATTTTCCTCTTTAGAGTATCTTTGAGTCCAATCGGCTTCCCCCGTTCTGTTTTTCAACAGACTTAAAAGGCCCGTAACCCCCATAACGCCTAAAGACGTGAATACATGTCTACGGAACATAAGCAAAGTCTAGCTAGATACTTTTGACATAAAGAATCCATCATTGCATTAACCAGGCGTCGCCAAATTGCGAAACCGGGTATATTGCGGTTCAAACAGCAATTTGACCGTCCCGGTTGGACCATTCCGGTGTTTCGTGACAATCACCTCAGCAATGCCGCGATCCGGCGTATCTGGATCATAATACTCTTCTCGATAGAGCATCATAATCAAGTCTGCATCCTGCTCAATCGATCCTGATTCCCGTAAATCGCTCATCATGGGGCGTTTGTTGGTGCGAGCTTCGACCCCCCGGCTGAGCTGGGATAAGGCAATGATGGGAGCATTGAGTTCCCGAGCGAGGCCCTTCAGCGATCGCGTCACCTTCGACAACTCCTGCACTCGGTTCTCACTGCCGCTCCCCTCCATCAACTGCAAATAGTCGATTAGGATCAGCCCCAACGCCCCCCCATTCTCAGCCTGCAGACGCCGCGCCTTGGATCGCATTTCAGTCACCGAGATATTGGGGGTGTCGTCAATAAACACCGGCAGTTGGGAAAGGGCGCTGATGGCGTGACCCAGCGGCTCCCACTCGTGCTGAGCCACCCGTCCGGCCCGCAGCCGACCACTTTCAATCTGAACTTCGCTGGAGAGCAGGCGATACACCAATTGCGACTTCGACATCTCCAAACTAAAGACCGCAACCGGCAGTTTATGAAAAGAGGCAATGTTGCGGGCAATATTCAAAACGAAGCTGGTTTTGCCCATCGCCGGGCGCCCAGCCGCAATGATCAGATCAGACCGCTGAAACCCTTGGGTCATAGCGTCAAGATCATAAAACCCGCAAGAGACCCCAGGCAGCACCATACCCAGGGAGCGGCTCTCAATGTCAGAGAAGGTGTCGATCAGAATGTCTGAGGTGGCCATAAGGCCTTGTTGGGGGCGCTCTTGGGTAATGCCAAACAGCTTCTGCTCAGACTGATCTAGCACCGTTTCCAGCGGGGTATTAGTTTCGTAGCCCAAATGAGCAATCTCTCCGCCGACCTGGATCAACTTGCGGCGCATGTACTTTTCCATCACCAGCGCCGCATACTGATCAATATTGGCGGCGCTGATGGTGCGGTCTACTAATTGAGCCAGACGACTGCGGCCACCCACTTTTTCAAGCCGATCATGGTCCTGCAGCCAGGAAGACACGCTCATCAGGTCGGTCGGCTGACCTTTACTCTGAAGGTCTAACGCGGCCCGGTAAATTTCCTTGTGGGCACTGATATAAAAGGCGTCCGGGTACAAAAGCTCGGCTACTCGCCCAATGGCTTCAGGATCCAGGAGAATACCGCCCAAAATTGCTTCTTCGGCGTCAATATTTTGGGGCGGCAGGCGATCGCTATAGGTTTGAAAGTTAAGTTCCTGAACCATAAGTACAAGTGTACCGCATAAAGGGTGGGCTACCTGGAGTTTAGACTAAAGCCCCCAAAAACACTACCAGTAGCGCCTCTTGGGAGGGGATGTCTCACCACATATAGCGCTTAGTCTAAAGTTTTACCGGTTAACCCAGCCCTTACTCTAATCGATAGCGCGATAACAGCCTAAAATCCCCCAGTTTTTTCCAGAAAGGCGGCCCTTTCCTATGGCTATTTGCATTTCTGAGGGAGAATAATCTCATATTCGGTGTCTTCCCCGGGGTTAGATCGCACCGTCAGCTCGCCGCCATGCTGTTGAATAATCGAATAGCTAACAAATAATCCAATTCCTGTTCCTTGACCTACAGATTTGGTCGTAAAGAATGGCTCAAAGATTCGAGTTTGAATAGTTTCCGGAATAGGACGTCCTGTATTCGCGATCGCAATCCGGACTCGCCCCTGGTCAATTACGTCAGTGCAAATTCGAATTTGATGCGTTTCTTCATCTCCAGCCTGATCTCGAATCGCGTCAATTGCATTGTTGAAGATATTCAGAAAGACTTGATTCAACTGCCCAGGACAACAGGTAATCATCGGCAGATCGCCATATTCCGAAACGACACGAATGGGAGCTTGCTGATCGGAGGCATTCAGGCGATTTTGCAAGATCAACAGGGTGCTCTCGATACCGCTATGGATGTCCACAGATTTAACATCGGATTCATCCAACCGAGCAAAGTTACGTAAACTCAACACAATCTGGCTGATGCGATCGCTGCCAACCGCCATTGAGTTCAGAATTTTGTTGACATCCTCCATCACAAAGTCGAGTTCAATGTCCTCGCTCTTCACTTGAATTACCGAACTTGGTTGAGGATATTCTTTCTGATAGAGTGTCAGTAAGTCCATCATTTCCCCAACATACACCTGTAGGTGATCGATATTCCCCATGATAAAGCTCGCTGGATTGTTAATTTCATGGGCGATACCCGCCACTAGTTGGCCGAGGGACGACATTTTTTCAGCCTGAATCAACTGCGCCTGCGTTTGTTTCAGTTGTTTCAAGGTTTGCTCTAAATCTTGAGCTTTTTGATGGAGCGCCTGAGTTTTGCGCTTGACCTCTGCTTCTAGAATTTGGGAGTAGTTTTCGGTTTGTTGATAGAGTCGAGCATTTTCAATTGAGATGGCGGCTTGACTCATCAGGAGCTGAAGCACCTCAATGCGATCGCGGGTAAACGCGCCCACCGTTAGGTTATTTTCGAGGTAAAGAATGCCGATGAGCTGGCCTTGCCGACTCACTGGCGTACATAATACCGATTTGGGCTGATGGGCGATGACATAGCCATCCCCCGCATAGCGCTCCACAGTTACCAGATTTTCAAATACTGCTGTCTTACCCGTCCGCGCCACTGAATAAATCAAACCCCGAGGAACATTGGGATATTGATCCAACGAAATATCTAAAGGATTAACCTGAGTTGGAATGGCTTGCGCCGCCACACCCCATTGATTATCTCGTTGCAGCATAAAATGGCCGCTTTCAGCGCCCGCATTTGAGAGGGCAATCTGCATCAAGATCGTCAACAACTTCTCTAATTCTATTTCTTGCGAGATCGCCTGCGCTGCTTTCATCACCGCGCCAAAATCCAGCCATATTGCCTGAGCAACACTGGCGTTCGTTATGGCTCCTGGCAATGTAGGCGCACTGGATGGTTGGGCTTCAGGAAATTGGAGAATCGCGATGAGTAACTGCGAATACTGTTGTTCTAACTGAGCAACTTTAGCTTTGGCGCCCCAACGGGCATAGCAATAGTAGGCTTCTTGCAGATAGCATGCAGCGACTTTCTCTTTACCCCAGGCCAAAAAGAATTTGGCGGCGAGTTCATTGGCTAAGGCTTCTTCTTGGAGATACCCATTTTGCTTCGCTCTGGCAATAGCAAGATCGTACCGATCAATGGCCTCCGTTTTTTCCCCTTGCCTCCGATGCCATTCGGCTTCTACCAAATCATATTTGTGTTGGAAATTAGCCGAGGAAAATGCCGACCAGGTCTTGAGTTGGCTTTGATTGGCGACCACCCGATCGCGGTCCTCAGCGGTCAAAGCGTCCTTCGCCAATAAGGCCAGGCTGTAATAAAAATTATGCTCTGAGACATAGAGAGTGCCCATCGCGGCTTGTCGATACCGCCACCCGTGTTCTCCCGCCTCCACCGCCTTGATATTGTCTTCAAATAAATAAGCTAGTCGGGTTTGGGCCTCGTAAAAACAGAGCGCCAAAAAAACAAGGTTGTTTTCCAACCATTGAGATAAACACGTCTGCCCGTCTAAGAAGACACCCTGAAGAAACTGGGGTTCATCAGTTTCTCCCAAAAGATTAGCGACTACTTGTTGATTGATCTGCAGGAACCCCGCGTGAAAGTCGTATTGCGCCTTGACAATTGCAGGAAGATAGCAGTCTTGCGCCTGACGAACCTGCTTTAATGGCCTGCCGCTATAGAAAAGATAGTTGCAATAGTGAACAGCGGCATAGAAAGCATACTCGACATCTCCGTTGTCAAATCCGGTTTGAATCGCTTCAGGTAAAGCGTCAACTGAATTGGCGAGTCGCTCTTTCCAAGGCCGAATAAACACATTAAACATATTGCTGACTTTTGCAGCCAGAGCGCGAGCGTTAAATTTTTCCAGGAGTGTTAAGGAAAGTTTGCCAAACTGATATCCCGCCTCAATCTCATCATAAACACCGCATAACAGGGCCCCATACCAGCTGTAAGCCGAAGCAGCCAGGGCGGAATGTCCATATTTCATGCAGTGTTGGACAGTGTGAAGCACAATCGCAGGGTAAACTGTAGGATTGGCGATATAAGCAGCGGAACTGGCATTGGTGAGAATCCTCATCACTGCCAGTTTTTCGTCATCCTCAATCCCAGGTAGGGTGGCTAAATCGGCAATTTTTTCAGTTGGTAGCGCAATCTCTCGGCGAAGGGAATTGATTTCTGCTTGAATCCTCGGCGGATCAGAAGGAATAGTAACATCAAGGAGATTAAGAACATCAAGGGCGAGGGAAATCGCCGCATTCATCCGATTTTGATTGATTTCAAAGAGAATTTGCAATTCATGGACAGCGATGCGATCACGTAATGTTTGGACACGTCCTAAGGTCTCCCTAGAAAGCTGCTGGGCCACTTCTAAATTATGGTTGAAATACTCCGCTTCAATGGTTGCGATCGCCAACGCAAACCGGAGGTCGTAATTCTCCTGCCAGCTTTCTTCATGCAGAAATTGTTGTCCGGCGTAGCAATAGCGACGACTGGCTTCATAGGCAACCGAGGCTCTCGCTTTTTGACTGGCTTGAAGATTCAACTGCGCAATCCGATCTCGCTCTCGCCGATCAAGAATTAAACTGTGGCCAGTATTGAGATGATTGACCAGGTTAAACAGGTGATTATCTTGCTCACTATCAGAATAAGTACGCCAAAGTTGACGCCCGATTTTAAGATGAGTTGCTTGCTTTTGGTCCTCAGAAATCAGGGTATATGCAGCCTGTTGCACCCGGTCGTGCAAAAAACGATAACTGACTGACACCTCTGCTCCCCGTTTTTCCTCAGGAACATTGCCTTGAAAAAACTTATAGGTTTCATTTTCTGGAATCACAAATCCTTCTTGCAATCCCTGCCAGAGATCCGTTGCGATTGATTCTTGGCTGCCTTCACACACCACCGCCAACGTCGCCAAGTCAAACCGGGCGCCTATACAAGCCGCCAACTGCAAGACCGTCTGCGTCGCCTGTGGCAGTTTTTGCAGACGTTCCACCATAAACGTCGCCACATCATCTGTGAGGACGAGGCTCCGAACCTGGGACAAATTACATTGCCAGTGTCCTGCATTCGCCTCAAACACGATGTAGCCATCCTCATACAACCCCCTTAAAAACTGGGTCGTAAAAAAGGGATTCCCCTGCGTCTTTTGATAAATCAACTGGGATAAGGGCGTAGCGACCTCCGTCCCACAGAGCAAGGTATCGGCGACCAACTGAGTCACATCGACTTTGCTTAAGGGAGCCAATGTCAGCGTGTGGATATGGGCGCCTTGTTTCTGAATCTCGTCCACCGCCGTCATTAATGGATGGGCGGGGAAAACCTCGTTATCGCGATAGGCCCCCAGCACCAGCAAATATCCAGCGTCTGACTCCTCCATTAACAACTTCAATAGGGTGAGCGACGCCGAATCCGCCCACTGTAAGTCATCGAGAAAAACAACGAGGGGGCGTTCTTTGGTGGTAAACACCTGAACGAACTTACCGAATAACAAGTTAAATCGATTTTGTCCGCCGGCGCCGGATAGTTCGGGAACCGAGGACTGGGGACCAATAATACATTCCAGCTCGGGGATGACATCGACGATGACTTGCCCATTTTCTCCCAGTGCTTGCAGGATTTTTGACCGCCAATTTGTCAGTTCTGCATTAGATTCCCCCAGTAATTGCCCCATCAACCCCCGGAAGGCTTGGACAAAGGCGGAGAAGGGAATATTTCGATTGAACTGGTCGAATTTACCTTTGATGAAATACCCATGCCGCCGAGTAATGGGTTTGTGGACTTCATTGATGACGGCGGTTTTGCCGATGCCAGAGAAGCCCGCCACCAGCATTAATTCGGATTTTGGATTTATAGCCCGAAGGGCATGGCTCCGCTCCGCTCCGCTAAGGATTTTGGATTTTGGATTGGCGGAGAAGCAATTAATGGATTTTGGATTTTGGATTTTGGATTTTGGATTTTCGGTGGGGGCGCCTGATATCCGTTCGAAGGCGGCGAGTAGGGTTTGCACTTCTTGTTCCCGACCATAGAGCTTTTCGGGAATTAAGAAGCGATCGCTGACATCTCGCCGCCCCAATTCAAACTCAGGGATCGCGTCTATATACCGCCATTGGCTCAAACACTGCTGCAAGTCATGTTTAAGCCCTAGAGCGCTCTGATAGCGGTCTTCGGCATTTTTCGCCATCAGCTTTAGGACAATCGCTGACAGCATTGGAGGAACCGCAGGGTTGATGTGATGGGGCGGAGCTGGAGACTTGGCGATGTGGCAATACACCAGTTCCAAGGGGTCTTCTGATGTGAAAGGTAATGTTCCGGTCAAAAGTTCGTAGAGCGTCACGCCTAGGCTGTAGAAATCGGCTCGGTAATCGATACCGCGGTTCATCCGCCCCGTTTGTTCCGGCGCCAAATAAGCCAGGGCGCCTTCCAACACGTTGGGATTCTGAATTTCCTGACTTTCTTTCGGCAGCAAGGAGGCGATGCTAAAGTCAATCAGCTGAATCTCTTTAGAGTCAGGATGAATCAGGATATTGGCGGGTTTGATATCTTTATGGGCCACACGATGCCGACTGAGGCCCTGCAGAATGTCCGCCATTTGCAATGCGATCGCCAACTCAATTGGCGGCTCTAGCGCCTGACGCCGCGCATAATTATCCAAAGAAACCCCGCCAAAATCTTCCATCACCAAGGCGTAGCCATTGCCGTAGGGTTCGAGGCTGTAGGGACAAACAACGCCTGGAATTGTCAGTTTTTTGGCAATGGCGTACTGATTGCGAAACTGCGCCAATTCACTGAAGCTGGGAAATTCGCACTGCAACGCCTTGATGACGACCGACCGCTGCAGAGCAGTGTCCACCGCCCGATAGACCGCTATTCTGGCGCTTCCGTAAAGTTGCTCAACAATAGCGTAACCCGGGATAGAAAAACCGGCGTTTGGGTGAGTGATGGTTGCTGAGGCCATGGTTCGGATAGGTGGTTGTAGGTGATTCGAATGACCCTTATTGATTTTGACGATTTAATATGCCCTTAAAATTCCCGAGCAATCACTGATTTCCCCCATCACTGCTAACAATTTCACCATTGCAATAATTTGTCGTACTGTCAGTTTAGGAAACAGACAGAAATTGAACCTATAATCCAACGCCCGATTCCGAGTTTGGCGCCTTAGCCTGGTTCGGCCCCCCACCCTGGTTTGTTACTATCAGCATCGACTTTGAGTAGATCGGCGATCGCAAAATCTCATCCCCCCACCCCATTTATTAAGTAAACTAGGATCAAGGCAGTGAGGTAAATCTAGCCATTTCCACAGCATCCACCAGTATGACACTTTCCATCCCCCAAAGAATCCAAACCGACACCTGGGTTAACGCAACCTGGGAAGCGTTTGTAGTCGCCATGGATGATCCTGACTACGAAGAGGGCAAAGGTTATTTTGACAATGGGCGCATGAGGATTGAAATGGCTGCACTAGGCGCAGGGCATGGACGGCAAAATTCTGTGGTCTCGAAGATAGTCAGTTTGTTTGCGATGGTGCGCAACCTACGGATAGCCGAATTCACCAATTGCAGCTTCCGGAAGACAGATGTCCGTGGTTGCCAACCAGATACCGCATTCTACATCGGACCTGACTTTCAACTTCCCCCACAAGACAATGCGCCGATTGACGTTGAGATGTATTGTCCGCCAACCTTAGCCATTGAGATTGGAGCCAGTTCTTTTAAGGATGATTTGGGGTCTAAGCGTTTGCTTTACGAACGTCTGGGCGTTCAGGAATACTGGGTGGTGGATGTAGCGACCAGACAAGTTATTGCGTTTTCAGTGGCGGAAGGCCGCAGCGGGCAGATTACCGCTTCTGAGGTATTGCCGGGATTGGAGATTGGATTGGTGGAAGAGGCGTTGACGCGATCGCAAACCGAAGATGACAGCGCCATCATGCGGTGGTTAATGGAATCATTGACCTCAGAATAGTATGAAATCGCGAGTATGTTTTAAGTTCAGAGCGGTAATGATTGAGGGCACTCACCCATGGTTGCAGCCAAGCCAATAATGACCCTGGAGGAATATCTCAATTATGACGATGGTTCCGATCATCGCTATGAGTTGGTGTCTGGGGAGTTAGTTAGGATGCCGCCTGAAAGCCCTAGGAATGCCCGGATTGCTCTGTTTCTCTTGAGCCAATTATTACGGATAGTCTCGCTAGAACGGCTAAGCCACAAAGATTTAGACATTGTGGTGAGCGGCTCCCGCGCCACAACGCGACTCCCCGATCTGATGGTGCTTTCGGAAGAACTGGCAGCCGAATTGGAGACGGCGACCCGAGGCACAATTTTGCTGGACATGCCGCCGCCCATTCTCGTCGTGGAGGTGGTTTCACCGGGCAAGGAAAATGAAGATCGAGACTATCGCTACAAACGCTCTGAATATGCGGCAAGAGGGATTCAAGAATATTGGATTGTTGACCCTATGAAGAAAATCGTGACGCTGTTAACCCTGGTGGATGGGTTTTATGAAACCCAGGTCTTACAGGGAAATGACAGGCTTATTTCTGGCGTACTGCCAGAGTTATCTCTATCTGTAGAAGAGATTTTTCAGGTGTAATGGCGCTGCACTACTAAAACCATGATTGATGTTGACAAAGTTCAGCAAATTGCAAACGCCTATTCGCCTCAAGAGCTAATCGCCGCCCTTGTTTGGCAACGTCAGTTCAATGAATTTGACGGCCAGGAAGTTATCACGGATTTAGCCAATCACGCTGATCTCTGGAAAAGCTTTTTATTTACCAAGCCGATCTATGCGCCGGACAAAAATGGTCTAAGTTTTAATGGCGTGATTGACACGCTGTTGGCGATGGCGAATTATCGCCCCATGCCAGAAACGAGTATGATTCACTTTGTTCCCTACCCCGCCGATACGCTATACGTTCTGACTGAAAATCAAGACGTGATTGTGGCTCAGTTAATGGATTTGGGAAAGAAGTGGCGAGCGGATGTGGTGGATATATCTGATGGGGGGAGTGAGGAGGAAGATTGGGAATTTCGCGACTATGTTGCGATGCGGTTGCGAAGGGCGTTGTGGAGTGAGGATTTTAAGCGCGATCGCGACGCTGTGGTCATTTCCTATTAGACCTATCCGAAATATAAATGAAAGCAGAAAAGGTGGTAGATATAACCTTTATGTATGA
>JAAUYH010100642.1_pt1 | contig 15781 bp, 8 predicted proteins | sample 7278061 | NCBI WGS metagenome assembly JAAUYH01 (sample SAMN14350203, study PRJNA611818) | marine sediment metagenome | isolation source: surface marine sediment (0.6m) | place: French Polynesia: Moorea | collected 2018-08
CCTTTCGCTTTTTCACTTTTAAAACTCTAAATTTAGTTCTGCAAGCTGTCACTTCTGCTGGAGGAACAGAAGAGTCGAGGTACACATCTCAGCTAACTATTTGTCGGGGGATTCGAAATAATTACTTTCATCCTTGTGACTCGAATCGATTGGCCGTTGTGCTTTCTACTCCCATTAACTTGTAGCTCACTTGCTATTCCAGGGCAATCGATCCAATAAGTAAATCATTGTGCTTTGAACTAAACTCTTTCAGATCCATGCGTCGCTGAAAGTGTTTGCTATAAAGCGGCACCACTTCTACTACATGTCTATTATGTTGGTGATTTTTTATTTTTTAATAGATGCCGCTTACCTTAATGCAATAGAAGCGTTAATGCACTCAAAATTTAGTTTCGCAGAACCCATTGACTGCTCAGTACTGTACTACTGTGCGTGGCTGAAAAGCAGTGATTATGCCGCCAGCAATCAGGCGATTCGTATCAGTGCATGTGACTCCATTCCTAAGCTGTACAGGTACATTATTTGTTTACAATGATGTGAGACAGACGGCACAGAACGTTCTCGTTGGCTGGGATCAGCGTGAGAATCACGCTATCCCAGCCATCGCGAAGTTTTTTCGCAGCTGTCCTAACGAGGCGGCCTCTTATGGTAATATGCTACCGGTACAATATGACTGGAAGCACTGTGTCGTGTCCTCCATGTCAGCTGGTGTATACTACAGTGCTTCTCGAGGCCAGCGCACATACTATATTCGTGTGCTGTCTTTCACTACTGCACCACAAAATCATTCGAGATTGTAAATTTACAACGAGTGAAGGACCTACAAACCGATTCGAGGTGTGAAAACTTCGAGCAGTGAAGTACTTCGCTGTCTTGATGTCACGATACTAAAAATATCTACAGAACGCACTGTTTCGTGCACTCTCTTGAAATTTATATATTTTTTCTCACTCCCGGAATCTTACATCAGGTACGGTGCTGTTCTATACAGTACAACAGAGAGTTTTTCTCGCCCTCGGTAAGATTCGTGGAATTGCTCATTTATTACAGAGACTTTAAGTAGAAGCAGACTGCAGCTGTTCTTGCTTAGACAAAAACCGTTTTCTTCGTGAAAGTGGATATCGCGCGCCATTTGCTGGTGCTTGTATGTTACCCGCATGACAAGCTCCAACAAAAATACAATCCAAACGATGACTTCTTGAAACTGTTTCAATGCTTTGAGGTGTCGAGCGAAATAGTGAAGTTACAGCTGGTTAATTTAATTATTCGCGAAGCGCTAGTAATTTTTAAGACACCAAGTCCTTTCGTGTCGAAACACGAACATGAGAAATCCAAAGTGCTGTATCAGTACTGTACAGTAATGTGGTGAAGTATCGAGGCATGAAAAACTGCTTGTGGTTTGTCGTTAAATTATGAATCGACCTTCGTTTACGATGTGTACTAAAAATTCAGTCAGGCTCTCTGCAAAACTTGTCATCTATCTTTCGCCTGCAGAACAGATCCAATCATGATTCTACGGCCTGTTCGAGAAGTCAGACAATTAAGGTTGAGAACAACAAATGGCTTATGCGGAAAATGCAGCTGTTGTCCGATTGTCTGAAATTTAGGAAAAGGGCTGCATCTGCTTCAATACTTGTTAATTTCTTTGCCTATCAAAGCAGTCTGTTCGATGTACCATACTGTAAAATGAAACTGCTGCCAAGTAAGCAATTTGTTTTCAGTCATGCCGTGTTCCCATCACGGTGCCTTGCAATCGCTAAGCGAGCAATGAATCAAACCCGTCTATCAAACGTTAGTGATTGCAAGAGAACAAGTCAGTATGCAGCATAATTACAGAATTACTTCCGAGTAAGCCAGTGGACACCAAAGTTTTTGCTAGTAAAGTGCACCGTATTCGGGACCATTGACTATGAATAAGGAAGTCTTGCTCAGCACTTGTGTGACGAAATCCATACAGGTTACTCTAGTTGAAATCGACTGCGTATGATTGTACTTGAGATTCAGCGTTCCAGTACAGTAACTTGTAAACCTCTCCAGACAGCAATTTGACAAGTACAGCAAGTCAAATGCGTTTTGTCATGCAAATAACTTTGAGTTGTTTGACATCTCTAAGAGATGTAGAGGACCAGATATGCTCAGCGAAAATTTATGTTGGACTAATATTTCTACAAGTACGGTACAAATTGCATGAAATGGAATGGCATTCCGAGTATCAACTCTGTTTAGTGCTGTACAATAGATTGCAATGAGATTCTTCGGAGTTGAGGGTAATACGACGTTTTCTGGGGAAGCAACATCAGATCGAAATAAATAGTGGGATTAAATGTGGAGACACAAGTTAACAAAATGTAACCCGCATCAATTGCTTTCCTACGTGCCAAGATGAATTCATTTTAGAGCCTTCACAAAGTTCTAGTGGAAATTCGAAACATTTCACCAAACTGTGGACATAGTGCTCAATCATTACAGCAATCTATTATAGCTCGTTAAGGATAGAATTCTGAACACGAGGGAAGCATAAACCTATGAATAGAATCGAAATAGTCCCTTTACTTCCAAAAAAGGAGAAGCTGATCCAAAAAGATGTTTACCCTTAGTCAGTGAGAGGAAGCTCATAGCTTGAAATCAGGATTTATTAACAGAATGGTTAAGATAAATTTAAATAATTTTTGGATCAATCCTAAACTGCAGAAAATGTGTACAGCAGAGCACCCGTACAGCTCAAATATACATGCAAACTTAAAATATACGCCTAGGTGTTAGTTACAGTTACATATGGGCGAGAAGTTGCAGGCTGAACAATTACAGGTGAAAGTTTGTTCAACAATTTTACTAACTCTTTTACAATTATTTTACGTGCTTTGTAAACTGATTTTACACTCTTGTTTTTTGACCCTGCGATATTCAATATAATTCATGAACAGGCATAGTATCGAGTCTCAATCTAGCACTACATGCATATGCAAATATCTGTTAATATTTGAAATCGACAGGGATAAAGTATAAGTATTTCGTATATTTGGGTAACGCATTTTGAACACTGCAATCACGGATCCGGGGACTGTTCTTTCTACTTCTCTTATCAAAATGGTCAGAACTCACATCACAACCTGATTGTTTTACGAATGGCAATCACTGTGTTGTCGTAGAACGCAGCTATTGTATCCTTCTTGCAACACTTGCGATCTTCGAAAATTTCATGCCTTCGAGCACAAGAGCAGAGTACTGTTCAAACAGTTGTGAGAACTAAGAACCGCATTACAAGAACTGTTTCTAGTTGCTGTTGGAAGAAGGCGGATAAAGTGTTGCTGAATGCAATAACAGAACTCAGTAAAAGTTTGATACCAAGACAAACGACGTATGTGCAAAATGAGTAATACAGTAGATATAAACGAAGTTATATTATTGAGTTGATTCTAATAGGCATCGAAAAGCACACACTACAGCAAAAACCCTAAAACGACGTAATGGATGAATAGATTCGCGAAAAATGCAACCAATAATGAGGATTTGAACTTGTTGACAAATCCAACGGAATATTAAAAATACGATTTCGCCGCCAAGGAATCCTTGGATAAGAAAATAAACGGGATTACTTAGATCAAAAGAGTTTAAGTCCTACCCGCATTTTCAATGTTAAGTTTCAAAACCCATGGTGGAGTTTGAATGAAATGACGGTTGAAATTAATAAAATTGGAGCGTGATTCCTTTCACCACCTATCTGATTGGCTCGATCACCAAATGAATCTGTACCAGTTTGCGCTCTCTATCCAATCAACGGTATTTATTATACAAAGATTTAACTTAAGGTAAAAATTCAAAACTCGCACCTTAAGGAGTCAAAATATTTTAGAAAGGTCCGGATTCCAATTGACTTGGTTTTCTGAATTTGTCTTTTAAGCAGAAAGATTCTCCATCACAGACAAGATAAGAAGTTTTAAGAGAATTTACACATAAAAATAAGTGCTTAAGGCCCATAGAAAAATAAAATGTCTCCGCCTATCTGTGCCGAACAATCTAACGAATGTTGTAATGATTCGGAAAATCAAGCGTTTGTGTGGCTTCCCCCGTTCGTTCATCATTTTGAAAATTACACAACCACGACCTAATTGCTCCTACAGGGTGTTTAGAAAATATGTGCTACATTTCGTGAAGCAGCTGCTGTCCGGTTGTGGACCTATTCTGATAGTATTTATGTAAAACATTTAAATGAGGTGATCAAATTCAAATGAACTCCTATAGATGCTTCATATGAATTCCGTTTTCTCGTATAGTTGCATCTACGCAATTTCCTGATTTTCCCTTATTTAGTGATTATTTCTTGTGCCACACTTACTACAGCTGTCGTGATTCTTCTTTTAAGCTAAGCTATGCTTCGCACCGGAGTTTTCAATGCTTAATCTTTAAGATATCACTACAAGAAAAAGTCGAGAGGTGTAAAATCAGAAGAACTGGCGGGCCAGATTGTAGGCCCATAGTTTTTAATCCAATTTTAACCAAAAAAGTCAGCTAAGAGACTTCGAGCTGCTAGACTTGTGTGTGTCTAAGCACCGTCGTGTTGAAAAAAATCATTCACAGAAAAATTTTCTGCTTCAGATTGGGCGAAAGAGTCTAGTAGCTCACAAAAATCTTGTTTCCTCATAATCTCGTTGCCTAAGTAATAAGGTTCTAGCACTCCTTCGCAACGAATTGCGCACCACACTGCCAATTTGTCTATGTCCCTTTCGTTCTCTTGATATTCTCGTGTGTTTTCTGTCCTCCAGATTCGCGTGTTCCGGGTGTTCGCTATTCCTGATACATGAAAGAAACACTCATCTAAAATGCTATGCGACGTCAAAAATTTTGGTTCGCCGACATTCTGTGCTTGCACCACTGTGCAAACTCAATTCGTTCGTATATTCATTGTCTCCAACTTCTGAACTTTCTTTACCTTATACGGAAAATGTAAAGCATCTTTTCAATTTCCTTTGTTGAGTTGAACGAATAATTGGCAAATCCCTTTCTGCTCTTCGCAGAGACCGCCTAGGATGGCGACGAAAGTATGAACTGACCCGTTTTATAGTCTGTTGTGTCCTCGGAGGTCTCCCTCACCTTAAAGTATTTGATCGTTTGCAACAGAATTGAAGTTATCTGAACTCTCTTGATCGATTGCGTTCCGATGTATCAAGCCACGCATTGCGCTTTCTGCTGCGCAGTATATGCCAAAAAGTCAATTTTTTGAATTTGTACTTTAACTATTAATATTTCTAAATTTTGGTAAATTAAATAGCATGGATAATAAAATTACAAGCATACGTATTACCTGCAAAAATTAGGCACCAAAAATATTATTTAATATTCCCGGTATAAGCAATCAAAATATGTGTCACATATTTTATAAACACTTAGTGTGTAACTCACTCAATTCAGTTTCGACATGTTTCTTTCTTGTCACCTTCAGATGAGAGAAGCTGTCGTACTTGCTTACTGAGAGTAGGACTTCGGGGAATGATAACTGCTGATCATGGAACTCTACTCGAAATATGCTGCCTGTTTAACAGATGCAGCTCACACTTTTGCCATACTGCGTGCCACATAAGTCATGGTTGTGTAAAAATCAAAGTGATCATTGAGATGCCCACTGAAAATAAAATATTTCTCTAAGATCCCTCATACCGATGAGTAAATACTCAGATTAATCGAATTGATGCGCTGTGAGAGCCGTGTCCATGCAGTGTTGAAAGCTACCCATTCAGAATGATAATCGTCGCTTGCAGCTGCACTCAGTCAAGCAATGCATCTGTTTTCTATCAAAATCGCACTTAAGCTGTACAGGTTTTCGATGCTTCACTCACAGTCAATTCTAACGCAATCAAACAACCGCACCAATTGTCCAAACGGTTCTATACCACAATCTCTCCCATACAGTGTCAGAACTAACCTGATGACAATGGGATGATATGTAAGTGTCAATGAATTACAAGCCATGCAAGATTATGGTACTTCCCAACTGTAATGTATCACGGATGGCACTGTCAAGGATAGGAGCTGTAGCACTTGACATCGATTTACGGCGCCACGTGCGGTGGCGTTTTCTTATCTGATAGTATTTAAACAGGCTAAGCTTAAGTAGATCAAGTAATGGTAAACTGAAGACTATTACCCATCTTCCTCTTTCTCTACGTGAACTTCGTAGAACCAGTAGGTGAGACATACAGTAGATGGTTTCGTCATTTGTCGCATTGATTCCGAGAACAAAGTCCGAGAGAACGACGAAAATGTGTCCTCCCTAAAGCGGCTCCCGGAGAATGAGCACTGGAGAAAAGCAATCTACAAGTTCATTAGAATCTGAAGTTCGTTTTACAGAAGCTGGTCTGTGCTCGATTGATTTTCGGGAATAGATCCCACTGCCTATTCGAGTCGACGAGGGGAATAAAGAATAGTCTGCTCAAATCGAGAAATCAGCCAAGTTTCTCCTGGATTATCTGTGTCCGCCTGCAAACGATCCCTCGATCTCAATAAATTTTCCCGAACCCAAAGACCAGATAAGTGCGTCCTTCTCAGTGACTGCACCAGAAATTAATGTTTCATCCTGTTTGAAACGATTGCAAGTGGAGTCAGTACAGTACGATACATGGTTTGCTTGTTGAGCTGGGCATTGAGTGTAATCAAGACACTTCGATGTTTGTTAGGTTTGGCATAATCTTTGTTCCGTTTATTTTACTCAACTCCCGATCAATTAACTGCAAGTTCAGTACTTGTCAAATTTTTAATCGTGCTAGTTTGCTCGAGTAAGATTATTGATTCTCTCACTAATAGAAGGGCTTTTGCATTAGGAGACTAGTCTTTGGGTCAATAGTTCCTGCCTAAGTTTCAGATCGCTTTCTATCTATCATTCGCAGATGGGACTTGTTGGTTTTTCCGTGTCTTCTTCTCAACTTTTTTGTGCCTTCAATTTTGCACTAATTAACAGGTATCTCCAGCAAGATCGAAAAAGTCTAATGCCTTGCTTGTGCACCTTTCTATTTTGCTCAACTGCAAAACCATTACTGTATCGGTATATTAGTGGAACTTAATGGTGTCATTGCATGCTAGGCAAATGCTCCGCATACACTGCACATTTCATCATTCTATCACATTTGCATGGTTGCCGAATGAGGTTTGGCTCAAAACATATGCAAGAAAATCATAGTTATCCTGGTTCATTGAAACTGCTCAACAGAATCAGGTCATCATTTCCTCGACCTGCCTCAGGAACAGTTGAATGGCATATTGTAAATTTGGTCTCTTTGCAGACACGTAAACTTCGTTTTCCTACCAACTGCTCCATCCAAGTGATTTAAGTTCAAATCATATCGTTACTAAGTATGTCATACTTCCTTAAATACAGGACTTTCCCCTCACGATACTTTACTGTGCTGTAATTTACAGGCAATAGAGCTCTACAGTTCGAACAAGACTGCTCGCAATCTCGCAAGCGGAATCTAAAAAACACGTTACTACTGCAACAGACTTGCTTCATACAGTACAATATGTCCGTTACGTGCGAAAAGCTGTTTTATTCTTTGACGTAATCCGATGCATCTCAAAAATGAGTTGCTGCATACTTGTATTCATCGATTTATCCACGGAGAACCCTTGCGCAATTTCAAGGGCTATCATTCATGCTTTGTTGTGAATTACCATCTCATTCTAGTTGTGCTTCGTACACTACTCATGACAGGTGGATCTATGTTGGTAACGCACTGTATGTTTGGAAGTGTTCATGACTAACGGTTAGATAAACCTGGTCTGAGCAAACGATTAGTCGTTGTTGTGCCTTGCTCCATCTCCTGTTCAGGAGACCAGCGGTGAATAGGCGAAGAACCAAACGAAATTGCAACGCTCAACTCTTTCAGCACGGTATCCAACTGAATTCTTCAACTTAGAATTTCTTTAAATCGTTCATTTCTAAAAAATAAGTGTAGCACTATAAGAATTAATTGTGAAGGAACTCTTGAATAAAAAGAGAAAGGTTGTTCCGTCTGTAAATGATGATCGCCTATTTTCGTGTGCCGATTGACTAATGGATTGCAATGTATTATTTGCCAATGCTAGGAAAGTTGTCTGAAATAGTTGAGTCCAGATTGTCTAAAATTGGGAAAGATCCAATCTAAGGCCCTAACGGCTTCGGTATTCACTGACTAACGAGTTTCAACCTGATTTGCTTACATTTGTAAAACGTTGGATATTTCACAGAAATATACTACATTTGGATATTTGAAAAGGTTGTAGGAAAATTTAAAAAGCTTTGGAGATCATCTTCACATATTTCTGAGAAAAAAGAGTTGGATTTCTAGTCCCAATTTTTGTGCTGCTCTACAGATGGCCGAAAGGATTCAACTACGTCTGTGTCATGAACAGTTGCAATAATCAGCGACTGAACTTGAAACAAAACGAAGGAATGCAATCCCTGAGTAGAAGCGTAAAGTAACCATGCGTCGACTCAGAAATTCCAGTTTAGTTAGAAAAACATTCTTGGATCTGTTTCTCGGCACTGTAGAGCGAATAGGTGGCGGAATCGACGGGAACCGCGTTTGAGGCAAGGAAGTAGAGTTGAATGTTGACCTGGTTAATTTGCTGGCAGGTTCTCAATCACAATGTTGACCTTCAAAAGAGTTCAAGTAGTGACGCATAATAAAGGAAACAAACTGAATGCAATAATTCACATCTAGTTTCCACCGACTCCACCGCCCGCTATTCAAGCACGAACACCCTGTCCATGTCCAGAGCCTCAACATCGGGCAGTACGAGTGGAAGGCTCAACACACTCGGCATTACAAACATTTGAGTGACTTTGGGAACCAAATCAAGTCATCTTACTCGTCCGATTCTACGACGATTAGAGAACTCCCACCATTTTCAGGAGGTACGGGACCGTACAGTACAATCTACGGAGAGGTACTGTACGCGCAACTATGCTGTACCGTACACTACAGTACAGTACTGTGGAAGGTTCGGCATCTCCACAGTAATGAGTACTGTACACAATTGCACTGCAGAGCTTCTGCCATCCTATAGCTTGTAATTGGCGGGATTTCAGTGAACTATGGTGCAACAATCTCGGGATTTGCAGGAAAGCATTTTTTCGCTAATATTCCGGGGTTTCTTACAAGACGCAGACGGCGGCCGACCATATCCCTTGCCCTAAGTGCTGTCCAGAACCCCTAACTGAAACCTTATGGATTTCACATCACGATGCGGTATTATGACGATCGTTCAATTCAACTATACAGGTTTCCACCACTTAGTGACGCTCTCTAGTACCTTACAGCCATTTTTTAGCCCAGGGTTTTGCCACCTCATCATGTCAGTTTCATCAAGGAAATTTGAATTGAGTCTACGAATCCATCTTTCTGTTTTCCAATCGCGAAGCTATGGATCAAACAGTACCGTCACTAAGTACTGTATCATTCGAAGCACTGCTATTTGAAATAAGATCTACTGTATGCTTCCAACACGTCCTTGACAACGTTCATATTGTTTCTGAGTATTCCTACTCCAGCTGCGCGAAATAGTTTCATGAAGAGTGGTGGGCTTCCAACAAGTTAATGGCGAGTCGTATTGCGTCATCGAGCCTCTACGATACTTAATCTTGATACTCTACACGACAGATTGTTGCATTAGTGTCGTGTAGTTTGTGAATGGGGATCGTTGAATTGAAAGTGAGTGGATCTCAAAAAGACTTACTTGAAGATCCAGAAAATCATATGGGATGTCGTTCATTCCAATGATATCGTATCAGAAACCAAGAACCTCGATTTCACCGTTGCCGAACGATACAGTTGCTCAGAATCGACGTCGCATATCGTTAATCCCTTGGGCTTACGCCATATCTTTCAGGTATGAGCGAGTACGAGAAGGACAATTGTTTTCTATTTCAGGCCGATACCTTTATCATACCTTGCTGCATCGGCTTTTCGTGCCATCGACCGAAAATTTACGGAAAATCCAGTCCTCAGTTGGAAGGAAATTGCGTTCAACATCGACAAACGTCTCATTGAGGAACACGTTCTTCTCGCGAGCTGAAAGTTGCTCCAGATTTCATACACAGTTCAAAATTTTTCGAAAAATCATCTCTCACAATTCTGAATGGGATTGCGATGGCGTTCGAGTCTTGGGAGTTAAAGGTACGATTCCGTTAGACTCTACTGCACCTAGAATGGACAGCTGTGAAGGAAATTTACCGAGCTCGATCTCATTTCCTGTCAGGCACGGTTGATCCAAAGATAAAACAGAACCAAGAAAACATCAGGCATCAAGCGTTCTTTAGTGAGGATTGAATTGGTCTTTCAACATCTACTCAAATAAGAAAAGGACACCTATAGTTTCTACCTCCAAAAGGTAGAAACAAGGCAATTGGAATTCGAAATGTGGTCTGGTCGTCGTATTGTGGAAGAATTTTGGTGCACCTTTTATTTGAGTCATCACTTTTCAGATTAACTACCTAAATTGATTTTGAGCTGGGCCCGGCCCTAGAGATTAAATGTGGGTATAGGACTAAGAGTATAGAATTATTATGACACCGATCAATGAAATCCAACAGCATGTAGCAAACCTTTCTGATTTCATTTCGCAATGAAGCTTCCTGATATCAAACGTCGCGGTGCGAATAAAGCATTCACCTCATTTTTCAAGTTCTTAAAGTCTCCTTCACATGATACTCTCATGCGAATGTTTACGTGCAAGATATGTGCTCCTGTTGAAAACGACAAAACTTTGAAATGGTCGGTCATTGTCATATAGAGCAGCAACAGGCATCCTGAATTAGTTTCCAAACTTCAATTGCCCTAAATGCACTGCTACTAGCAATTATTTTTGTAGAACCAACTCTACAAGATTTCTAAGACTTATTATTTTTTTCATGCGGACTTAGAGAGAAGCATGTAAAAATTTTACTTAAATGCTAGCTTTAAGGAAAAGTAAAATGACTGTGTTCGTATAATAAGTTTTCAATTATTTATTTGCATGTACAAATAAACTATTGACACCGGCTGATACAAAAAGGTAAAAATTGAAAAGATTCCGAAAACACTATCGGGCATAAATCTCACGTCCAACGGCAAAGGCATGGTGCAATCTGCATGTCAACGTACGTAACTAATCGGCTTCTCTGCCTTGGCTGGCGCCGCTCTAGCATGTACCCCTCACTTTTAGAACTTTCATAGAAGTCTTGCACATGTCTCCATTATTAATGGAATACAATTCAGACACATCTGCACGATGCATTGGAGATAGATAATTCTGCCCTAGTGCCCTTTTAGTTCAGGCGAAGAAAAACAGATTTCGTTGGAATAAGAAATGCAATAGATAATGCAATTGAACATGTATTCAAAAGCAACGATCGTTTGATTAGTTTAGAATCAAATCTAACGATTTTTACTAGTACATTAAAAGCGAGGGGTACATGCTAAAGCGTTACCGTCTTGGCTATATGTACGAGTGTTAGTACGGCTGGAAGAGAACTCTAGCCATTTGTATTTTCGATAACGTATTCAACTTTCGTAATTCAATCATTCTAAAGACAACATGGATTAGTGAAAATCTCGTAGATGAGATCTATTGTACTCTCGTACACACAAATTCTGCTTAGCCTTTGACCCTGAAAGCTAAATTTCATGTGATGATTATGATACATCGAGTTCGAAAAGTACCAAACTTCTAGGATGGATGTAACACGACGAGAATAATGTCTAAAAAACTTGTAGAACTGTTCCAGTATGATAAAAAAAGCCATGCGTATGATAAGATAGATGGCCGATGACTCTAGATATTGTAAAATATGTGAAGGATAGAAATTGACTACTAATGCACGTGAAAGTTCAATTTTAATTCAGGAGATATGTCAAATTCAGATGATCAGGTTATATTAGCGATCCCATTTCATCATCTTTTTTGCCACTGCTAAATTTTCTACTATCACAATATAATTCGCGCCAGGTGACCAGAATGCAGCATAATGTCGACAATAATCTTGTTTGACGCGTCCAGCAGTCACTGATTGGGTCGAACTGGTATACATGATCAACAAATTCTTGTCCAATCAATATACCCAGCATATCAGAAGATCCCGAAGAGGTCATTCTATCTCCTTGCCATTTAGTTTGAGACTCGTTTGCGTGCCACCAACCGTTGGCCTAGATCAGATGGCTAGAGAAATCTTGTTGGGCTTCAGTGTCGTGCCATAGTTCGGGTTCGGAATTATGAAAACGACGACTGGTCCACCTTACCACAATTGTGTAAGCTCTAATTACACTGTATACATCTCAGGCTAGCATTGCAGACTAGGCGATGTCAGTAGATTTTTTTTATCATACATATGTAAGCATTGTAGAAACCTATTCGCTCACGATTTTTGTAGTCATCTATTAGCTTGTTCGCGCACCACTCCGCAAATCTCTGAACTAGTTCATCCTGTTTCCGTGCCCATCTCTTTTGGCTAATATCCTGAATGATGCGTGGTTCAATCCATCGGTCAAGCAATTTTCGATTACATCCCATAACTCTTCAATACACCTTCACTTGCTCTCTTTAGTCAATTTGTTGCACGAAAAATACTTGAACGTTCATTTTGTGGTGTTTAGAAATATTTTTTGCAAAATCTATAATGTAAAATTTCTTATTCTATTTATAAACACAGTTCAGAATTTATTTCGTTCCGCGTTTGCGTGACTTGATCGCTTTGGTCACGGCTTGCAATTTTGTACACGTGTTGTAAGGGCGACGGCGGTCGTTTGATTCGATTTCCCGTTGTCACCGGCAATCGGTAGTCGTAATTAGTAATCTCCACATAAAATTTAAAGCATAAGGAGTTCGGAGATCAGGACCGAACCGGTCTTTAGCGACAAATACGAACCGCTAAGCGGATAGTACTATATCTTATTTGCGTGGTAAACCGTGGTTGCGGCAGTTAAACTTTCGTATTTTTCTATCTAACTATTGTTTTTTCTTATGAATGCGTTTCATAACAGCTTCGTCCTTGCGAATTCTCGAATTATGTACCCAAAATTTAATAAGTTGTAAACCTTCTGCAACCCGCCTTTCTAGGTTTTCGTATCATTTGCTGTTCTCCTATACTGCAAGTAGCCCACTTATATCCCACGGTTGAGAAATGTCTATAAGAATCCTCAAATCCAATTGTAAGTGAATCAAACGACCGTTGCTTTCTGAAGTGCTTAGCTTCTTTTTTATATATTTCCAAGAGATTTTGCAGCAAAGTGTGTAGGAAGCGGACAACCAGTTGATTTCTATTAATAGGACGTCGTTGTAGAAAGTGTGCGAGTCCATAAGTCTGAAGTAATCAAATAGCCTTTGTCGAAATTCTATCATAGTATTACGTTTACAATGCACAATCGTGCTTGTAATTATGATTTATTAAAAGTGAAGACCGTCCATTCCATACCGAGGTCAATTTTTTACTTGGATTCCGATGTAGAAAAGCTATTTAAGCCACACTATAGGTGCACGTTATTAATTCGTCGATATTCCAGATACGGTCACACTGGCGCTATCGATGTTACACGTACACCAGTTTAACATGAGTTTCGTGACACATTTTGGAATCATTATCAGGCACAATGCTGAGTTCTTCGAGTATGGTCGAAATACATCAGGTCTAGTCTTTGCGGCATCACGCCTCAACGCGACGTGAAGGCCAGTTCCTTTCATTCGCAATTAGTGGTTTTCTCTATTCCTTTCACTTTTCTCTTCCGAAACTCAAGTTCCACGAGCTGGCGCTAGTGCAGCATGCACGAACGAAGCAGATACACAGCTTAGCATATCATTTGTCAGGGATTTAGAAATACTTGCTTTCATGCCTGTAACTCGAATTGCTTGGTAATTAAGGTTACCGTATCAATTAAGTTGTAGCTCAGTTGATAGTGGAGGGAAATAGATGCAGTAAGGGGTTCATTGCCCATAGAACTAAACTCTTTCAGATCTAATGCACTGCTGAAAGTGTTTTAGGAGAAAGTGGTACAACTTCAACCACTTTTCTGTTCTGTTTGTTGTTTTTCTTTTTTAATGGATGCCACTTACGCTTATGGAATCGAAGCTGTACTGGACTCAGAATTAAATTTGTTTGAACCCAATGTCTGTTAAGTACTACTGTGCCTGGCTGAAAAGCAGTGATTATACTGCCAGCAATCTGGTCATTCATAATCGCGTGTGTGACTACATTAAACGTTTGCAATGATGTAAAACAGATGCAATGGAACGTTCCCGTTGGCCAGAAACAGCGTGATTTTCAAACCTCTCCCTTCTAAAGATAGCATATCTTTCGCTGGTGTCTTATAGAGGAGACCTCTTATGAGAAGTACAGCATGACTGAAAACCCAATGTCGCGTCCTCCATGTCGACTGATGTATGCTACTCCGTGAGGCCAGCACATCAGATGGATTTTCGTGCTGTCCTTCACTGCGACAAAATAACTCCAGATTTTAGATCATGTACTTTACAGTACTTAAACCGAATTTACGAGCAGTCCATGGATTTTTTGTGGTGTCTTGAAACTAAATATCAAAAGAACACTTTGTTGCATGCACTCTGTCGAATTTTGGCTGTTCTCCCTCATTCTCAGAATCTTCAATCACGTGCAATGGTGTTCTGTGCAACAGGAAGTGTTGTGAGACACCTGGCTGGATTCGTGGAATCAATCATTTATTGGATATTTCCAGTGAGTAGAGAAGGAGTGCAGCTGTTGTGCTTTCACACGAACCGTTTTCGGGGAAGGTGGATTTTGCTTGACATTTCTTGCTGCTTGTATGTCATAAGCGTGACATAAGCTTCCCAAAAATAGAATTCAAATGCCGATTTCTTGACACTGTTTGAGTGTTTCGAGACGTCGTGCTATGAGGATTCGAACAATTGTTAAGTTTGAGCTAGTTTGTTTAATTAATCGCTGAGCACTGTTAATTCTTCAGATAGTAGACCAAGTCTCTTCCTATCGATGCACGGGCCCGATAAATGCGAAGCGTTGTAACTGTGCTGGACGAGAAAAGATGCAGGTGGTTCGTCCTCAAATTACGAAGCGACTTACCGTCAAGATATGCATTGAAAATTCAGTCAGCTTCTATCCAAAACTTGTTGTCTATCTTTCGACCGCAAAACTGATCTCATGCTGATTCTTCGGGCTGGTCGAGGACTCAAACTATTGCGGTTGAGAGCACATACGGCTTCTGCAAAAAATGCAGCTGTTGTCCGATTGTGTGAAATTCAAAAAAAAGCAGCATTTGATTCGTTGTACTGTACCGTCTTGTTTCTTTTACATTATGGTCAAAGCGGTATTTTCGATGTACGACGTTCTTCATAAACCTTAGGATCGCCCTATGAAGGCTGCCAAAAAAGCAATTGGTTTTCCAGTCATGCCGTATTACGATCATGGGGCCTTACAATTGCCGAGCAAACCATGAATCAAAACGGTCTATCCCATCTAAGTGATTTAAGGGAGCAAGTCAGTATGCAGCATATTTACCGAATTTCTCCTGAGTAAGCCAGAGGATACCAACGACGTTTGTTAGTACAGTGCAATGTATTTGAGACCATTGACTGCAATGAGGGATGTCTTGCTTGTCAATTGATTGACAAATCAATACAGTTTACTCAAGCTGCGCTCTACTGCGTATAATTGTGATTGAGTTTGGGATTTCGAAGAACTAGGCCAGTTGTACTATACTGTCACTCGGAAACTGCATTTAAATTCATGTTTCCAACCTGAAGCAAGTGAAATGTGGCTCGTCGTGCTGATAGTTTCTAGTGGTCTCAC
>JAAUYH010202941.1_pt1 | contig 15780 bp, 11 predicted proteins | sample 7278061 | NCBI WGS metagenome assembly JAAUYH01 (sample SAMN14350203, study PRJNA611818) | marine sediment metagenome | isolation source: surface marine sediment (0.6m) | place: French Polynesia: Moorea | collected 2018-08
AATGGATTGAAATTGATGCTTATAATAGCTTGAAATCTTTAAAAAAATATCTAAAAAAAGTCCTTGATAAATTAGGAACTGAGTATGTAATTAATTTTGTCTAGTTACTTAAGCGCGATAGCGTTCCTCAAACTATAGATTAGATAATTGCCATCTGTGGTTTCGGTAGAGGTTTTCCCTCTTCGGTTGAGGTCACGTCTTTTGAAGTTTCCTCAAAAGCTTGTGATGACCGTCGCCGCATATAACGCTGACCTAGCAAAGGAAGAAACCCAAAGAGTCAATAAGGATTTTACAGTAGTAGCAAAATTGAGAAATATAGATCACTCTCAGTTGTGAGTTGATTATACTAGTTAAATATATTTACAAAACCAAACAAAACTTAATCTAATTGTTAGCTACCTCTAGCTAACCCTTAGTAATCATTTTTTCGATATCTATGCAATCTACCCCTAACTTCGAGCAATTCATTCCCGATTATTTAGCCAAGTCTGCCTATCAAGGCTTCCAAGCCAGCAAAAAAGCCTTTGGTTTGTTACATAAACAAATAAGCGATCGCTTAACTAAGGTAGTTGTTCCCGAACAGGGTACTAAAAGTAAACCTCTATCTCCAGAGACTTTAAATAAACTCCAGCAGAAAGTCAATCAACTGGAAGAAACAGACTGGCAAGATGCCCAAAACGGAGTTTATCCAACTAGTTTGTTATTTGACAACCCTTGGTCTGATTTTTTTCGCTATTATCCTGAAGTATGGCTGGACATGCCTAAAATATGGGAACGGATACAAAACAAAGATTACCAAAAATTTGACTCCACAATTGACCGCGAAGGCTATCCTGCCTACTATCTACAAAACTTTCACTATCAAACCGATGGCTATCTCAGCGATTTGTCTGCCAATCTCTACGATCTACAAGTAGAAATTCTCTTTAATGGCGCAGCCGATGCCATGCGACGGCGAATTATCGCTCCTTTAAAGCAGGGATTAGCTGAATTTCCCCATCTACCACCACAGCAAATCAAAGTTCTCGATGTTGCCTGTGGTACGGGTAGAACCTTAAGAATGCTTCGGGGTGCTTTACCCAAAATATCCTTATTTGGTACGGATTTATCCCCAGCTTATCTCCGTAAAGCCAATCAATTGCTTTCAGAAATTTCTGGAGAATTACCCCAACTATTGCAAGCTAATGCTGAAGAGTTGCCTTATCTAGATAATTATTTTCATGGTATTACTTCTGTTTTTCTCTTCCACGAATTACCACCCCCAGCACGGCAACAAGTAATTAACGAGTCTTTCCGTGTCTTGCAACCTGGAGGAACATTGATCATTTGCGATTCTATGCAGGCAATGGATTCTCCTGATTTCCAAACTATGATGGATAACTTTCCTGCTATGTTCCACGAACCCTATTACAGACACTACACTACTGATAATTTACAACAACGTCTGGAAAAAGCTGGCTTTATTGATGTGCAAAGCGAAAATCATTTTGTCAGTAAATATTGGACTGCCAAGAAACCAATATCCTAACCTCTAATTTGGGTTGTTAACTATTTTCTCATAGAGGCGTTTTTTACTAACGTCTCTATATCTGTCGCGTTAAACTAAGGATAAATAAACTTCAACCTAACAATAGCGAGTATCTAATTATAGTGAACGACCGCTTTAACCAACTACTTCAATACAATACCTCTGGCATTGGTTGCTGGCTGAGCTTAATTCTAATTGCTGTAATCTTTGCTTCCGTTGGTCTCCAATGGGTCATTAACGGGTTTTTAATCTTCTTAGCATTCTTGTTTATTGCACCAGTGCTAGCTTTTTGGGGATTTCAATGGTGGTTAAAACGTAAGCTAGTACAAGGGGAATGTCCTGTGTGCAGTTACGAATTTACTGGCTTTAAAAATACAGAATTTCAGTGTCCCAGTTGTGGAGAGGCTTTACAAGTATCCGCAGATGGTTTTAGCCGTCTGACTCCTCCTGGAACGATTGATGTGGATGCGGTAGAAGTGTCGGCAACTCCAATAGAAGACAATAATTAATTTAACAATAAGAATTAGTTTTCCGTAGAAATATCTAAACTAAATTGATGATTTTGCCTTTGGCGATCGCCAATATAAATCTCATATACACCTGCTTCCCAAACACCAGATATTTCTGGTTTTAAGCCAGATATTTTATCTCCTAAAACGCAAAAACTATCTCCCGAATTAGGTCCTACTACTAGTAAGGTGGGTTGACCCCCAGCAGCTTTGACAGTCAAGCGCATATAGTCAACACGTTTAGTCAAATTCATCACATGGTTGGGAGAAGTAGCAATAAAGCCACAGCCTTTACTATCAACTGTTCCACCAGATTGACCTTGTATAGTCTGGCTTTTATTGTTTGATTTGACTGTGTTGTTACTGACAACCGTTTTGCTGAAGCTTGGTTCCAGGTATCCCAGCAAAATTACTACCGTTAAAATAATGCTATTGAGAAAATTAAGGATAATTAGATTCATCGATGTTCAATCTTGATAATTGCAATAATTTTTACTTTTAAAAACGGTCTAGTTGAATTTTTGGTGGTCTATAGATTGCTTTGACAGTTATTTAACATTTATACGATATTTATACTATGTAGATGGAATAGACCATTAGTCAAAATTCAAGTATGACTAACCGAAATAGATAATTTAGTTACTATTTTATGTTAGTAGATATAGATCTATGTATAGATACTATTTGTTCCACTTTGTCAACAGTCATAGTCTGTTATTGCCAACTAAATATTTATCACTTCTGTAAAGTAATCTTAAAACCTTCATTTTTACTTGATTATAACTTAGATTATAATCTGGATTTTTTTCCGTGAAAACTGCTATGAGTTATTGAGTAATTAGTAAAAATACTAGATTTTACCTAGTATCTCGATCTGGGTAATTATTGTAATTTATCATCTCAATTTGAATGATATACAATTTGCCGAAAACAACCACAGGATTAAAATCAAAAAAAATATTGACTACAATTAGTAATGTGACCAATAATGGAATAAATATCTAAAATAATTTTTAGGAACTTGTACTTTTTAGCATTTTCATATTTTTAACATCTAACTTTATCAAAACTTTAAAGTATCCCCCTGTCTTATCGTCTATAAATTTTTTATAACAGTAAATACTAAGAGAAAATTTTTGGTTAACAGTAAACAGTCGTTAAAGTTGTGTCCAAGGAAAATAAAATACTATGACTAATATACAGAAACATAACAATTTATATACTAACAACGGTAATGAAAACTACAGAGAAGCTATTGACATAGATCTACAGAGCTATCTGCAAAAGCTGAGAAGACGATGGGCACCATCTTTAGCAGTCTTTTTGCTCACTATAGGGGCAACGGCTGGACTAAGTACCCTGTTGGAAAAAACTTATAAATCTGAAGGCAAAATACTATTTAAACAAAATCCTCTCCATAACCTCAAAGGCATAGGTGAAGGAGCAAATCAGTTTAATGCTCTACTTAATAATCAAACTCCTTTAAGTACAGAAGAATTAAGAATGACTTCTGAACCTGTTTTACAAGAAACGATCGAGCAATTAAAACTGGCAGATGAAGACGGAAATCCCCTAAAACCTAAAGAACTGAAGAAAAAACTGAAAGTAGAGATTGTTGGTGGAGCAGACGTAATCACCATATCCTATAAACATCCAGACCCATTGACTGCTTCTAAAGTAATTAATACTTTAATGGATGTCTATATTCAAAATCAAATTCGCAGCAATCAAGCAGATACCCGTAATGCTGATAGTTTTATTAATAATCAAATACCTAAAGTAGAAACCAAACTCAAAACTGTTGAGTCTCAACTACAAAACTTTTATGAAAAAAATCAAGTTGTCGATCTAAAAGAAGAAAAAAGAAGCTTAGTTACAGAAATAGGCAATCTTAATCGTCAAATTTCTACAGTAGGAGCAGAACTTCAGGGAAAAGTAGCCCAAACTCAGAGCCTACAAAATCAATTAGGCTTAGATCTCAGACAAGCGATCTCTGCTAATCAATTGGGTAGCACCCCTACAGTGCAAAGTATTTTGAGTCAGCTTAATGAGACCGAAACTGCTTTAGCAAAAGAACGTCAAAGATTTAATGATAATCATCCTAGTATCGCCAGCTTACAAGAAAAGAAAAATTATTTACAGCAAAACTTACAAAATCTGGTGCGTCAATATGTAGGTAAAAATATCAAACTTTCTGAAGGTCTACTTTCTTCTAGTGACAGTCTTAAAGATAATCAATTAGAAAAATTTATTAACTTCAAAATAGAAGAACTAAGTCTGCAAACTCAGCTTTCTTCTCTATACAACTATCAAAAAGTTTATCTAGATCGAGCTAAAGAATTACCCAGGCTAGAAAAAAGAGAGCAAGAGCTACTCCGCGAAGTTGAAAGTGCGCGTAAAACCTATAGCACCCTATTAGGCAACCAACAAGAATTACAGCTATTGGTTAACCAGCATACTGGTAACGCTGAGGTGATCGAAATGGCTAGAGTTCCTGAGAAAGGCAGTACAGGCAGACTAGCTCTGATGATCTTAGGGGTGTTGGCAGGATTATTACTAGCCAACTTAACGACCATCTTGTTAGAAATGCAAGATCGTAGTCTGAAAACTATTCCAGAAATTAAGAAAAAGTTCGCCTACAATGTCTTGGGTATTGTTCCCTTAGATGATCTACAAGATAGTCAAGGAGGGGTTGTAGTACAAAGAGAACCAGACTCCTTTACCAGCGAAATTTATCGCATGATTCAGGCTAATATGAAGTTTATCACCGCCCAGAGACAGCCTAAAGTAATTTTGATGACTAGTTCTGTTCCAGGGGAAGGGAAATCTACTGTGGCTGCCAACTTAGCAGCAGCTATGGCTCAATTAGGTCGTAGAGTGTTGGTGGTTGATGGTGATTTACGCAAATCTGCTCAACATCATCTCTGGCAAACAGCCAATAAAGTAGGATTAAAAGATGTAATTGCTCACAAAACTCAACTACAAGAAGTACTGTCTAGACCGATGAAAAATCTAGATCTGCTTACTGCTGGAGTTAATGCGCCCAATCCGCTGGCATTGATAGATTCTAATGAAATGAGCCAATTGGTAGCTCAAGCCAGAAAAAACTACGATCTAGTAATTATCGATGCACCACCTTTACCAGTCACAGCAGATGTACTAACTTTAAGTAAGCTAGCAGATGGTATCTTATTCGTGAGTCGGCCTGGAATAGTAGAAAATGAAAGTGCAGAACTAGCCCAAGAAACCCTGGCAAATGCCAATATCGGGCAAAAAGTCTTAGGTATGGTGATTAATGGTGTTAAACCCAATGAATTCGATCGCTATTCCTATCACGCCAAATACAGTAAAAAATATTTTTCTAATACTCTAGAAGCAACTAGTCAATCCAAAACGACGGCAACAGCTTAAAAGAGGGCGGCTCTCAACCATATTTCAGATAAGAGGAGAAAGCTAATTAAGCTAATTTTAAATTAATGAGTAAACCAATTATTGCTATTGGCTTAGATGCCGCCGAACCTAAGTTAATCGAACAGTGGATGTCTGAAGGACACTTGCCTAATCTTAGCCAAATTTGTCAACAGGGTATTTACAGTCGTTTACATAATACGGTTAAATACTGTGGTCAGACTACAGAATATTCAACCACAGAACCCCTGTGGGCAACTTTTGCCACTGGCTGTCGTGCCGATAAACTGGGCTATTGGGACACGGTTAGTTACAATCCAGAAAATTATGAAATTACCTGCGATATAGTTACTAGTGGCTACGACTATCAAGAATATCCTCCTTTTTACGCTTTAGGAGAAGACTATAAAGTAGCAGTATTCGATCTTCCTGTTACCACCTTAAGAGATGATGTCAAGGGAGTACAAATTTTAGGTTGGGGAGGACATTATCCTTATACCGTCAGCGATTCTAATCCCCCCGAACTATTTCCCGCCATTATTGACAAATATGGCAAGAATCCAGTTTTACATAACGATAATGGCTTGTGGTGGAATGCAGATTATGTTCAATGGATTCAGCAAGCACTGAAACAGAGTGTGGCTGGGCATTCAGCCATCGCCCGTGAGTTATTACAACAAGAAGCCTGGGATTTATTCTTAATGGCTTTTGGTGAGACTCATACCGTCGGTCATGACCTCTATAATTACAGTCAGAGCGATCATCCTTTGTATCCTCATCTGACCAACAATGGTACTAAACCAGATCCAGTGTTGACAACTTACCAAGATGTGGATCGGGCGATCGGTGAGATTCTGAGAGAAGCTCCTGAAGATGCCTCGGTTTTATGTTTTTCCGTTCACGGTATGGCAGCCAACTTTACCGATTTACTGAGCATGGCAGTTTTGCCCGAACTGCTATATCGATTTAATTTTCCTGGTAAAGTAGCGATCGCTCCTGGCAAAATTGCTACTCCTCCTGCACCGATGGTAACTAAACCCATTCGCAATTCTTGGCCAGGGGAAGTATGGAGTCAGGCATATGTACCGAATCCAGTTGAAAAACTATTTCGTACTTGGACTCACAAAAAATTCCTGAGGGGTAAAAAAAATGGCTTGCTCTCTCCTTATAGTCTACTCGATCCACCTATAGAGCAAGAATTGACTATGGGGTGGATGCCAGTGATGTGGTATTCTCCTCTCTGGTCGCAAATGCAAGCTTTTGCTCTGCCTGCTTTTACCAACGGTCACATTAGGCTCAATTTGCGAGGCAGAGAACGAGATGGCATTGTTGAACCACAAGAGTATGATGCTTTATGCGATCGATTAATAGAAATTCTCTATCGTCTTCAAGATGGTCGGACAGGAAAACCTGTAGTTAAGCAAGTAGTTAAAACTCGCACATCTCCCACTGCAAACGATCCTAAATTACCAGATTCAGATCTAGTGGTATTGTGGCAAGAACCAATTACCGATGTGGTTGATAGCCCCGATTTAGGTCGCATCGGTCCTTTAACTCATTGCCGTGCTGGAGGACACAAAGGTCAAGGATTCATGATGGCAAAAGGTTCCAATATTACTCCAGGAGTTCCAATAATTGATGGTGAAACAGTAGATCTGGCTCCGACAATTTTAAACTTAATGGGCGCACCAATTCCCGATTATCTGGAGGGTAGACCATTAATAGAGCCAATTAAATCGCACCAATAATCTTGAATATTTGCGCCAAGCTTGGCAAATAACTCAAGATTTGATTGAACAAAATCAGCAACTTAAAATAATAAAACTATCTCGTTAATGGGAGTCAAAACACTTTATATTATAAAAATAAAAAAATCAAAGCTTTTAGTTTTAAGCAGTTGGTACTAAAAGCAAAATTATTATAAACAACCGAACAATAGATATTATTTATACTGCTATTTTTAGGGCAAATTATAATATCAAAAACAGTTATATTAGACATATTTATTTAAATAGAGATCGGGCTTGCAGTCCAGTTAGTATTTTTGGATTTTACTTACATGATACAGAGTCACAACAGCTCATTTACCTGGTTCAAATTATTTGAACGAATATTTTCTATTTTTGCCTTATTTCATTTCTCACAAGCATTAACACCATTAATTTTGACTGGTGGTGCTAGTGAGGGGGATGGCAGTGGCATGACTATGGCGACGCTAGATTTATCCCTCAACGCTAAAATTTCTTTGTTAATTTATTTTATTACTTTTATTCTGCTGGCACTGCGTTGGAAAAAGGTGTTTGTAACGCTTTTAGACAATCAATTTTTGTGGATTTTAATTGGAATTGCCTCTTTTTCCTATTTCTGGTCCGTATCTCCCGCAGACACTTTAAGATACAGCATTTATACTATTGGCACTACTGCCTTTGGACTGTATCTAGCTACCAGATATTCTTTGCGCGAACAGCTTGATATTTTATCCTACACCTATGGCTTGATGTTGATTTTAAGTATCCTGTTTGCAGTAGCTTTACCTCATTATGGAATTATGGGGGGATTGCATGAAGGAGCTTTAAGAGGCATATTTACCCATAAAAATCAGTTTGGAGCGATTATGGTCCTAGGAAGTGTAGTTTTTCTGCTCAAAGCTCTTGGTAATCAAAGAACAAGTTGGGTTTATTGGCTATTGTTGATTGGCAATATTGCTCTAATTGTTTTATCTCGCTCGACCACAGCTTTAGCGACTATGGCGATCATGTTGCTGCTGTGTTTAGTTTATCGGATTTTCCGTTGGCGATATGAGCTGATGATTTCGGCAGTGTTAGCAGCTACTGTGTTTGCTATTGGGGCAACTATCCTAGCTACTAATGTGCTTAATCTAGACTCTATTCTCGCTGTTTTTGGTAAAGATGCAACTTTTTCTAGTCGGACTCTTATTTGGCAATATGTTTGGGATCAAATTGTTAAGCGTCCTTGGTTCGGTTATGGACTGGCAGCATTTTGGCAAGGTTTGGAAGGACCTTCAGGATACATTCAATTAGCAATGAGAAGTATAGTTGTCTATGCTCATAATGGATTTTTAGATTTGTGGCTGTCAATTGGATTGGTAGGTTTATCTGCATTTCTAGCCAGCTTTTTTGGCACCGCAGCTAGAGGCATAACTTGGCTACGGAATAGCAAAACTCCAGAAGGCTTGTGGCCAATATTATTTTTGACCTATATTCTTTTATCTAATATTTCTGAAGGTACTATTACTACTATGGATAACTCTTTTTGGGCTATTTTTACGGCAATTTCCTATTCTTTGATTATTGCCAAAAACCATAATTATATAGCTGCTGAATGATTTTAATTGTTTTTTAAGAGTGAAATGAATTTAGCCAAAATTAAATCGAAGGCAGCTAATCTATTGCGGAGCAATTTAGCAAAAGATACATTATGGATGTTGCTTTCTAAGTTCTTTAACGTCGGCATGCAGGCGGGATATTTTATTATTGTCGCGCGGATCTTAGGAGCAAAAGACTATGGTTCTTTTATTGGCATTACTGCTTTAGCATCAATTGTTTTTCCCTTTATTGCTTTGGGGAGTGAACATATTTTAGTTAAATATGTATCCACCAATAAGGCTTTATTTAGCACCTTCTGGGGCAATAGTTTGGTGTTATTAACTGCTAACGGTACAGCTTTAATTATTGTATTGTTGTTATTATCTCCGCTTATTTTTGCCAAAAATATTGCTTTGGGGACTATATTTCTAATTTTAGTAGCCGACCTGCTCTGTTTAGCAATATTCGATCTTAGCGGCAAAGCCTTAATGTCGGTCAATATGGTCAAAAAAACTGCTCAATTAGGGATTTTAAATACTTGTGCTAAATTGCTGGCAGCCTTATCTTTAGCAGTATTTTTTAACAATCCTAATACTAATACCTGGGCTTACTTATATCTGACCAGCTCTCTAGTCATAGCAACTTTAGCTTTTTTAGTAGTTACTAAACTAATTGGTTATCCCAGACCTGAATTGTCAAAGTTAAGGTCTAATATTGGGCAGGGTATTTATTTTTCCATTAGTGCTTCAGCTCAAAATATTAATTCCAATTTGGACAAAACTATGCTTGCCAGTTTATCTGGTACGATTGCTACTGGTATTTATGGTTCTGCCTATCGTTTTATTGATGTGGGTAATGTTTTTCTGTTGGCTTTATCTGGAGCAACCTATACTAGATTTTTTCAGCACGGTGCTTCGGGTATTAGAAATAGCTTGGGTTTTGCCAAGCGGTTGCTACCTTTGCTGATAATATATTCCGTTGTCAGTGTAATTGGTTATTTTGTCTTTGCTCCTTGGATTCCCGTAATTTTGGGAGCAGAATTTACCGAAGCGATCGCTGCACTGCGTTGGTTAGCTCCTCTACCAGCGATCGCTGCTTTTCAATATTTGGCGGCAGATACCCTCACGGGGGCAGGGCATCAAAAAGCTCGGAGTTTTGTGCAGGTAGGAGCCGCGATTCTCAATATCTTGCTTAATTTTTGGCTGATTCCCCGTTATTCATGGCAAGGAGCAGCTTGGGCAACTCTAATCTCAGATTCTTTAAGGCTAATTTGCCTCTGGATTATTGTTTTGATTATCTATCGCCGCTCTCTCGCATTGGATTCCTCCCAGCCATAAGCCTCTTCTCAAACTTTTGATAGATAGACTTAGACTTTAGGCAATAGGTTTTTTGAGATTATCTTTTATTTTTGCCATTGACTGGCAATGTAATCAGCAGCTTCCATGATTTTCAGGGTTTCATCTAGAGGCATAATCTTACTTTCTAGTTGAGCGTTATTTAAACAATTCATGACTTCTATTGCTTCGTAGTTATAACCATTACCTTCTAAGGGTTTAACCTTTACTTTGTCTGATTTGAGTAAACCTGATAAGGATATATATAAACGCTTGATTAGTGAATTTTGCTTGGCAGCAGCAACTAATTTTTGTTTGAAACTAAGAGGTATTAGGGGAGAGGGATAAGATTGAGTTAATTGCGAAAATTTAGTAACAGAGATTTTTTCAGGTTTAATGAATAGTTCGTGGAGCGAGATTTTTCCTGTTGTTCCCATAATCACTGCCTGATTAGAAGTATAGGTACAGAGAGATTGGGACAAAATAGCTAATTTTCCTTGGGGATAATTAAGTATGATTGATGAGTTTTCATCTACACCAGTGGCAGAGATTGCCGCTTGTGCTACTATTGCTGATGGCGCACCCAAAAGATAATAAGCCAAAGACAGACCATAAATACCACGATCTAGTAATGCCCCTCCACCGAAATGTGGCTGAAAAAAGCGGCTTTCGGCATCATAGGCTACAGGATAGCCAAAGTCAGCCATCAACATTTTTACATCACCAATTGCCCCGTCTGCAATCATCTGTTTAACTTCCTGAATCAAAGGCATAAAACGCATCCACATAGCTTCCATGCAAAACAATTGCTGGCGACGTGCCAAATCAATTACTTCACGGGCTTCTTGAGCATTGAGGGCAAATGGCTTTTCACAGAGAACAGGTTTACCAGCCTCCAAACATAAAATACACAGATCTTTGTGGGTATGATTAGGAGTAGCGATGTAAACAACATCAATATCTGGATCTTGAACTAACTGCTCATAGCGATCGTAAACTCGGGGTATTTGGAATATTTTAGCAAAAGCCTGGGCATTAGCCGATTTTCTGGAAGATATACCCAATAATTTAGCCTGAGGAATAGAACTTAGTCCTTTGGCAAATTCGCCAGCAATAAATCCCGTACCCAGTATTCCCCAACGAATAAATTGTGATGACATTTTTCAGCTTAAATTTTTGAATTTTCCCAGAGAATATTTCTGCTGGGGTTGATATTTTGGTTGTTTTAATTTTTGATCATCTTCTCTTGCTTTGCCCAAGCCATGGGTTCAATGGGGTTAAAAGTAGATTTAACTGTATATGTACTATTAGTTTTGTAGGCGTTGTGGATTGCCAAAACTATTTCATTAACGTGAAGAGAGTATCTAGCAGAAAGACGACAGGGACGATTTTCTTTAATCGCATTAGCTAATTCAGCAATACCCCGAGCAAAATCCATTTGGAAAGCAGCGCGGTAGTTGAATTTTTTAAATTGATTACCTTGAAGTGGATATTTTTGTTTGAGCGGACTGAGAATCATTTTACGTCGTAGATTAAGCATCCGTCTAATATGAACGGGAGAATTGTAAAACCAACAATCATTAGTGCTAAGTATTCCCCGATCGCCAAAAATTCTCAAGGAATGATCGTGGGATGCAATAATACTACAGGTTAACCTTGCTACTACTCCCGAAGCAAATTTGATACAAGCGACAGAAAAATCGGGTTCGTCTACTTCTAAAGGAACGTCAGTTTCTTTGTCTTTAATCAAGCTAGAACTAAAGGCTGTTACACTTTCTGCTCGTCCAAAAAAAGCAGGCAACCAAGAGATATAGTAGCCAGCATGCTCTAAGGTACAACCAACTTCAAATTCATCTTTGTAAGGCCAAGGAATACCTGATTGACTCAGCCAAGTTTTGTAGGGCATTTTGTGAATTAATCCATCATCCATTTCACAGTAGACTGAGTATACTTTTCCAACTGTTTCTTCACGTAATGCTTTCCAGATAGTTTGTGCTGTTTCACTCAAAAGATTACAAGGAGCGGCAGAGAGATAAAGTCCTTTTTGTTCAGCGATATCTACTAGTTTTTCTGCTTCCTCTAGTTTCATTGCTAGAGGTTTCTCAGAGTAAACGTGTTTGCCAGCTTGCAAACAAGCCAAATTAATTTCAAAATGACTTTTGGGATTAGTTAGATTAACAACAATATCAACTTGTTTATCTGTTAGTAATTCTTCCCAAGAACTATAGGCAAAAAGAGAATGATATCGAGCAAAGTTTTGGGTTCTGTCTCGATCGCGATCGTATACTCCTACTATTTTTAGTTCTGGATAGTTTTGTAAGGTTGTCAAATAATAATCGGCTACAAAACCGCAGCCAACAATAGCAATATTCATATCAAGCATTTTTTAGCTAATTCAAATTTTTAAGATGATTTATATATTAATTGTCACTTAAAAAGATTACTACTAGTAACAGTTAAACTTCATAAAAACTTTATAGCTAATACCCGTATTTCTTTACATTCTTTTTTATATAATTATAAAATCCTAGTCATAGCTAACTTCAATTACTTAAGTAATCATCAGGAATCTAAAAAGTACTTTTGGGTACTTAAATGTAAATTCCATTATTTTCTGGAGCTTAAGTAGATAGTAAGTAAGAACTAAGACTTTTCAGTTAGCCTCTTCGCTCGACTTTATCCATTTTTATTTAGCCGATCATCTTGAGCTTGCAAGGCTTGTATGACGGTTGTTTGACTTTTTTTATATCACTATAATTTTTGCTCTTGGACAAAGTTATGGCTAAAAAGTCAGATTTTGGCAAAAGCAAGGAAGGTAATTCTGGTATTTTGGATAAAGTCGATCTTAGGGAGAAGGTAAGTATATAATATTTTGCAATTTATTTAATTGCTCCTGAACTAGTAACATAACTGCAACCATCATCCAGTCATCTTCAATGTACAAATATGCTTTTTAATTCTTTTGAGTTTATCTTCTTCTTTTTACCAATCACCTTGGGTGTATTTTTTTGGCTCAGCCAAAAAAAGAAATACGTTCGGCAACAAATTCCTATTTTATGGTTGGTAGCAGCTTCATTATTTTTCTATGGTTGGTGGAATCCCAAAAATCTACCGTTGATTCTTATTTCTATTGTCGTCAATTATGGTTTGGGATATTTCTTAAGCAATACTTTCAAAGATAAAATAACTAAGAAAGCAACATTGTTTTTGGGGGTTGCTTTTAACCTGGCACTAATTGGCTATTTTAAATATGCCAATTTTTTTATAGATACTGTTAATCAAGCGATTGACACCAACTTTAGTTTAACGCAGATCGTATTACCCCTGGCGATTTCCTTTTTTACCTTTCAGCAGATAGCTTATTTAGTCGATGCTTATAAAGGAGAAACCAAAGAATATAGCTTTACTAAGTATATGCTATTCGTTTGCTTCTTTCCCCAGTTGATTGCCGGACCAATCGTCCATCATAAAGAAGTTTTACCTCAATTTGAGCGTTCTTCAACCTATCGTTTTAATAGTCAGGTATTAGCGATTGGTTTAACTGTGTTTATGGCAGGATTATTTAAAAAAGTGATTTTTGCCGATCGCATTGCCGAATATTCTAATTTAGCTTTTAATGCCGCAGCCCAAGGCATCGATTTGACCTTTGCTGAGGCTTGGGTAGGGGCTTTGGGGTATAGTTTACAGCTATATTTTGACTTTTCTGGTTATTCTGATATGGCGATCGGTGCTGCTTTTATGTTTGGTATCAGTTTGCCGCTTAATTTTAATTCTCCTTACAAAGCCATTAGTATTGTCGATTTCTGGCGACGCTGGCACATTACGTTATCCCACTTTTTGCGTGATTATTTATATATTCCTTTGGGGGGTAATCGTAAAGGAGAAATCCGCCGCTACACCAACTTAATGATCACCATGTTACTGGGTGGATTATGGCATGGTGCGGGTTGGACGTTTATTTTTTGGGGCGGTTTACACGGTATTTACCTCGTGATTAACAATCTATACAGATTGCTTAGACAAAGTTTAGGTCATGACCTCAAGCAAGATGGTTGGTTTTTGAGAGGCATGGGCTGGCTGCTAACTTTTATGGTGGTAGTTATTTCTTGGGTATTTTTCAAAGCTGATAGTTTTACCACCGCCACTTCAATTTTAGGTTCGATGTTTGGTGCCCATGGCATACAATTACCCGCATTTGCCGAACCCTATCTCGGATTTATGAGAAACTGGGGCATTGGCTTTTTAGGATTTTCAGTTAATGTTGGTATTAGTCAAAAATATGCCACTTTTGGAATAATTTTATTGCTATTAATAGTTTTCATTGCCCCTAATACTCAACAATGGATGGGTAGATATAATCCCACCTTAACCGAGCCAGTAGTTAAATACAGACCGGTGTGGCTCGATCGCCTGTGGAAAATTCTCGCCTGGCGACCTAACAAACTTTGGACGGCGATCGTGGCTGGTGCAACTTCTGCTTCCTTACTCTGTTTTACTAGAGTCAGTGAGTTCTTATATTTTCAATTTTAATTACTAAAAATTAGCGACTATGAACTTTAAAAGTGTAATTCAGGGAAAACTGAAAGTAGATCGACAGAAAACCTCGGATATGTCCCCTGCCAAAACTGGTAAGAATAAGCACAAACAAAAGTCTGAATTTAGTTTTAAACTGTACGGACTGCTCACCTTTCTGCTATTAGGTACGGTAGGTGGTATCAATTGGCTCATCGATCCTCTGTGGTATAGTCACGGTAATATCCTGACTGGTAAAAATTTCACCTTTAACGAACGCATTACTAAATCTAATCTTTTTTTACGAACTAGAGATAGCAAAAACTATGACTGTCTGATTTTGGGCAGTTCTCGAACGATCGCCTTAAGAACATCTAATTTTGAGGGGAATACTTGTTTTAACTACGCCATTAAAGGTGGACAAATTGAAGATTTTGTCGAATATGCGCAATTTCTTAAACAAGAAAATTTTCAGCCGCAAAAAGTTTATATTGGTGTTGATGGTTTAAATTTTGTTGTCAAAGAGCGAAGAGAACGCGAACCATTTGACATGAACAAAATAGCAACCCAATCCCCTTTAAATGCTTATTTATCTGCTGATGTTTTCTTGTTTTCAGTGATGACCTTGCTGGGTATTAGTCCCGATCCAGGTAATTATTATGACAGTAATTTTGAACCAGTAGATTTTGAGAATCGTCCTGTTTATAAAGCTGAATTTTACAAACCTCTAGGGAAACAACAATGCGACCCCTCAATTGCTCAAAAATTCCTTAATTTACGGCAAATTTTCCCCAATGCTGAATTTATCGGCTATGTACCGCCGAGATCGGCTTGGAGTATGATCAACGATACCTATGGCAGAGGTTTAATGGATTGCTATTTAGAATCTTTCCATAAAATAGCTCGGGGTTATGATGCTATGTACGACTTTTCCGTTCCCTCTAAAATAACCAAAAATCCCGACCTCACTTTTGATGGTAGTCATTACATGGTGACAGTTAACGACGAAATTGCCTCAATTATCCAAGGTAAATTAGATAGTTTTGGGATTAAAGTAGACGAATATAGTTATGAAGATTATCATCGTCTTTATTTTGGTGAATTACGGCAATTTTTAGCCGAAAATAATCAGTTAAAACGTTGGCAAGAATAGGTTGTCGGGG
>JAAUYH010061089.1_pt1 | contig 15775 bp, 13 predicted proteins | sample 7278061 | NCBI WGS metagenome assembly JAAUYH01 (sample SAMN14350203, study PRJNA611818) | marine sediment metagenome | isolation source: surface marine sediment (0.6m) | place: French Polynesia: Moorea | collected 2018-08
ACTGCGTTCCAATTAGTTACTATGTAAGAACTTAGTTACGTTTTAACGAGACTAGTATACTGTGAATACAAAATGCCTGTGAGTCTTAACCATAATGAAGCAATTGATAGCCAATGGGCATAGAAATATCAGACTGTAATGAGTTCTACACTCGCAGACATACTACTGGGGGTTATGGTATTCGGCTGCTTGAGTGCCGAAAAGTTTGAATTTTCTCAATTTGCTGAGCGAAACAGGTGTGTTGTGATTTGGAAGAACATAGTTCTTCGTCCTTCTTGTAGCAAACTACCGTAACGAAACGAGGAATAGATTAAACGGATACAAGATTACTTATGATGTATTCTATTAAGCAGTTGGCAGGTATAAGAGCATAATCTGCATCTAATATCCAGAGTATCGTCGCCAGATTCGAACATAATATCGTGACCAGAAAATAAAGTCGTGATTAAATGTGATATATATTTGGCGCCCGAACTCTTGCTTCTCTTATATGTAAGACCCCTTAATTGTGGCAGTATAAGTTTTATATAACTTCCTATAAATAAATTAGGAAGACTAAGGAAGCATAGAAAATTTGTAAATTGGAAGAGACTTTGACCATGTGGGAATATAGCTTACGTTTCACTTAATTTAGGCCCTGAACTAAATATTGGAGCTGATGTTGCAAGAATCGCTTGATTGGTACCTTTAATCTCACAGTAAACTTCTAAAATTACAGTTAAAACAACAGATTGTAGCAACAAACTAAATCAATTATTAAAATTAATCTATTCAAAATGAAAATAATTAATGTTCGCACAGCCCTCCGCAGCAATGAACTATCTTCACTTCGTAGCTTGACCTAATAAGTATCTTCGTCGAGTCATTCAAGTATATTGAAAAGCAATACTTTTTTCCGAACCTTTCGATTAGAACATACAGTTTATCAATATTTGAAGAGAATTAATGTTGCGCGACAGAATTTTCTCTCGATATTTTGACAATTATGCTCAGAATGCGTTAGGTCCAAAACAGAATAAATTGGCCTGCTTTACTGAAAGAGAGGGGTCCATTCTGCGATGCTTAGTGTATCTATAAGACTGTTATTTTACATAAAATTAGAAAGTCGGATCAAATAACAGCCCGCATCGTGTTCTGGGTTCTGACAAATTCGCAAGGCGGTTCCTATATGTGGTACTAATACAACAGAAGAATCGAAAGCACAGGCAATAGAGTGCATAACAGTCAAAGGGTTCTTGTTTCCGTAACTGGATTTTATCTTGCGATATGTCAGTCCTATTCGAATGAGCCGAATCCGCCTTTCGCAAACTACACTGAGCAAGTCCTGGAATATATTCCATTGAAAATTATACTTATTGCTTCATAAGTGAATCTTAAATGAACATTTCCTTTGTTGAACAAAAGCTCAAAACTTGTTGGTGATTTTCCGTATACTGGTTTGCCCGTCCGGAATGCGGTAATACTTATATACCATTGCACAATGTTTAGCAGCTATGTTAGTTATGTGACATATTCTTGCTTTCAGTTTGGAAAAAAACATACACATTCGAATACTGTTACGAGTTTTGAGACAAACTCTTGCATGATGATTTTCTGACGCACTCATTTTCAAGAAACAATTTAACAGAAATATTTGATGTCAAAATTTGTCTTAAATTTGCATGTTTATTATATAAACGGCTTCAACTAATGGCCTATTCGTATGAAACAGATTGATCAATCTCCGAACGGACTCATCCCGATTATTTTGGGAATGACCAGAAGATCCACGAATTAGCCTGCGAGTTTACACTTCATCTTTCCGTACCCGCTCTATTCCATTTTCTTGAGTTCCAGTAATATCTTGATTCACAAGCGGAAATATTGTTGTCTTTCATTACCGTGAAGAGAATTTACTGAGCAGAAGAAGCTGTAATCTGCAGGAAAGGGTGAAGTTTTAGATTTTCTGTGATCTAGAATTTCAAGTGCACCCAAATAGTTTCCTTCCAGGAGATCTCTTAATGTGTTGAATACATCTGTTAGTGCGGACAAAAAATAATGCATATGAATGAGAACGCAGATCGAGGCCAAACCTTTGGTACAGCGTAGCACATAAGAGAATCTTTAAAAGCTCTTCATTCTGTGAATATATATTTCGCTTTTTCTATAGGTTACCTCAAATCAAAATAATATTTGAATGTGGCATGAACTGATAGTTTATGTATCATATTTAGCTTATGTAAAATGCGAATTCGGAAGTGTTTCTGTTTTTCTATTATAGAATCGAAGGTCGAAGCTCTTAGATTCTTAGGGCGTACAATTACACTAACAAAGTAGCACCAAATAGCAACAGTGATATAAATTGAGCCCGGTTTACTGTTCCATGCACTAAATCATCCCACAATTCTAGGTATATAATCATGAAAACCGGTCACACTACCTTGGAGATAGGTTTCATTCAATCTATTTCCTTGATAAATATTCTGTATTCCATTTGACAATCGTCAGAGCCTCATTAAGCATAGAAAAATTACGAAAAAGTGGGAACTGAAGGCACTGAAGATAAGGAAGATGAGATTTATCTAGAACAAGAACTGAATTAGAAGATTGCTTTTATTCTTCACCTACTTCTAGATCAGCATAAAATCACATGGAAATTGAATATGATCCGTTATCAATTCATGCTAGCTGGAGAGTTATAGCAGAACAGTTTCGGAATAACTGATAAAGCTTTTGGAATGGGATGACTTGGTGTGTTGCTTTTCATCTAGAACGAGCTGGAGCTACAGCCTTGCTTTCTGACAAATTTTACGCAGATGACGTTGTATGAGAGAAAGAGATATTTCTGGGATACCTGAGAGTCAGTAACAATTTCCATTGACATAGCTGGATAACTCCGCTCTCTGATTGGCACTGTCGTAGAAGATGAGTCATTCAAAGACTTCCTGTTTTTTCTTGAAAAACAACAAAATGACTGCCACAGAATGTACTTCAGGTCTTCAGTACCAAATTTGAAGAAGAATTTTAGTGCGGAAATTCGTACAGATTGCAATGCTGTCATGATCTCAATTGTTATATTATACTGCGTTGATTTGTTGTCTTTTTCACAACTTTCTTCTGGAAATTAAATACTGAATTAAAATTTAAAAAACCTATTACACATGTTCCTCGCGTGCTGACTTACAATTAAGAGATCAGGGTTCCTGTATTATAAAGAGCTGCAATAGAATCAATTAATAGCATTCATTTTCGAAAGCTTTACCGAAAATTTTTGTTTGTGTAAAAGTCTAAAAGGTATAGTTGTGGTTCAGTTGTTTCATTTGTGCGTTGAGGAAGAAGTGAAACTGCATGCCCTGTATATAGCTGCACAATATGCGAAACTGAAAAGAGCTGCGTCGACTATCCGACTGTAATTTTAGAAAAATTCGATTTGAAGAGTATGAATGAGTTGTGTATTAGCAATGTAACACTTGAACAACGTAGTAACCGTTTTTTTAAAATTCTGCACATTAACGCTACAGATTTAGCACTGATCGACAATTTCAAAGGCCAATCACGTTTTCTGTATTTTTTGATTAACTAGACAGCTAACAGAATTGAAGAAGTTGTTATTTTAAGTAAGAGTATTCATCGTCGGCTTATTAATAAAACTAGTTTCATTCAAGTTATTTTTTCTGTGTTAATTCGATGCACTACTGATATGTAATGGACGTTTTCCGAAAATCATGTCATTAAAGCCTACGTCTTTTATAGCAATTAGCACAATTTGATCTGAAACATCAAGTTGCAAATTGAAAAGCAAATGAAGTGAATTTTCCTGTATGCGCGATCATGCTAATCGAAAGAATTAAAGAAGACATTTTATCTGGAATTGTTGTTACAAAATTATTTGATTCTGATGCAAGCTCAAGCAGTCTCATGACAAAGTCCGATTCGTTGAGTAGCATCTAAAATTAACGCGAAACTCACACACTATAAGAACTCCGTTCTCAAAATTTGACCAGAATTATGTTAACTTCCCAAATATCTCACACCGAGTCTTCTTGCACGGTATTGACCGCAATATTTGTGAATATAGTGATCGCGAGATTGACTTCTTCATTTTAGTTCACCCAGTTACATTTATTCGTCTACCTCTGTGCATTGTCCACATTAGTATTGTTAAAGTATCTCAACTATTGTTGAGTCACGATCACCAAGAATTTCTTCAGAACAACATTTCCTATCTTTCCCAATCTTTTCATTTACTCTTTCATTATTTCCTTCTATCTTCCTTTACCGTCCCAAAGGTTATCTTACCACAATATTGTAAAAAGAATTATCACAACTGTCATCATGAACTGAGGCATCTTTCTCTTCTTCGAGTACGGCAGTTGAAAGTCGTTTACAGGGCATACATGTATGTAATACTCCATTCACTTCTGAAGAGTGAAAAGGTTGTCGCATTTTAATTGTTGGTCGTTTTACTTGGCTTAGAAGCATCTAAGAACGTTCTTCGTTCACGAAAATGAATTCAAATTAATGTACCGTGAATCTTTGATTGATTATTTCGTGAACAGCTAGACTATCAGTTCTCCAATTAGGTCAAGTCTTTACAGCTTCGTATTCAGAACTGCGAACATTCCTTGTATCTAAAAACTGTTCGCAAAGGCTCATGTTTAAGTCTCGGTTTGGTATTCTGCTAAGCAGAAGAAAGTACTTGCTCTTCTTTGATTGATAGTGAACTATTGTACTGCATATTGCACCTTATTTAAGTTTCCAAGACCCCAGTGAAACCAGGTTTAACCACGCATCTGTTTCTTTCACTTCTGGACACAATCAGAAACGTTGCTTTCATGCAGGATGAAATGAAAAACAAGTTGCACAATGACAGAATCATCCAGAGAGCAGAAAATCTTGCACAGGTACGCATATCGGGGAAGAAATCAATGATGAGAATGATTGTGCCATTTCATATTATTTCTTCTCGTCACCCGAACATAGGTCAACGCCTCATCCTTGGCCGACCAACAGCATCTTCAACACTTTCCATGCCTGAGGCGTTCTTTATATTCGGCTGAACTTTGAATTTTATGTTAAGAATTGAGTTGCCGACTGCAGATCCAACACAATAAAGCAGCTTGGAAGTATGAGAACTGAAAAATGGAATACTACAGTGTCAGAATATTTGTAGCCGGTCTCACGAGATACCTCTGTGCTCCAGTTGTACTCAGAGCTTGTGAAACACCTGAGGTCAGGATAGTTGGTTTCACAGTTCCCTAGCAATCGAAAAAGTCGAATATCCTAGAACCGTATCCTTAGAGCTACTACTGAAGAACAAGTAGAAATTTATTCAATGAGTTCAACGTCATCTTCCATATAATAGGCAAGACATAAACTAGGATTCTATCTGTGGCGAGAGCAATTATAAGAATGTGATGTATCATACTCCTGAACTTGCTCTTCTAACTTCTGTTAATATTTAAGTCTTAAAAAGACTAACGTAATTGCGTTTTGACATGATCTTGTGGAAGACTTAAATTAGGAAAAGAAATATTCAGGAGGAAATAGCGGGGTCCTCAAAATAATAATAAAATTTTCAAGATACAACGAATATCGAGTTTTCCGTTATTTTTATGCTCGCCTGACTACCCAAAAAATGCCGCGTGACTTTTTCAGATTATGTACTGTTGCCATGCGAATCCTGTCTAGTACGAGACGAAGTTCATCTCCTTTGAAGTTCCCTTAGAATACTGTTCCTTTTCTTAATATTGATACTTGAATGACCTTCCTGGACGTCTATGAATACTCTAGGGTAACTGTGGAATTGTGCCGCGGTACTAGCCAACTGAGTTTCGGCAGCGAACATACGACTTGAAAGCCCAGAGCACACACATGAAACCAGCAACTCGAGAAAATGGCTACGCCACAGATACAGGTGATCGGGTTTGAGCACGCGATGTGGAAACCACTATAGCGAAGATTGTGCTTCGTATGGAAAAGCATGCCAAAACTGCCGCCGCTGCGCAAAGCGCGGTAGTGTCCGCTTTCAGCACACTAATGGCATATCTACGCGAGCAGAAAGTGAACAATCTGCAGACAGCCATGGTCCAGTTGCACGACCGCTCAGGTCCATCTGTGAGCCCACCACCCGAATCGGGGAGATATTCCGCGATAAACCGCGTCTCGTTCGAAGTACCAGTCGGACAATGCGGTCTCATATTGGATGGTGCTGTTGAGTCTGGTGCAACAAGAATTGAGTGCGTTTCGTTTAGGGCGACATCCGAAGCGAATGGCGCAGCACGTGAAAACGCCATTACCGATGCTCTCAACGACGCTAAACGAGAAGCGAATATCACTACCGCCGCACTTGGTCTGAAGCTTGGCAGTGCTATGAAGGTGATACTCACAGATACATTTGAACCCGAAACGAGAGTGAGACTAGGAGGTTCATTGGGAATGGGCCTATTTGCTGAGAAAGTGCGGGCCCGCGTGAGCATGACATTTGAGCTTGCATAGACCTTTCTCTAGATAGCAAAACACCGAAGTGTTTGATAATTGGAAGAAAAATAGGTTTTGTTCTTTACTAATGAAAGTACACAGCCTGTCTCAAGCACCTCCCAGCTTTACGAGATTCAAGATACGAAAAGCACCCGACGTACCAAACAACTCATCGAGTATTCTGAAATCCTGCTATTCATTCCTCCTAACAAGTGAATAGAGGTTGCGAAAAATATAAGTATTGTATTTAAATAAATTAGAATTCTTCAACTATGCTATTTATTCGGCGGAGCTGCAGAGTAGGAAATATTTTTCCTTCATAGACATGTACTCCTGAAAATTTATTCTCGCAAACTGTAAGTTACTCAATGGGTAATTCTATTTGTTTGAGCTAAACTAACTTTCATTAGCTTTGAATTTTGAAACTTCTTAGTGGTGTCTCAAGAAAAAGGGAATCATACGTACTAATTGCACACCACCACTGCTGTCCAAGCTCTTATGGTTAAGCAAAAATTTAATACATCGAAACATACGTCAATGTTCCTACAAGTATAATATACTCAAAATTTCAGCTGATCTCCGAGAATTTTCTTTCCGTCTTGTATTTCAATACTCATATTTTTTATTTCGCTCAGACCAGGAAAAAATAATTTATCTTCGCTTCACCCATAATCCATTGATTATTTTTGAATCCTCTAGATATTCGAGCCGTGTGCGACTGGTATGCTTGCAGATCGCATATTCCGTAGTTCAAATCGGCATTGACTTATTTTTATTCGGACTTGAAATGCTACATACCATCTCAAGGATAAATTTATCGTTACTCCGGATGTGTATACCATGCTGGTCACTGTATGTCCGCAAGTACTTTCGTGGATTTAACCAGGGAACACATTGGAAAGTAGGAAGAGGATATAATCGCCCATGCGTTGTAGGTTTCAGAACAATAGCGGTGGTGGTGGTGCGAATAGAACCTTTTCTGGTACACTTCCGTCTCAATGTCCGGCTGTTGTAGAGCTTCGGTCTTTCGTTAGTATTCGTCTATTCTTTTATTTCGGCCCACGCTAATTGTAAGCATATCATTAATCAATGTAATTTGCTAATAATTACGTTGGAATAAGTAAATTAACTGAACCCTAGAGTACTAATTTTTCAATATCATCATTCAACAAATTTGTATCTTTTGAATTGGCTCGAACAGACCCGAATCATTAAATCTCGCTCCCCTAAGTTGTTCGGAAGATGATTCGTATTAGTATCACATTTTCGCACTTTTGTACCATCATTATTCGAAATACCTTGCAGTTCTTCGTCGATATTTTCGAGTCTAATTTGCACTTAATTTGCCTGTATTAATGGTCTAAGTGCAACGTCATTCATATTAAGCAGTCTCTTGCTTGTTGTTGATCGAGGTCTGCGAAAGGACAGAATCACGCAGGTGTCTAGTACGTGCAGCTTGAAAAATCTGATTTATTAATACGGTATAATCAACTTTTCATGGTTAAGAGTAGTTCGTACATCTGAGAAAGCTATGATCTCCGAGTTTTTTACTTAATTCAACATCCGGCCATCCACGTTGTAGTTCCATACATTGAATAGAAACGGTTCCATGGAACCGTGAACGGTAGTTTTAAGTAGATCAGAGCAGAAAATGCAGTTTATTTCTTAGCCTGTCATTCTCCAAATGATGTCAATGGTAAGAAATCACCGAGCAGCATGCCCGCGAATTTAAATTTAATTCATCACTACATCGGCTAACATTTCAGCATTAATTGGTTCATATTTGTGCACTCACATATAAGAAATCATGCTTGTATTCGGGATCGATTCAGTATCACTATCGTTCTCTCCTTTCCCAATAAAGCAACAATCAAATTTCATTCTCTTTTTTCGTTGCAATACGTACATGCTATGGCGAAATGAACTCGTTAAAAGCTTACTTGCACTAACACCCGAGCAGAGGATGTATTGGTTATAGCATACAAGCACTTTGATATCTACAGCATATGTTCCTACTAGAATTCTTTCTTGGAGAAGATGCCGATGAACATCCGTTTCCGTTAATCTACAGTTAAACATGACTCGATTCGAGCAGCACATTTGTTAGCTTGTCCTCTTTAGATGGCATCTTTAAACACTTCAAATTTGAGTTGTTTTCTTCGCTTTCGTTTTCTATAGATTCAAGGAGAGGTTTTATTACAGTTTTCAATATTTTCTGGGCCATTTATACCAAGAGTATCTCTAAACGAATCAGGTTCTTCGTAAGGATAAAACTCCGTCTCATTCGACCGTTATCCAGGATATCTGCCGTACTTTGATGCAGATCACTCCACATACGGGCAACAAAGTCCAAGTCTTTCTCTGATTGAATGGAAGAAAATTTTTTAGCGATAGACACACCAAGGTATTAGAATTAAAATATAGGTAGCTAAGCTTAAACAATTGAGCGAACAATGCCTCCTGTTCCTATAGCCTTCGCTGCTACACTTCTAGTTAGTCCTGCAGGTTTACCCTGATGAAAATTATTTCTTTATTTCGCTTCGACAATAGCTTCGTTTTGCCTAAATCATAGCTAACGTTAAATCCTAATGTAGTCTAAACTACAGGGCGTTCAGAAAACCGCCGTTTTTGAATAGGCCTTCATTTTTTGTTCAAGTTACAATAGCAATATATTTGTTTTGCAATAGTAAATAAACATGATGCAGTTTTTTACAGGCTAGAAAATGTTAGGCCTGCCGATTACTATCACTTTTATACCTATTTTTCCAAAATTTTATCTTAGAATTCATGGATTCAATTACATCTGCAACTACTCCATTTCTCTTCAATGTACATTAAATTTTGTGTGCTAGTATGTATGTAGGCTTCATGTATATATATAAACGAAGTAGTGATCAACAAGCTTTCATCGATACTGTGCGACCAAGAGAAGGAAATTGTGCAACGAAGTGGTTATGCCAATGCGGAGAGGACACAGTGGGTTTTTTTGACTTTCTCAAGGTTATCACGCAACAGATACTCAAAGATTGCTCCAAATATCATATGGAAGGAGTCCCACAGCTCGCTCCACAATACGAAAATCGCGCGATGACTACCCAACAAGAGGATCGCATCTTCATAGAGGTCGAAATGGACGCCCAAGAGTTGTTCATTACGAAATGTGATAAGAGAACTATTTCTTGATGATCCTATAAAATCATTCCGTGCAGCATCAGCAAAAACTGATGTGTCTATTCAACAGTACTGAGCTTCATATGGAGAGTGTGTGCAAACTTCAGATAAGAAAAGGACTGACTGAACAATATGAAAGGAATAGACTGCATTTTGCGCGTCAATTACAGCGAATGGTGTGGTATGATTCTGGATATCTCGAATGAATCATTTTCTAGATGAATGTGAATTTCCGCGTTCCGGAAAGTTGAACAAGCAAAATTGCCGAATCTGGGGTACTGAGCGCCCGAATCTGGTGTATGAGACACTATTCAACTCTCTATCAGTTATAGTACTGTGCGCTTTATCTTTAATGGCGTAATAACACCTTATTTTTCTGAGATCGAAAACGTCACGGGGAGCACGTGCAAGACAATGCTCCTCTCTTTATTGTTTGCCAAGCTCCAAGTATAGCCCGGAAACATGATACTTCAGAGGGATGTTCTCTTCCGTAATAATCCCTTGAAGTACTACAATATCAGCATCGAAAATTCCTCAGTCGATGGATTTGCAGAGGTGGACCAATTTAATGACCGACACGCTTCCCAGACTTTACACCGTGTGACAAATTTTCGTAAGGCTATATAGGAGAAAAATATGCCAGGAATCTTCTCAGAGCATATATGGGCTTAAGAATAGCATAAGAGAAGCTGTTAAATTAATGTGAACATGAAATTTCGATTAAGCTTCCTAGTGCGAGAACGAAGGCCTCACTTCGACCATCTTTTAGACTAATTGTATGCTTCATTGATTCTTTAACTTTTTCACACTACACATAAATAGAATCGCTCTAATGCTGTAAAAATAATGGCCCGTTGAAAAACCATGGTTTTTTAGAACCCCGTAAATAATGGTGTGTCATTAGCATCAAAATAACTACGATGTGAGTTCACGATCGATGATTTCAGGGACCAATTTGTCCCGCATTATCCATGTTTTAGGGCACAATATGAAAGAAGTAGAAGGCGTTCCCTGAAGTCTTGAATTTTCGAAATGATTACCCTCATTCCAAGAAGGGAAGGTAGAAATTCCTATTGAAACAAAAGAAGGAATGTCCACAAAGGAAAGTATAAATCCAGATTTGCCAGGAAGAAAGCTAAAATATCCAACACAGAAGCTACGGGGCCTTACTATCCTGCACCCCCGACTTCGTGCTGGCGAAATTGAGGTGGTCCAGTGTCGTCTGGATCGATCCTGGTCATTCAGATATTTTCCATCGGCATTCTTTGCTGATAAAACTTCTTCCACAGGCATACATTGCCTACTCAAGTTTTCTCTAAAGAGATCGCGTTTTTCCCTCCGCTCACGCCCGTGGTGCTTCGGAAAGCATCCTACGTTGCTTCAATCGATGATAAAATGATCTCGTGGATGTTATTCTACACCTATAAATCAAAATGGCGCGTCCTACTGTCATCGACTGGGGCTACAGTAGGTTACAATGGTTTCTTGGTCGTCTTTGGCACTGGAGCACTCTCGGAAACATTTTTGGGAGCATTCTGTCTGTTCAGTATGTATTTAAGCATTCGAAAGCACAATTTCATACCCTTGACTTAGTGATGTTTAACTTTTGGGCCAGCGAGGTATATTTGCTCGTTCCGTATTCGAGACACTATTCTCCCCGTTTTTATCCGATTCCCTTCAATTTCCTTCTTTCCTCTCTTTATCGCTTTATTTAGTACTTTTCTTATGTCCCTTTATCAATTTCCTTTCTTTTATATCTCCATTTATTGATAGAAACGACCCGTTACCTACAAACGCACCTGAACCTGAACTTTCTATGATTAAATCTGAAATCATGCACATTTTACAATTTCACCAGAGACACGATTGGCACGTGTAACATCTGTACTTCTACGGTTGTGTAAGCCTGATTTACACTGTAAACACCTCAGAAGCGTCTCCTGGCGGAGAGCTCGGATCCTCTTAAGGGGGCCACAGGCGTCTGCGAGCAAGGTCGTTCTGTGAGCAAGGCTAACACTGTCGACTAGCCGCTACCAGTGTGATGTTTCTGTCATACTTATCTACCATTATATAAATCGACCCGCTGCCGATTTCTCTGTCATCTGTTTTATCAGCATGAGCCAAGCTAAAAATACCTACATTGTAGCGCTAGCTCCTACACAGAAATGATCAATCCAAAGTCCTTTTTTATAAGCCTATGTAAGGTAAATCTGAACTATAGCTGTTACTGGTTATAATATCAGTCAGAGAATTAGCATTATTTAGCGATTCGAGCCTCCGAATCGGTTTTTGACAGTTATTTTCACCGTGTTTCGATCACATAGCAAGAGATTCGATAAGTCCCAATGTGAATGTCATTTGCTAGACTCCGCGTAGCTTAAAAGTATTTGCTGCGAATTCGGCAGATCGTGAATACAACGAAATCGAACGCTTATGAAGAATGAAACACGAAGAGATTGAATCTTCTAGTTGTATCGCATTTTGAGAGGATGAAATGCCGAATTCTGTGCTTTTGTTTTCCTCTGGTCCATTAAATCATATGATGCCTGCAACTTGGTGGCTGTTGTAAAATCGGGATTTTGTACTAAGCGTGCAGTGTAATAATGATCTCAGAAATTTTCCTGTTTGGCATTTCATGTAGCTCATTTACGCTTTAGAGTGCTTACAAAGATACACTTCACTGCTTGACACCCTATATTCATTGCCGTCACTGAACTTCTCTGAAGTTAATTTAAAATTTGCATCTGCATTTCCAATATATCTGCGGAAAAGGTGTCTGTACTTCTGTATTTCTGTTGAATTTTCATCGTAAATAAGAGTGCGAAACTGTAAGCACCAAACCTGTACTTTAATTAACTAACCAATGGAAGTACTGCGCAGGTCAGAATTACGAAGTTTGACTCGAGCTTTACTGTTCATGCTGCCTTTAAACTTGGATTAAACATACAATAAGAATCGCTCTACTTGTAGAAACGTGCCCTGGATTGCAGACAAAAGTGTATGTCAGTCAACCTAACACATTAGATGTTCAGGAGCTAATGCACTACAAGATTCTAAAGGTGCGTGCACATCATCCAATATGCGATGAGCCGTAGTACGCGGTACGAGGCACACGAGGACCTATTGAACTCATATTTCGTCGCGTACGTGGCGCTATTCATCATCGAGCATGAGAACACAACTAAATCTACTAATCGCCGGTTAGTGTCTCAGTAAATAATTAGATCTACAGCGGCAAGGTAATATATGGAGGCTCGTCAAACGATACTGTCGCTGCGAGTTATCTGCGTATCGCACGATATGATGCCAAGGTCGTTCATTTGGAGCGCGACGGTAACCTTACGAAACGGTTGTTTGGTAGTGTTTTGTTGCTGCTGGAGGGTAAATCGCATTCAAAGTTCACATTCGAGAACCCGCTCAAATTTGAGTCGCAAATTTGCGCATAGTAAATGCGGCTAGTTGCGATTATTTCATGACGTGTTATGGAAATCAGTGAATCAGTGGCAATTGTGCAAACTTAATCAGGAGATTTTTATCAGCAATGGACCTGGTCCTTACTCTTAGCAACATTCCGTGTAACTATATAGATCTATTAGTATGAATTAAAAAAGTCAGGGCTACTCTATGATAGATATGGAACAGCACTGCAGCCTACTTCTGCAACTGCATTTCTAACCAAAGGGTAAGATATCTGTGTAATGCATACCCTTGACTAAAAGCTAACTAAAAACAAACGAAGTATAGAAAAATTTAACCATCATCAGCTCCTTACGCATATTCTCTTTGTATCTTCTCCACCTGCATGCTGTGCCCCGCAACAGAGTCAATATTTTCCGCGTTAGCGATAACTATGACTGTCATACTGTCTACAACGCTACACAATCCAAGAAACTCACTCTCTAGCTACCGCTGCTATCGCACTGGCTCTCTATCTATTCGCCCGCTGAGACCGCAATCGCACGAGCAAGTTATTCGCAGGTGAACAGAGTACGAAAACGCAGAGGAAATATTTCCTCGATTTAACAATGCACGAGTTGCGGACTCAAGCGCATGGCGCTGGTGCAATCAGTAGAGTGGAGCTTCCCGCTACCAGCGTCCAGTTTGCAACACAATTTATATAAAATCTACAGTGGAACAACCGACTTTTGCACCTATAATCTCCACCTACCTCTGATCGAGACACAGATGCTAGTATTCGCTATCGGTCACAAGGTCGTTTGAGCGTTTTTCATCTCTATTGAGTTGAAGAATAAACGATTTTTCGAGCAATAAGATCAAACTCTCTGCTTACCTGGTTGGCCGAAAAGTGCACCCGAACTACGACTTTGTCAGAATCACACCAACAGCAGTGTTGTTGAGTAGCAACTATGTGGCGGGCCCAGTGGGCTGCGATTTGAAACAAGAAACAGAGATCCTCAGGACATTCTCCTAATACCGGGTCGGAGTAAAGGACTAGATTCTTTAGGTGTACGTTACCGCGTAGGGTCAAGTGGAACCCAAAGACATGTAAAAATAGTCGTTTCGTTGCATCTGTAGTGACAAGGCCAGGATCTGTAGCCAGACCGCTCACTCAGATATGACCAACAATCTGGCAGAACTGCGTAGGCCCCAGGGAATCCACCAACTTCACCGGCACTAAGTGCATATACCCCCAGGGTCCGGCAAGCAAGTGGACGGCAGGAGAAAAGCGGTAGCGCACTGGCTATTCCTGTGCACCCAACGCAGGTGAAGAGTCAAACAGATTAACTACATCTTCTCAAGCAACACTAAGAACCTTGGCTGCGCGTAGATATCCCGTAGCTTCTAACATTAACATGACCCCGGCTCTCAGTTACTGACCAAAAAATGTTGTTTGCAAAGTAATAGCCGGTGGGTTGACATGCCCGTCGCTCTATAAATCAAAAATAAATTAATAAAAGTATGGAAACTAAGCTTAAACCGAAAAATAACAACCCCATAGAGGAGCCCTCTCCAGCTGTCACACGTGTACTCTCCGTATTTTCACAGCTTCTTAAGCCCTCATCGATGAATCTGAATGGATTTCTGAACAAAGAAAGCGACCAAGAAACATTTCTGCAGAGGAGGAATCGAAGCAGTGAAAGAACAAAAGAGAAAAACAATGCTGTAGAAAAATGGACAGTGTGCATTTCAAAAAATTCTGCAACACGCACCTACTTTCCTAAAACTACTACCTCCGCTGCGCGGACTCATATTGCACCTTCAAGAAATTTCAAGAACTTTTGGAACCGTATTTGAAATTACAATAGCGTGCTTGTCATTGCATCCGATCGAGCTCTTTTCGCAGAATGAGGAATCGGAGAATCAGCTTACAACCCTGAAATTACTGTATACGGTCGGATTTATCATAAAATGAGTGCAACGAACACTCCTGCAGGATTGAAATCTCGATTCGCAAAGTTTTACATTCATGAAACAGGAGATGCAAGAAGAAACAAAAGTATTTCTACGAACAATTATAAGAATTTATATTGTCAAGAATATCAACCATGTTAGAGTTACTCAATGGACTCTTAAATCATTCATGTAGGTCCGTAACTAAATGTTGAAAAAGATAATACTTGAAAGAGCATAACTCGTCATCCATGCTCTTTCGTACTTCATTCCAGGAAGCGAGATAAAACAAAATTTCCAGGGAGTTTTGAAGTGCTTGCTGTAATCTATGGTGAACAGCATGGAAAGCTTGATATATTTTCGCATTCCCGTGACGGGTTCAATAAGAACGAAGGCGAAAACATTCAATTGATTTCTCAGGGAAAAAAATATCCGCTGATTTACGTGTACGAAAATGAATTCCGGCACGCCTTGCTCCGGTAGACCGATTGAAAAGGGAATTTATTGAAAGTATCTCCTGTGAAGATTTCTTGCCGATTTTTTGTACCCCCAAAAAATGTGTTCAACATAACAATACGTTTCCGCAAGAATGTTCGAACATTTTTCGTGCTAATGCCTATTAAGCTAGAGTGCGAAATACTTTCGATACTTCGACGAACCCATGCCTCTCTTCAGTCAAAAGATTATACTCGTTAGCGATAACTACTGCCTGATGCTTCGATTGAGAAGAATGAGATAAAAGAAGATACAACAAGATGAGGATGCAAATTCACAGACGTTAGAAGTTATTTGC
>JAAUYH010168034.1_pt1 | contig 15775 bp, 10 predicted proteins | sample 7278061 | NCBI WGS metagenome assembly JAAUYH01 (sample SAMN14350203, study PRJNA611818) | marine sediment metagenome | isolation source: surface marine sediment (0.6m) | place: French Polynesia: Moorea | collected 2018-08
GCAATTTTCGGCTTCACCTGCGTTTTAGTGTAGGCATCGATGTCGTTCTGCTTCCTTTTCTGTTTAGTGAGTGCTTCTCCATCTGCGGATCGCTTGAACGATGCCACGGTATTTTCTTCTTCAACAGGCTCATCTTCTTTCACAAACATGATATTATTCTGCCCAGATGGCCCAGCTTCTTTGGCCTTCGTGGGCTCACTACTCTTGGCGAATCTGATATCTTGCTTTTCTACAGCTTCGTTGTTCCTCTTGACGAGACAGTTTTCAACAGTGGCCAACCCAATGACAATACGTGCACGTAGGTGGTAAATCGACCTTCCAGCGACACTCTGAAGCTCTATGACCATTCTTAACACATTTGTAACTTGTAAGTTCTTGCCCCATCCTACACTGCGACGCGTAATGGCCCTTCTTGGCGCACTTGTAGGACAACGGCTTCGCCTGCTTCGGAGCTTGTCTTGTTTGTTTAATCATCATCAAATGAAGATTTTCGAACTGCTTGCACATTTCATGAATCTTGGCTTACTTCGGGTACTTGTCGAATTTCTTCGTCTTCTGAGAGATCGAGGTCGTTGAACCATCCAGCATTTTAATATTTTCGGCGTATTCCAGACATGCCTTCTCTATGCCTTGATAACCCTTCGACCCTTCGAACTGCACAAACTGGAAAAACATCTGATCAGATTTCAGGGCATCTCGTAGTAGCTCTAATTTAACGTTCTCGCGTACTTTAGCCTGATTATAGACCTTCTCAGCCCTCGATAAGAAGGTCGGGATATAATCCCCGTCATATTGAAGGGTGAGTGCTTCTCTCATTATCTCGGACTCAGTCTTCTGGATCGAAAACTTCTCCAGTATCACCTTCTTCACTAGAACGTAGTCCTTGGCTTTTTCAGTGAAAGCATTGTCTAGAGTGAAACGATCGAAGTAGAATTCAAAGGCCGCATCACTTAGATAGGCCACAATCTTTTCAGCTCTCTCACTGCCCGGCAAACTCTTAGTCACAACATTCTCGTAGAGATAGAAGAAATTTCGGACGTCTACACTACCCTTGAATGTAGTCAGCTCACTGGGAGTATTCATCACAACTTCCGTCAGGATCACCAATGTTCTGTTCTATTTTGGACACAAAGCGGATAAAAGACTTCTAGAAACAAAAGGTCGAAAGTTTACTCGGGGTGAACTTAGCTACCAAAGCTAACTCATTTCTATCTTTCTTATGCTCCATAAGTAAAAAATATCTAACCCAGAGTGGTAGTAATAGTTCTCTCCTGACCATAGGATTATTTTCCTCAGGTCAATCTGAGAAGATATTAACTAATCTCTCAACCCTCGCACAGTTTCCATCCCAAAAAATTGTTGTAAGTGGAAATTTCATCTTAACAATAAGCGGTCGGCAAGCTGCAAGATCCATACTTTCAGCGCATTAGTCGAGTATAATCAGTTCAAGCCTTGCGTAGTAAGAGCGGATGTGTTCTCAGTTTGGCAGTTCGATCATTATCCCAGGGTCTGAAGTCCGAGATTTAAAAATTTTTATAAAATGCATGCATGATGCAGGCCAGTATCTAGAGTATCCGGGTTCAGTCAAACTAAATAAGCTACTCAGAGTGAACCATTTTTTGAAATATGTGCACCTGTATCTATGAGATCGTTTGTATGAGATACTTATGGAAGCCCTAGAGCGAGGGTACAGATCTGTGCCAGAGCCATGGTAAACGCAGCACTATTTAAGTTGAATTGGGCTTAACTAGAAGAGCATTGCAGACATAGCAAGCTTCCGTTTTTCTAAAGAATTTGGAGAAGATATAAGTTTTCGCTCTTCAATTGAAAATGAAGCTCGAAATGTTCTACGAAATGCTGCAGGAAGAACGATTCTTAACTTCTAAAACTGTAGCGTCTTTGGATAAGAAAGAGGCAGAATTTCTCAAAAACAGCATTTTGTCAACGGGCAAAGTGTCAGTACCACTCGTGCAGAATAATTTCATGTTCTTCATCGAATACGGACCGCTCGCGTACTCAAGTGCAGTTAAATAGTTAGGAATATCACTAAAAAAAAGAAGAACGCACCCAATGCGAAAAGTTCAGAACGTAGTGGATGACTAGAATAAGGCTCTCTTAAAATTCAAAACAAATTTATGATTTTTAAATTCTTACTTTATGTGATATTTTTCAGAACAATACCTTCTTTCTATCCCACGCGAAAAAAATTTAGCTCGATTTCTCATCACGACGATACATCCAGTAGGATTAGTTCTTTCTTGATCCTCGCTTTTTCATCGACTTAATCCCGAATTCAACTGATCAATACCATAGCTCTTCGTCAATCACATCTTTACTTCTACACGCCCCAGTTCTCCAGAGGTAATCAATATCAAGCCTGTGCTTCATGACTAACATACAGTGATATATTAATGTGTTCTAAATAATGAGGTAAGACCGGATTTGCATATGTACTTCCATATTTTTCAGTACTGATGTTGATAGCAAATCTGAGCTTTAAGTTCAAACCCATGTCTGTAATGTAACATAGGCTATTCGAATAAATCAGTCCGTAACCTCTAGTGTCACAAACTTTGTATGGACATTGCTACTATCTGAGCGATCACATTCAAATGAAAGAAAAAAATGCCTATAGAAGCCAGTAATTATGGCATTTGCTATCCGATATGAGACTAATGTGCACTATCTCTTATTGACACATAGATATGCATTTTTAGACTACAGGAGCACTGCCCATATCATTTTCACGACATCTGGAGTAAATGAAGGATTTGCATTACCTTTCTTCGAATTAATTCAGCCGTAGCGGTTTTTTGTATTCAAAGTAACAGAGAGCACGCTGTTGAACTTTACCTTGGAGGTAGACCTGCCCCACGTGTCTGGAAGTTCGAATTACAAATTGAGATAAGGTTTTGAGATAAGCTTCGATAAATGTTAACTAGGCTCTCTCTCTCTAGATGTCACAATATTCTGGCAATCGCTTGCCATGACTTTTTGAAATAATTTTTTGTAGCATTCTTCATACAGAAGCGCTTGGAAACTGAAAAATCAACAACCTTTCGATACAACTGCTACGAAACTCAAATTTTTATTTACGGTTTGATGTGAATAGCACTGAACTGCCATGATTTTGTGGCATTATCCATGTATAAACTTAATTTGAGTAAGCAAGACAACGGATTGGAAAGTTGGATAAGGAAAATCAACGTTTTCATTACGAGTCAAACACATCACTACATATATACGCCTATTTGTATTGATCTATTAGTAAGCACCGCTACCAATATCACAGCTCACTTCTGTGAAACACTTCTTAAATCATCATCACCTTGCTCATTGAGATTCTATGATTCCAAAGAATTGCTAGCCCCAGAAATCTCTCATTTTACAGCCGACATAACATAATCCATCAGAGAGACCTGCAAGACTTTAAAAATGTGCCATGTGGTATTCACAGCTGTAAACTTTCTCGTGTCCGAAATTACTGGGTAGCTACCGAAGCGAACCACTATCCTCGAGCAGTTATTCATACTGTAATTTCCTATTCCTACCATAGCGAACTCAAATTGCATGTTAAAGAACAGTTCTATCTTAGCCGGATCTTGCCTAATTGGTCACATGATTACAGTTCAGAAAGTTGGAGCAGAATCAGACACTACCAAAATGACTGGATGGCTAACAATTCTTAGCATTTTTCACAAGTTTAGCGAAAACACGTAACTTACTCATTCTCATTAGCCTCTACCAGCACTCTACCGCATTCTACTATTTCATTGTAGGATTTTCTAGAAGCAGCAGCTGAGAGATAAACCGTCTAAACCAACACTGCTGCCGGATTATAGCATATAATTATACATTCTACTTGATTTCACAAAAACATTTTTACCACGACCCTTCGATCTATTTTTCAAGTCCATTAATTACGTTAAGCTTTCCTTGACTGGAATCCAATATTGCGCTCCAATTTTTTTGATCGTCCATTCATATTTTACATTTTTTGCGCTATCTTTACATCAATAGATCAATTCATAAGTTTTTTGCTTCAGGCCTACGGTATTTGAGCCCTTGAGATACAAGTAGTCGATCTGGTAGTAAAGAGTTCACATTTTGTGTCCAGAAGGTGCGAATATAGGATAGTTTGATTTTGAGTAGTGCCAAATAATACATTATAGACTTTTAATGCTTGTATATATGGAACACCGCCGATAATTTGGGAAACCGAGTGATTCTTTCGTACAATTCTTACTCGCTAAAATCCGAGTAATTTTACAGGATAAAACTAGCTCTTTGACATTGACACTTGTAGGGTCACATCAATTTCCAGCGCAGGCGGTAGAAAATCACAGTAGTTACTAAGGTTTTACAGATAAATTGCGCAATCTTCAGCACAAACTCGAACAGCTTTGCAAAAACAGAACGGACTGAGGCTGCAGATTTCAAACATTCTAAGAACACGAATCAATTTCAGAAGGATGAGAATCAGTTCAAACGGTTCAAGATGACAAAATTTGATTACTCAATTGAATAAATCTTCAATTCGATCCTCTCGAATGAATCGAATTCATGTAATCCAATAGAAACACAATACTACAATTCGTTCAATAGGGTACTTATTTTGAGAGTCCAATTTCTTAGCGAGTATTACAACAGATTGTATTTGTTGTGCAATAATGAAGTTACACTTTATTTCTCACATATTCTTCTGCGTCGGCCCAATGTTTGAAAAAGATCTCAAACAAATATCTCCACTGTATGCAGTTAGTACTGTTTTTGAGTACCACCGTAGTCTCGTAACTTCTATAAGGCACCACAAACCGTTACTAAAACATAAAATAAGCAGAAACTGTTTCATTTACCAATAGAGCTTTATATTCTGGTAGCCTAATCGATTGCTGCTTTTAATTATACCTCAAAGCCTGAAAATAATTCCACGTCGGCGCTTGTTCTCGGAAAATATTGCGATATAAAACCCTTCAACAGTCCCATGATTCTCTTCTTTTTCAAAACGATAGAATTATTTCTAGAAGACTGCATACAATAGAATAATAGTCTCCAAAATAAATTGTTGAAGCTGCATTCAGCAAATGCACCGAAATATTAAGTGAAATTTGTCACCTACCTGCAGTTTTCGTATTGCCGTTTCCTACAAATCTAATGGAAGACTCCATGCGAGATCAGATTCCATCATATGCAGTCTATAGCTGTGATTCCGAGGTGCATATTCTATCAAAAATCATGCTCCCGATTGATGCAGTTGGCCAAATTTAGATACTTTTCAGGATCGGACTACGAAATAATTAAGTAGCTGCGCCGACTTAATAAGTCTTTCTTACTGTTCACTAGACTCTCGAATTCTCGGCAAATATGATATTTGGGAATCATTTTATGGAGATAAAAGCCGCTTGTTAAAGAGAGTTACAATCGAGTTATTGAACAAACCGAACGCCTATCAAGAAATTACACAAAAACACTTTTTATAATATTGGGAAGTCATGATAAGATTGAACATCACGAGTTCGGACGTAGTTCCAAACTTACAAGCATATTCCGTAATGCTGCCTTTCTCCTTGATACATGCGCTTGACCTTGAGACATAGTTAGCAGAATTGAAGTTTGTGTCCGTTTCGTCTCTATGTTTTCTAATGAAGCGCAATATTGTTCTGAACTGCTATGTCTTGTTCATAGTGCCTGCGACGCTGGAGATTCTGACACATAACTTTGCAAAAACACTAAATGAAGGATCCGCAACTAATAGCAGCATAGTCTGAATCGCATTTGTTGATCTTTTCCCATCAGCACATTTGATTCTCTTTACAGTTTCTAAGAAAGTAAAAGATGATTATTGTTAGCTTTTCCAACTTATACATTAAAACAAAGTTTACAGCAGTAATTATTTTAGCTATCCATCTAGTTAGTAGCGGTAGATTTTTAGTTGTAGAATGGTTTTTGATTCTTAATTCAATAATAGTTGAATATCTGATCTAATCTCGCTTTATCTACAACATTCCCACGCGCGAACTCTGGGTTTGTTCCCAGATCTGGATAAATTCTCATAGCTTTCACGGACTATTCTTACACACGCCTCTGCTTTGTCAAGCTGCCTGAAGTCAGTGAAAGCGGCTCAAGCTCAGTATATCAGTGACAGGGAAATCGAAGGGTGAGAAGATTTATGTAAACTAATAATGCATGATACAAATGTTAGACTAGTGTCAGCCATCCAACAGAGTCAGCCCTGCCGGCACAACTGAGGCCTCCTATTTCCCGCAGAAACAATCGCTTCTTGCAATCTTACAGTATAATCAATGCTTATACAGCTGCATTGTACACCTAAAAACATATTTGTCATAAAACGTAGACTATCAAAATAATGTTAGGTGACTTTTTGAAATTTGATACATGTGCAGGAAATGAGAGAATTCCATTACGTACTGTAATGAAATAGAAGGCAAGAAATAGGTAGGAAATGAAAGCCGAAACTAGATGAAGGAATGTAATGATTGCAAATAAAAAGAAAAAAGAGAAAAATAGTCTGTCAGCTACCCCTTTCATTTGAATGCTAATAATTTCGCGGAATTATTTACTGTACTGCTCTTTCACTAGACATATCATTCGCCAATTCATTGGCCGATGCATGAAACAATGAAATGAATATATTGCATCAATTGGTAGTACAATGCGAATTATCTCCTTTTGGAGCACACAGTTTAGTCGTAAACTAGGGGAAAACCTCGGAAAAGTGAGTTCAACCCCATTTATCGAAGTACAAATTAATCGTTGAACATTTTACGAAAGCTATTTTAGATGTTCCATACCTGCGAATTCACAAAAGTGTGTATTTCATCCCGTTTCCAATTCCAATCAAGGTTCTTCGAAGCCATTATAGAGAACTTTGGAGTATGAATGCAGTTCTGTTTTATGCAACTATGGCCTATCTGACAACGTTGGCATTCAGAATTTTAGCGAGTTCAGGAGCTAAATCATTTGAGCGTTGATTCATTCACTTGAATAGTTCCAGTCTTTTATTCTGATTTTCTTCAATGGTCTCTACCAAGAAAACGTGCCACTCAATTCACCAGTGAGTTCTTCTATAAGACATATAAGGCGAAATTTCAGTTTTTCAAAATTCCCTGAATCGTACCATATACTTTTGGCCTTTTCTAGAACAGTTGAAGCTAAGTTTCTATTGTTGCATTTTGCAAGGCATGCTCTTCCCACAGGTAAATTACGTTCAGATCAATTCTCAATTGACTCATTATATAATATCTGACTTACTATTGATTTAATTGGCCTAATAAATTTAATCTACCTATCACTGGGTTTTTGTATGCGACGAGAGTAATAAAAATCAAAATGCTCTTGCGGCACAGGCTTATGTTTGCTATACCTTACTGATGCAGAGACTCGCATTTGGTCTCTAGAGCAAGAAACGTTTGTACGATTAATTATTAATATTCTTCTCTGGATCTACTTCATTATCCTTAGGCATCTTTTGTACTAAGTTGTTCGACCAGTGCGCATCCCAGTGACACCTCGGGATTTTGCAGTGCTCAAAGGATTGGTGCCACTCGAAATACAAATTATCAATAATTTTCGTCGTTATTATCTACGAAGCTTCGAAGTAGATAACCCACGGATATGGACAAGAGAAAGCTGTTTTTTCAATTATGGAACCTGCTGTGATAGCAGAAGCAATTAAAGAGGCGTAAATTGTCAGATCGAGCTTTCTGGTGTGATTCTGGTGGTGCTGCTGGACGGTGAATGCTCTCCAAGGCGAACCGCCTCTCGACTACAATAAAATGCCAAATTCACGAGCCTTCCTTTATTGCTCAAAGACAATCTATTGTATTTAGCAGATTCTATAAAAATAGATTAAATACTTATAATCCTAGCGGTTATCTTATATGCCACAGCGCTGGAACGAGTCAAATCATAAGCCCGGAATAACCTATCTTTAGATAACTCGGTTCCTTATATTTCGTTAAATAAGATCATCTTGTCACGAACATGATGAGGAATACCGCGTTAACTGCGCAATCCATGAGATGAGATAGAAATATAGTCCGAACCTTCCAAAGATGAGCTTCCCATACGTTACTCATCTATTTTAGTATCGACTGTATTGCTCATATATGAAATATCCCCCGAAAATGCATCATGACATATCACTCGCCCTTCCACAATGGAATATATATATCAGATTTAATATATTTCGTAACGGTACTCCAATATGCAAGTTCGGAATACGATTTTTTCATTTTCCTACCATCAACTGTATGGAGAAGCAGGGAGTAAAACATTACTTGTTTATAGTATCTGCTCTATATGGACCAGGAAGATGTCCATCGTGAAGCAGGATAAGATTATCCAAGTTCTCATCGCCCCCGAAGATTATCTTGATTTCCAAACCTCTTTTGGATAAATAATCCATCACTTTTTTCTCAGGAAATAGGGTTTTGTATCTTAAAATCCGATGTGACATAGATTCAGATATATTTTTCCACGCCATTGATGTGGATCGCAGATGAGATCTAAATTCGCGTCAACGGTTCATGTCCGGAGGTCGTCTGATGTTACTCTAAGTAAGTAATAGCACCACTTGACCCTTTCTGGATGTCCGTACATAGACTTCTATGTGATCTAATATGGATATGACACGGGTTGGTATCAAATCATTTCCCATCTTTGATTTAGTCGACAAGACATTATGTAGCGCACTATGATGGCCCATTTGCTGTGCGAGATTGAATTTAGTGAATCAGCAGAATACTTAGAGCAATCATAAATAATTCTACTGAAGCATACTTTGATTAAAAAGCCAGTGCATACTGGCCTCAGAAAATCATCGATTGTGTACTTGCTTGGGCAAATACAACAATGAAATTGGACAACTTTTCTGAAATTCAAAAGTGCGCAGATCTCATTTCAAGATCCCCAGGGTACTATCTCAGATAGTACTGCCGAAAATGTTGAACTGATAGTCTATCAGTTTAAAACGAAAATAGAGTGGATTTCATCAAATCATACTCTATGTGAAATCTATTGGAAAATCAAAAGAAGCACAAAGCTTTGGCACACATTTATGAATGACAATAATTCCAGTATTCATAAATCCGGGATGTGCTTGTGGACGAAACACTTCTTAAATAAGCTCTCAGACCTTATGCGATTGATTCATGTTCCTCATTTTACTCAAATTAGGACGTAGTTGGTACAACCAGATCAGCGGTACTATCTGCCTAAAGTGGATATCGTTGATTTCCGAAAAATCATCCTACATGTAAAATCCATAAAAAAACAACAACGAGAAGTAAAATGTTTTTGTACATATTAATGAACAGCGATGAATCTAACATTCTTTTAATACAGAACGCGATTTGGAGGAAAGACGGCTTGTGTAGGGTCTTAGATGTTACAGAATGGATTCATATTCCTCATTTGACTCAATGAGGACGTAGTTGGTGCAACGAGAAATGGATATCATAAGAAGACAGCCAGCCGCCACACCCATGATAGATAAGGCGTGGTCCAAGTCAAACCCACTTCGGAACGTACCTAAAAGAATTTGGGGCGCCATGACCAGCATGGGCAACAAAATATACAGTGTTCTGAATACAATCTTTGCACCGAGAGCAAAATCGAGTAATATGAGCCACGCAACCAGAGGCTGTGAGTTAACGTTGAAGAGAGACGCAACAGCCAAGGAGCCGGCAGCAAAGTGCGACGCCTCAATAGTACGTGCCATCCAGTCCATTGGATAAACGCTGAATTCAGAAGTCATTGATGCCAGTGCGAGCATTAAGAACACGGTTCCAGAGAATGCCGAGAGGATTGGACGCCAGTCAAGCGTTGCGAGTAGCCAAGGCACAGTGTCCCTGGTTATCGTCGCTCTTGCCGCTGTAAACAAGGAACATGCAGTAAGAAGACGAGTCAGGAAAAGCGCCCATCCTGGAAAGTACACCGACGTTCCGACATTTCGATTGTTTTCGCTGTTTTCCTTGCCTCGCATCATCAGGTTTGTTGGAATTCTTGCTCAATGTGAAGAATGGCCCTTCTTCGCTAGTGCGTCGAGCACAGTTATATTTCGTCCCGTGTATGTGCACCATTTTCGCTAGTTACATACAATGAGAAGTCGACATGGCATTACAAAACAGGTGATATCGAATATATTTGTGTAGCAATGGGTACATTGGTGTAGCACAATCAAAAGGCAGCTATGGATTCGAAATGGTTTCGGCAGTCCATTTTGCAAGAGGCGAATAAAGCAATGAGTTGCATTTCGTAGTTATTCAGTATGCAACCAATGTCTAATACATCTAGTTGTTGGTCCTTGTCTGATTTGTAAGCTCAAAGTATTGTAGAGTTTCGAATGTTTCGCATGAATCTTTCACGCGATAAATTAGTTTCTGCTGTACTTCATGTTCACCAAACAAGAAATGTATTGGTGTACGTAACTTCTTTGCGGTACTATAAATGACGATTGGAGAACCTGCACAAGCTTCGGTCTTCTGTTAATAGCTTCACAACATCTTTAACCGTCGTCCCAAGAAGTTGGGCCTCAACGAAGTCCTCTAAAAATTCTCCGCCGTTCAGGCTCTCCGCAATGGAGTATGCAATTTCTTCCGACTTGTAAGGTCCGATTATCAGGATCAGCTGACATTCCGCGACTTCGTACGCGCGACCAAGAAAGCGTACCACTTTATCAGTGACAATCGAGTACACCCAAGACTTGGCGACTTGAGCGATTTCAAATCGCTCTAGATGAGACACTTCATCGAGATCTCTTGCGGCGTTGAACTTGACCCGCACAGACCAAACCAAGAGTTCTTCATCTTCAAATCTTAACATTACTAAGTTATGGAGTATTCGGCTCCACAGACGTGCAACATATGTATATATACACAATTTTTCGTGGCTCTTTCTTCGAAAGAATCAAATCTAAACAAAAAGTGTGTTGTATTGTAATTTGCTTCAGTACTGCATACTTAACTGTCTCTGCCTTTCAATAAAAAATGAAACGTTAGTCGTCAGGGTCCTGTCCGAAATGTACACGTTCAAAACGATCTAATATAAAAGTAGCAGATATCTCAGTCCTACATTTACTAAATTAATGTTCTTGTATTTTCACAACCAACATGCGATGCTTGGCTGTTCTATTCTATTTAAATTACCTTGTTGCCTGAGTGGCATACCAAAGAATCGTAGTCATTCTCGCCTTACTTTCCCTATAAATCTATATCCTTGTTCGAAGTTCCAGTGGCAGACGATGGAGAAGCGGGTCCATTGTCCTTTACTGCTGGTTTCTTTGCCTTAGGAATTGGCCGGTTGCATTCGTCAATGAAATGTGTCGTAGGACCCATCACTAGATTGTATGCACCTCTGATAAAAATTCCGCCTTTCTCACTCCTCGGTGCGTTTTCTTTCAGCACAAACTCTGTGAACGCCGCGTACTCGACCTGCTCGGCTTCCTCTGAGTCTTGCAGCGTTCTAATCAAATGCATCGCAGGTTTTTTGTGCGTCACAAATAAAATATTCCCCTCTTCTCTATTCGCTATAATGCTCACGGTTCTAGCAGACCTTACACAACACTCACCTTTGCTTTCAGCGTACGTTGGTTTGTAGACAGGTAAGTAATCAGTCTGTACGTTCGGATATTCTCTTGCGATGTGCTCTATATCCATCAATTTTGGGTGGCCTTCAAACCGTTTCAGGTACAAGCACTCACCAATTCCATGTTCGACGTACATCGCAGCACCTGTAGCTTCTACTACCAATCCTGCAGTTTGCAACGTCCGCTGAAACGGGGAGACAAATATCTTAGAGATGTTCTTTGGCTTCAAGAATGTACCTAGATCCTTCGCTTGCTGGTAACCACGTTTGCTCAACGGTGGATCTTCTCGCTTCTCTCTCGTATCGCCGATCCATGCATCATCATGAACTCTATCGATGCGCTCGGCGTGACGCACGATATAAATTCGCGTAGCCACTTTACTCACCGTCTTGAATGAAATCTAGAACACTTACTCTTGTGTTCGACTTGAAGTCAAAAGGGTACGCACTAACTTAGATTTTAAATGTTCAACTAACGCTCTTTTAAATCAATTCTGTTTCCATGCTACCTGCCATGCTACTTCGAAATGTAGATTTACATTTAATTTGATGAGAGCCCTTTGGTAATTTTTGGATAAGAAAATGGTAGCTGATTAGTGAATAGGAATGATCCAACATTGATTGACATTTATTGATCCGAACAAAACTTGGAAGGAATGAGGAGCGACTCCGTAGTCGAAGAACAACAATTACGATTTAGAGCACTGGTATGTGCAGTACAGTACCATGGAATTGTTTTGTGGAAATAACATACTAGGGATTTTTTAGCGATATGAAACGCCCAAACTGTAAACTGTTGAATTCTGTATCGAATTAGATGAGTTGTTGATAAAAATAATGCTTTCATCCCAAACAGACAAGTCCCAGTACAGTACATGCACCGCAGTCTACGGTACAGTAGTCGCATAGTACACGTACATGAAAAAGAGATTTAACAGATACATTAGTGTAAAACTGGCAATGATGTGGCAATGTCCAGCATTCCTTTAACAATTTGGGATTTTGTTTTTGAGTGCTAGTAAACAACAAGTGGAATATTTATTACAAACCTGAATAGCCATTAAAAATGCATGTTGACATCCAGATCACGTAATACTGTACCGGCACTACGCCTCTGCCAGACAATTTACACGCTTAGGTGTAAAATAAACTCTAGAAAACAGGACAGATGGCTACCTCACGGAACTCTTTGTACGAAATAGTGTAAATTCCAAACAATATTTCATTCGGACAACTTGATCCATCCAGCAGTACAGTTCCTGTAACATAAAGGGCAAGTGAGGTTCGGTACCAGACTTCAATTACTCGAAGTAAAAGTTTAGTTAATTCTTGTAGATCACTGTAGCCAAATGTGCTCACTATCGATTTTGTAAGATGTTTAAGAAACGTTGGCACAGGGTGTCGAAATTACAGATTCATTGCTGTCATTTACAACTCGCAGCACAGTGTCAGAAAGAGTAATGGCATTCCAGGCAATCCCGCAGACCGATATCCTATTACATTCAGCCACATGGCTAATATCACAAATGCAAAAGCTGTTATTAGACGAATGAGCGAGTTTACAGGCCTACAACGCGCGCAAGCGGTATAATCGCGAAAGCAGAGCCTCGAGATGCTTGTACACAGACCACAACCCGAAACAGTATTGGTGTCAAACCGCACTGGAAGGGTAATTCGTGTAATACTACCGATGTCTACCCTTCAATTTCAACTGAATTTCTGAGCTAATACTTTACTGAAGTGCTCTTCCAGTGCCCTTTAATGAATGCGAATGAAATGTAATGCTCGAATGACGTTCCGTTTGTGCATCGTGCCGCTACGAAATTCAAGAGTATACAGCATGACTTTCAATGACCGTGTCGCTCTCATTCAACTACGCGTAATGTAACGATGCTGAACACCTTCACATCCCGGCAACTGCTGGGATTTCCATGCACTGCACCAAGATTCCCTCTACATGGCACGAGCGCTTGCCTCGCTCCTGCTTATCTCGGCATGCATGTGTATGGTTCGTGCGTTGGAATGTCTCCCATTGCGGCCGACGAATATTTCGTGCGATAAGGTGAATCGTTTGGGGAATTCATTACAGGCGTACTGCCGTGGCACTCGATTCGATAATGCCTTCTGGGCGTCTTCACAACAACCGTTTGCGAATGCACTGCCGCGCGAATACAACGCAGAGGTGGACTTTTTCCAGAAGACGTTCGCACAAACCGCTGAACTGGCGATGCGGAAACGCCATACCCGATATCTACGTGGAAAATGCGACAGTGCGTACGGGAGACTCGAGGATGGCTCGACCAATCGAAATTGGTACGCGACGCAGGTGAGATGGCGCGATGCTGCAATACGTCACCAAGCGCGTATCGGATTACCAGAGCCGGACTCGATTTGCTTCACCCGAATCCAATACGGCGTGTCGAAATCACGCGCGATATTGGCACGAATGGCCAAGTTGAACGAAGCGTTCCAAGTGACCGGCAAAAAGCTGGTTGAATCTGCGCGTAAGAAAGTGAAACTGGCCAGTTTTTTCGACCGTCAAATCGGGTGCTGGAAGCATGTGGTTTCCCCAATGCGAGGTACGGCGAGAACAAACGCGTTGCAATGTACAGTGATGCATACTGTGGGATTTCGTCGCCATGCGGGCGGAAAGTTTAATCTCGGAGCATCACTAACGAATGCGCCTCCTACTGAATCGCGCTCCGAGAAAGAGCGGCACTACCTCGCGGAAAGGTGGACGTATGACGAAAAGAAGGATATTGTCCGCGCGGTGCCTATCCCGTCGTATGTTCGTGGCGATGTACATGGTTTACGTAATGACACGACCACCGCGCTATTCACCTGGGGTGGCAATGTGCAAGTATCCTACTTCTTGGGCATTCCCACTGCGCAAGGCCCAGCGATGCGACGTGTCAACGAAGCGACAAGCCACCTCCAAGACAGCATTCACGATGGTATCGCCGCGTCCAACATTGCCATCCTCATATTTCCAGGCTTTTTGGCGATGATTCCCATCTCAACCTTCGAATTTCCCTCGTTGGAAGGCAAGTTGAGCAAGGTGATGGTCTATTCAGCACTCACAGACGTGGTAGCGGTACTACCCTTGTTCATTAAGGGTGCGGAGTTGCTGGTGCTCGCAACGAGGAAACATACACGGTGCACGGCGTGGACAGTGGGCGTGGAAGGGAATGGCGTGGCAGTGATTGAATTGTGGTGCGCAGATTGCGTGCATCACTCGTCGTTTCAAAAGTACGGCGCGGTCTTCATAGTTGTCGCGCTCGTGTTCAGTGTGCTCGGCGTCGCGTTGGAGATTTTGGCTTTCACGTGGGTGCGAAGGAAACGACGGCACATGCGGAGGGCGGATTCGAAATGGTGGGAACGGACTGGCATCACACAAGACGTTTGTACCGAGTACGAATGTTGTCGTTTTCAGTGTGAGCCCGCCATGGCCTCTTACTCTAGCACTAACAGTCACCGTAACGCTTACTTTTCCTATCGTCGAAGAATCGGCGGCGGAGTGTACGATATTAACTAGATCTGACTTCCTTCACTAACTGAATCTTATTTTGTAACTAATAAATTCTTATTCTACTTCTTTCCAAACTCTCACACTTTTTAACTGAGTCGGATCTTTTCCTGAAGTGTATTGCGAAGCTAAATAGGTACTGCAATGCTTGCCCTCGTCATGATTTTCCTCAGTTGATAACTTTCAAGTTTAATTCGCAACAAAGGCAGAACATTAGCTAGTGAACATTTCAAGATATCCTCAATTAATAATGTACTACTGCTTGTAGTACTATTTCATCTTCACTTGACTTGGACTAAGTGTAACAATCACGACGAGAAACCTTCAATGCATATTTCGATTTCTAAACTACTCGGATACTGTTCCTGTAAATTTATATACCAAGGTTGGCACAACGCTTGAAAATATTCAGTTGGAGCAAATTGAGGTTTGAATAATAAAAGAAAACTTCACACTCGATTCATATTTCGAAAGAACAATCGGAGTCAACACGGTACATGATGCAAATCGTCTGGAGTATACTGGGGAGACACGGTGATCCGGAGAAGTTAATGCTATAAATTGTCCTACTTTTTGATTACTTTCCATAGAATTTCTGATGTTGTAATTAAGAAACAACTGTGCATCCTAATTTTGTCGATA
>JAAUYH010213508.1_pt1 | contig 15771 bp, 6 predicted proteins | sample 7278061 | NCBI WGS metagenome assembly JAAUYH01 (sample SAMN14350203, study PRJNA611818) | marine sediment metagenome | isolation source: surface marine sediment (0.6m) | place: French Polynesia: Moorea | collected 2018-08
GGCGGCCGTACGCGAGCGTCTGTCCGCTCCGGGGTAGCGAGGCGACCGGCAAGCGGAAAGTGTGTCTGTAGGGTGTGTGATTGGTGGGCGGCGAGTCTGTCTACCGCCGCCCACCGTCGTGTCACCTGCGCTCAGGTGCAGTCACACGGGTTCGGCAAGCCGCTCGGACCCGGGGGCTTCAGGAAGAACATCTTCATCCTGGCCACCTCGAAGAAATTGATGAACCCGTCGCCGTCGAAGTCGGCGTCGGGATTCCAGTTGATGTCTCCGGCGGTGGACAGGAAGGCGGCTTTCAATGCAGCCAGATCGGCGAAATTCACTTCGCAGTCACCGGGTGCGGGCGCGATGTCCGGATCGCAGGCATTGCCGATGCCGTCACCGTCCGTGTCGATCTGAGCCGGGTTTACGAGATACCAGCAGTTGTCGGCATCGTCGTTGACGCCGTCATCATCGCTGTCCAGCAGAACCAGCGGGATGCGATCGAGGGCGTTCAGATCGTCGCAGAGCTGTTCGGGCACGCTCACCGGTGGTGCCGGATAGGTGCTCGCGCACTCATCGCCCGACCGATCGGTTTTCAGACCCAGCTTCTCGGCGGGGATGTAGATTCCCGGCAGGGCAGCGCCCGGGGCCGGCGGCATCAGGATGTCGCCCGGTGTGATGGGCAGCCCGAGCCGGCTGTCGGGCACGCCGATAATGGCGGAGCCGCGACGCACCGAGAACAGGATCCGGTCTTCACCCTGCACGTACTCGCCGTCGCCGCTCTCGGTCAGTGCCAGCGCGTCGAGATCGTCGCTGTCCGGACCGCCGATGAGATCCAGTCCGAGAGCGATGGCTGGCGCGTAGACAACCGGCGTCGCGGCAGCAATGGTCGTGTCGTAGACGACGAGCACGTCACCGCTCGCGAATCCGTTCACGCCCGCCGAGCCGGAGTTGGGCGCACTCTCGACCGGATCCAGGAATCTCGAATCGAGCGAGAAGTACACCGGCCCCGACATCTCGGGCTCGATCGTGACGAAGTCCAGAGCATCGAGATTGTCACCCTCGTCGGGAATACCCGGGATCGGCGGGTTGGGCTCGAACAGTCCGACGCCCTCCGGTCCGTCGCCATTGCCGTCGCTCACGTGGGCATTGCCGTAAATGATCGGCGGCATGGCGGGCGGCAGCGGTGCGTCCGTCCCGCGGTAATCGAAGGTGTCGGCAGACGCCTCGGCGATGCCCAGCGGGCCTTCGGGCACCAGGGCGCTGGTCGCTCTCGGGTCACCCTCCGCGAATTCGTCCACGGAGAAGCGGATCCGGCCGGGCTCGTCGTTGCCGTAGGACAGCGCGTCGACTTCGATCACGCCTCCCTCCCGCCACGGCGGCACGATGCCGGGTGTCAGGCCGAGGATCCGGAAATGCAGATTGGCGCCGATCTGCAGACCGGGAGGCGGCAAGGGAGCGGGTGCCGGGTTGTTCGGACCCGGAGGCCCGGGCACGCCGGGTGTCACGATGTCGCCTTCGAAGATGCCGCGGAACAGGAAGGCATCGATCAGGCCGTTGGTCGGGCCATGCCAGTCGAAGGAGAACGTCATCCCGGGCCGCGGTGGCGGCGCCGGACGAGCGATGATGCTGGCTGTCGAAAAGTCGTCGGGCAACGAGAGGTGTCCGACCAGCCCTGCGGAGCCAAGCATCGGATTCGGGCCTATCCAGCTATAGACGCGGAAGTTCCAGACTTCGCCCGGCTGGAAGACCTCGTCGGGCGCAATGCTCTCGAAGACCAGCGGCCGGTTGATTCCCTGCCGGTCGATCTTCATGGCCGGCGCTTCCATGACGATGCCGTCGAAATTGCCGACCCAGAAATTGTCAAAATCGGCGACGAACCAGACTTCCTCGAAGACCCGATCCGTATCGTTGATGATGGTCATCTCGAAGCTGGCGCCCACCCCGACAACGCCCGAGCAATTCGGTTCGGGCAAGGTTTGTGCCGGATCGAAGATGATCTGTTCATCGGGCGGAAAGCCTGCGAACGCCGGGCCGAGCTCGTCGACCAGATTGGGCACGTCGAGCTGATCGCATTGAGGCAAGTCGAACGAGGTTACCTCGACCTCCAGGCCCAGTGCGCTTTGTGACAGTGCAAGTGCGATGCAGCCGGTCAGGACTCCAGGCATGCATCGGCGAGGCGTACAGCGAGTGTTCATGTCCTACCTCCTTCGGCACGTGGCTGGCGCCAGGCCAGCGCCATGCCGACTTTGATGCCCCGGGAGCTGTCCTCGCGTCGTGTTGGCCCCAGGGGCCTCAATCCATTGCGAATCCGGTGGTCGTCTCGAGTAGCCACGTGTTGGCGGCGGGCCGGACATGTCGAAGGCTGCCCACGCCGCTGGCAGTCCCGGCTGCGCGCGAGCGCAGCGGCCATGCTGGAGGTTGCTCACGCCGAGAAACGACACACCTCCACGATCGGCTGCGAACCGACCGGCTTTGCATACCTACGATCCTTTCACAGTCACCGTGAGTCATGAATACGAAATTCCCGCAGGGTGCGTGGGTCGGGTCGCATGCCACCCGCCGTGGACGGCGAGAATCGGCACTTTGCACCAATAGTGGTCAGCCGTCCCAAAGGCCGCCCAGACTTGGGGCATATGCCTCTGGCCAATCTGCTTTATATTTGACAGTACCTCGCGTCTGAACGTCACAGTCGCAATCCGGGGAATCGGCAGCGTGACGGCTGACGCGGGCGTCAGGTAACTGTCCGCCTGCCAATCGATCCTGGAGATAGCGGGGGAATCGTGACTGAGCAGCGCCTACCGGCACAGCGCCAACTCTACGACCCGGCGCGCGAACACGACGCCTGCGGCGTGGGTTTCGTCGCCGACATTCACAATCGGCCGAGCAACCAGATCATCCGCTGGGGACTCGAGATACTCGTCAACCTGGATCATCGAGGCGCCGTGGGCGCCGATCCACTCGCGGGCGACGGTGCGGGAATTCTCATCCAGTTACCGGACGCCTTCCTTCGCGAGGAGTGCGCGACGCTCGGTATCGACCTGCCGCCGCCCGGTGATTACGCCACGGGCCTGGTGTTCCTGCCACGCGACGAGGAGCAACGTGCGCGCTGCGAGGCGTTCATCGCCCGGCACGCAGAAGACGAGGGGCAGGTGCTCCTGGGCTGGCGCGACGTTCCGCGCGACAGCAGCTGCCTCGGTGACAGCGTCGCGCCCGGCGAACCGGTCATCCGGCAGGTTTTCATCGGTCGCGGCGCCAATTGCGCCGACCAGGATGCGTTCGAGCGCAAGCTGTATGTCCTGCGCAAGCTGGCCCATCACACCGCCTGGCGCAGCGAGCCTGTGGCGCCGGGCGCCCAGCGCTTCTACGTCGTGTCGCTGTCGTCCCGCACGATTTGCTACAAGGCCATGGTTCTCGCGCCGCGTCTGCAGCGTTACTTCCGCGACCTGGGCGACGAGCGCATGGGCAGTGCCCTGGCGCTGGTACACCAGCGCTTCTCGACGAACACGTTTCCGTCCTGGGAACTGGCCCAGCCGTTCCGCTACCTGTGCCACAACGGCGAGATCAACACCCTGCGCGGCAACATCAACTGGATGATGGCACGTCGCGGCAACATGGTGTCCGACGTGCTGGGCGACGACCTGGCCAAGCTCTGGCCCCTCATCGGCGACGGCAAGTCCGACTCCGCCTGCTTCGACAACGCGCTGGAACTGCTGGTCGCCGGCGGCTATCCGCTCGCCCACGCCATGATGCTCATGGTGCCCGAGGCCTGGGACGACAACCCGCTGATGAACAAGCGTCGGCGCACTTTCTACGAATACTATGCGGCATTGATGGAACCGTGGGATGGTCCGGCCGCCGTCGCCTTCACCGACGGGCGCCAGATTGGTGCAACCCTGGACCGAAACGGCCTGCGCCCCGCGCGGTACGTCGTCACCGACGATGGCATCGTGGTCATGGCCTCGGAGGCGGGTGTCCTCGACTTCCCGCCCGAGCGCATCGTGAGGAAATGGCGGCTCCAGCCGGGGCGGATGTTCCTCATCGACCTTGAAAACGGCGCCATTGTCGATGACGAGACGCTCAAGCGCGGTCTCGCCGAGGCCAAGCCCTACCGGAAATGGCTCAACCAGACGCAGATCAGGCTCGAGGACCTGCCGCCGGAAGTCGCCGCCATGGCGCCGGCGCCCGGGGTGCTGCTCGATCGCCAGCAGGCCTTCGGCTACTCGCAGGAAGACCTGAAGTTCTTCCTCACCCCCATGGCCGCCGGCAAGAAGGACCCGGTGGGATCGATGGGACGCGACATTCCCATCGCCGTGCTCTCCGACCGGCCGAAGCTGCTCTACGACTATTTCACCCAGTGCTTTGCCCAGGTGACGAATCCGCCGATCGATCCGATCCGCGAGCAGCTGGTGATGTCGCTGACCTCGCTGGTCGGACCGCGCCCGAACCTGCTGGACCTGGATACGGGCGGGACGCACAAGCGCCTCGAGGTTCGCCAGCCCATCCTCAGCAATGTCGACCTGGAGAAGATCCGGCACATCCACGAGCGCGTCGACAACGCCTTTCGCACGCACACCGAGGACATCTGTTTCGTCGCCGATCTCGGCGCCACCGGCATGGAGCGCGCCCTCGAACAGGTGTGCCAGAACGCCCAGGCGGCGGTCGAGGAGGGCTTCAACATCATCATCCTCTCCGACCGTGCCATCGATGCCGACCACGTAGCGATACCCGCGCTGCTCGCCACGTCCGCCGTGCATCACCACCTGATCCGGGCCGGGCTGCGTACCGAGGTCGGGCTCGTCGTGGAGACCGGGGAAGCGCGCCAGGTGCACGACTTCTGTCTCCTGGCCGGCTACGGGGCGGAGGCGATCAATCCCTACCTTGCCTTCGAGACCCTGTCCGCCCTCCGCGCGACCGAGTTCGACGCGTTGAGCGACCAGCAGGCTCACGGTAACTACATCGACGCCGTGGGCAAGGGCATCCTCAAGGTGATGTCCAAGATGGGCATTTCGACCTTCCAGTCCTACTGCGGCGCGCAGATCTTCGATTCGGTCGGCCTGCGTCGCGCCTTCGTCGACAAGTACTTCACCGGATCGCCGGCGCCGCTGGAGGGCGTCGGGCTGGCCGAGATCGCCGAGGAAACGGTGCGCCGTCACCGCCTCGCCTTCGGCGGTTCGAGCGTGCACCGCGATGCGCTGGATGTCGGCGGCGAGCTGGCCGTGCGTCGGCGGGGCGAGACCCACATGTGGACGTCGAAAACCATCTCGCTGCTCCAGCATGCCGTCCGCCGCGACGACGCGGACAAGTACCGCGAATTCGCGCGCGAGATCGACGAGCGCGACGAGCGTCTCATGAACCTGCGCGCGCTGCTGGAACCGACCTGTCTCGGGTCGCCGGTGCCGCTGGAGGAGGTGGAACCGGCGTCCGAGATCGTCAGGCGCTTCTGCACCGGGGCCATGTCGTTCGGCTCCCTGTCCTACGAGGCCCACACCACCCTCGCCATCGCCATGAACCGCCTTGGAGGGCGTTCCAACACCGGCGAGGGTGGCGAAGAACCCGAGCGCTTCGAGACCCTGCCGAACGGCGACTCGAAGCGTTCGGCCATCAAGCAGGTGGCGTCGGGACGCTTCGGAGTGAGCGCCGAGTACCTCGTCAATGCCGACGAGATCCAGATCAAGATGGCCCAGGGTGCGAAGCCCGGCGAAGGCGGCCAGCTACCGGGCCACAAGGTCAACAAGACCATCGCGAGGGTGCGTCATTCGACGCCCGGTGTCGGTCTCATCTCGCCGCCGCCGCACCACGACATCTACTCCATCGAGGACCTCGCGCAGCTGATCCACGATCTCAAGAACGTGAACCCCGGGGCCCGCATCAGCGTGAAGCTCGTTTCCGAAACGGGCGTGGGTACGATCGCCGCCGGCGTTGCCAAGGCCCATGCGGATCACGTGCTCATATCCGGGGCCGACGGTGGCACCGGGGCTAGCCCGCTGACATCGGTGCTGCACGCGGGCGGACCGTGGGAGCTCGGTCTGGCCGAGACGCACCGCACGCTGGTCATGAACCGCTTGCGCGGGCGCATAGCGGTGCAGGCCGACGGCGGCATGCGCACCGGTCGAGACGTGGTCATAGCGGCCCTCCTGGGCGCCGACGAGTTCGGCTTCTCGACGGCTGCGCTCGTCTCCGAGGGTTGCCTGATGATGCGCAAGTGCCATCTCAACACCTGCCCCACGGGCGTGGCGACGCAGGATCCGGAACTGCGCAAGCGCTTCATCGGCAAGCCCGAGCACGTGGTGCGCTATTTCGAGTTCGTCGCCGAGGACGTCAGGCGGCACATGGCGCGACTGGGTTTCAGGACCGTGGCCGAGATGATCGGCCGGGTCGACGCGCTGGAGGCGCGGCAGGCTCCCGAACACTGGAAGGCGAGCGGCCTGGATCTGTCGCCGATCGTCGCGCCGATCGAGGCCGGTCCCGGTGTTGCCACGCACTGGTGCGAGGAACAGGATCACGGCCTCGACAGCGCCCTCGACCACCAGTTGATCGAGCTGGCGGAGCCGGCGCTGGAGCGCGCCGAGCCGGTGCATATCGAGATGCCGATCCGCAATGTCGACCGCACCGTCGGGGCGATGCTGTCCGGCCGCATCGCGAAGCGTTACGGCCACAAGGGGCTGGCCGATGACACCATCGTCATCCGCATGACCGGCACCGCCGGACAGAGCTTCGGGGCCTTCCTCGCGCGCGGCGTGAGCATCGATCTCGAAGGCGACGCCAATGACTACGTCGGCAAGGGCCTGAGCGGCGGTCGACTCGCGATCCGCCCGCCGGCGGACAGTCACTTCCGCCCCGAAGAGAACATCATCGTCGGCAACACGGTGCTGTACGGCGCCATCGCCGGCGAGTGTTTCTTCCGCGGCGTCGCCGGCGAGCGCTTCGCCGTACGCAATTCCGGTGCGATCGCGGTCGTCGAGGGCGTGGGGGACCACGGCTGCGAGTACATGACGGGCGGCGTGGTGGTGGTCCTCGGCGCCACCGGGCGCAATTTCGCGGCGGGCATGAGCGGCGGCATCGCCTATGTGCTCGACGAGGAACACCTGTTCGAGCGACGCTGCAACACGGCGATGGTGAGCCTCGAGCGGGTGCCCGACGAAGAGGAAGTGCCGCCCGGCATCGGCCACGATCAGCTGTTCCGCGAGATGCTGCGCCACGACGAATGGCGCCTGCGCGACCTGATCGAGCGCCACCATCACTACACGGGCAGCGAAAGGGCGCGGCAGATCCTGGCCGACTGGGAGGACTACCTGCCGAGATTCCTGAAGGTGATGCCAACGGACTTTCGCCGCGCGCTCCAGCAGCGCCGGCCGACAGACGCCTGGCAGATCGCCAGGACGGGCGAGAGCCCGCGCGAGGGTTGAACGAACATGGGCAAGACCACCGGCTTCGTCGAGATCAAACGCCAGAACCGCACCTATCGCCCGGTGACGGATCGCATCCGCCACTTCGAGGAGTTCGTCATCCCCCTGGAGGACGGGGAGTTGCGCAAACAGGCCGCGCGTTGCATGGATTGCGGCATCCCCTTCTGTCATGACGGCTGCCCGCTGCACAACGTCATACCCGACTGGAACGATCTGACCTATCACGGCCGCTGGCGTGAAGCGCTGCACACGCTGCACTCAACGAACAACTTCCCCGAGTTCACGGGCCGCGTTTGCCCGGCGCCGTGCGAGACGAGCTGCACGCTGAACATCACCGACGAACCGGTGACGATCAAGACGATCGAGTGCGCGATCATCGACAAGGCCTGGGCGAATGGCTGGATCGAGCCCGAGATCCCGGAGCATCGTACCGGCAAGCGCGTGGCGGTCGTCGGTTCCGGGCCGGCGGGCCTGGCTTGCGCGCAGCAGCTGGCCCGGGTGGGCCACGATGTCGTCGTCATCGAGAAGAGTCCCAGGATCGGTGGCCTGCTGCGCTTCGGCATTCCCAACTTCAAGCTCGACAAGCACTATATCGATCTGCGCATGTCGCAGATGCAGGCCGAGGGGGTGCGTTTCGTGCCAGGTGTGACTGTCGGCGTCGATCTGCCGGTCGAGCGCCTCGTCGCCGAGTACGACGCGGTCGTGCTCGCCTGCGGCGCGGAACACCCGCGCGACCTGGAGGTGCCCGGCAGGGACCTCCATGGCGTTCACTTCGCCATGGACTTCCTGGTCCAGCAGAACAGGCGCATGGCCGGTGAGCACATCCCGGACGAATCGAGCATCCGCGCGTTCGACCGGCGGGTCGTCGTCATCGGCGGTGGTGACACCGGGGCAGACTGCGTGGGAACCGCCGTACGCCAGGGTGCGCGCTGGGTCGATCAGCTCGAGATCATGCCGCGGCCGCCGGACAGCGAAGATCGAACGCTGACCTGGCCCGATTGGCCGGGTACGCTGGTGCAGCAGACTTCGCACGAGGAAGGGTGCGAGCGCGAATGGGCCATCAAGACCACCGGGTTCCGTGGCAGCAATGGCGCCGTCGAAGGCATCGACACAGTACGAGTGCAGCTCGAGCCCGGCGACGATGGCGCCACCGTGCTCCGTGAAGTACCCGGCTCCGAAGCGACGATCCGCGCGGACCTGGTGTTGCTGGCGATGGGTTTCGTCCACCCGGTGCACGCAGGGCTGCTTGCGGACCTCGGCGTCGCGCTCGACCGGCGCGGCAACATCGACGCCGACACGAGGTGCTACCAGACCAGCGTAGACGGCGTTTTCGCCGCCGGCGATGCGCGTCGCGGCCAGTCCCTGGTCGTCTGGGCAATTGCCGAGGGCCGTGGATGCGCCCGCGCGGTCGATGTCTACCTCACGGGGGAGTCGGATCTACCCGAGTAGCGGCCTGCTGAAGTTCGATTTGCCTGCCCCGTCGGAGCGGCATCATTGTGGGAGCGGCTTCAGCCGCGATTGCGATCCGTTTCGCGGCTAAAGCCGCTCCCACAGGAAGGTCCGATCGCGGCTGAAAGCCGCTCCCACGGAAGCCGCTCCTGCGACTTGTTCAGCAGGGTCGCGGGCTTGGACCTGGTTGTACTATTGTCTGGTGTCCCGGAGAACGTCACTTGATGGCCGCTGCTGCGGCTATTGGAAACTGAGGCCCCGTTATGAGCGACCGCTGGCATGATCTGAAGACGCGAATTGGATTCGATCTGGAATCCCGGGAGAACTCCTTCGAAGAGGGCGCCCTGGTCGAATACCTGAACATCAAGTTGCGCTCGCTCGGCCATCCGATCTTCGGCGAGGAATCGGACTATCCCTTCCTGCAGATGGGCGGTTCGCTGTTGCAAAGCGTCGCCGAGAAGAATCGCCTCCTCAGCAAGCACCTCTGCCCCGCGGACCAGCGCATCCAGGACTACCTGGCCCGCCTGCTCGGAGACGTGACGCCCCAGGAGCGGATCTGGGTGCCGACCAGTTCGCTGATCCTCGAGCGACACGGCATGGCACGGACGTTGTCGCTTCCGCCGGATGCCGATTCGTTCCGGTCGCAAATCGTGAGCAGCTTCCGGGTGAAGCAGGGCGTGCTGCACAACCCGGCCAGCGATCGACGCACGACCAAGGGCGTCTTTCATGTCGCCGAGGGCGGGCTGCCAATTCCGACGGACAAGAAGGCCGTACCGCTGCCGGCCTTCGCGAAGCTACTGGAAGCAGCGCTCAGCCCGCCGGACAGCCTGCTCGAAGTGCCATTCACGTCGACGCAGGAGAACAAGGCGCGCCTGTTCGTCTCACTCATGCTGCGCCCGGTCGTGCAGCCCGGCGTCGAGGGTGTCACGGAGGAGAAGAGCCTGGAGGTTCGCTTCTTTGCCCCGGGCAACCTGGTCAGCAACCTGGACTTCGTGGAGAGCATCTTCGGCAATGCGGGCGATCCCTACCTGGCCGAAAACGACAGCGGTCTCGACGTCAAACACTGGTCCGGTCACACGGGATGCGTGATTCTCGCCCCGCACCTGGTCACGCTCACGAAGAAGGAGCTGGGCCTGCCGCATGTCAGCGAGGCTTCCGATCGGCAGAAGCGCGACGGCATGTGCTGGGAAGCCGAGGACGAGCTGTACAACGACGGAGGTGCCTTCAAGGTGACCTCCCGCGATCGCAGCGGCGTCGTCGTCACGCTGATCGCCGACAACTATTTCGGGTACTGCAAGAAGGAAGTCAAAACCCAGATCTCGTATGCCGCCAACCTGTCGGGCAACGTGGAAGAGGAACACTCCGGCGGGGTTCTGACGTTTGCCAGCTACGACCTGGGCGAATCGTTCCGCCTGAGCGAGTTCATCAAGGGGGTGGACCATACCTTCGACGAGGCGGTTGAGGCGCTCGACGGGCAAATCGACGTCCAGGACGAGGGTTACGCCATCGACAAGACCTATCCGGATATCCTCTACATCCCGAGTCATTCGCAGATAACGCTGCACGACCAGACCATTGCGTGGGACCACGGCGGGGCACGGCGATCGCTGCAATTGCAGCCTGGCGTGACCTACATCCTGCCCTCGGGCTACAAGGTCGAGATGCGGCGGCCGATGGTCGGCAGGCGCTGGCGGCTGATCGGAACCCGGGCGGTCGGGACGGTTTGCCACAAGCCCTGCACCGTGTCGGGCGGGGGCAAGTCCGAGATATCCAAGTCGCTCGCCGATGCGATCGTGGCGGGTCCCGTCTTCACTGCCGACATCAAGAAGGACTTCGATCTGGTCGAGCAGATACTGCGCAAGGACTACGGGAACCGCTTCCGGGATCCTGACCAGCGGCATGATGGGGGCCGACCTATCTTGAGCGAAGCCCGCTCGCTGGGATCCGTCGTGAAGCTGCTGTCGCCCCTGCCCAGCTACAGCGACGACTACAACGACTGGCTTCAGTCGATTCCGGGCTACGTCATCGACATCGTCCTGGTCGTGAAGCGTCTGTACAAGCCGGACTGGGGCGAGGACTGGCGAAATCGTTTCAGCGTGGACGTTGTGAATGGCGAACCCGGGAACGAACTGAAATACCGGGACCAGAAGCTGATTACCCAGTACCTGCGGGTCGGTTTCGAGGAAGACGGATCGTGGCGGATCTTCAGCCTGCGGAAGGACTTCTCGCCGGCGGCCAAGATCCAGACGGAAGACGATATCTCCGCGTCGGTCATCGTTCCCGCGTCGCTCGTCAGTCACCTGGACGAGGGCTTCGACGACAACCGGTCGCTCAAGTTCATCATCAACTGCGAATACCGGCTGTTCCAGCGGCCCGACGAGGCGATCCATCGCGGCTATGACAAGACGACGGAAAAGGACTTCTCGAGAAACGGGCTGTTCTTTTCCAACTTCGAGCCGCTGAATCGGGAGCAGATCAGGGAGCTGGAGAAAGACGCCATCCGGTTCGGAAATTTCACCGAGCCGATGCGCGCGACGCTGCGCGCGTTCAACCGGTCCGAGTACCCCGAGTTCGCGGTGTCCTCGTCGGAGCCGAGATTGATCGACGGCAAGCCTTCGAAGAACCCGCGTTACCTTCAGAATCGACTGGACATGGAGGATGGGCGGTCAACGTACATCGCCAACGTTGGCGCCCGCCTGTACCGCCGCATGCCCAAAGACCGGACCCCGCCATTCCCGGTCGGCGCGGTACTTCCCGGCAGGCGCAACAATCCGCCTTCGGAGCGCATCCGGGCGCTGGCCGTGTATGGCCCGATACACTACCAGGAGCTGCCCGAGTTGTTCATGGACTTCACGGCGAGCCTGACCGGCAAATCGCCCTCGACGACCGGTGCCGGATCCGAAGGTGCCCTGACGAAAGCGCCCTTCAACATGCTGCTTCCGATCGTCGACCTGAACAATGCGCTGGTGTCGTACCTGGTGACCGGCTACGAGTGCTTCACGTCGTCGGCTGGATGGCTGGGGCCGAAGTTCCGATGCGACCACGATATCAGTCTGCTCATGCCGGAGTTGTGGTGCCGAATGCGCCCCCTCGAGCGCACGGCGAGATACATGATCGACAACGGCTACCTGGAGCCGTGCAATGACTTCGACCACGAGGGTCAACTCGTCGAGGCATCACGACTCGGCTATCGCGTGACCAGCGAGTTCGTCCAGGAGTTCGGCGGTCGCATCTTCAGTAATCCGCGGTCGGTCTTTCCCAGCCACACCCTGCGCCCCGAGGAGCAGGGGCTCGACGTGTTTGTCGACGGCGTCAACAATATCGTGGAAACGCAGAGGCGCGTGGCCCTGAACTACTTCGAGGATGAGTCGATAGACGCCGCCTGTCCGCCCCTCAAGGCACTGCTGCACGTGATGGCCTACGGCGAGTACGAGGGGCTCGGATATCGCGACGCCGAGTTCCGCTCGATGTTCACCTTCGAGGCCCTGCAAGCCAGTGACTGGTACAGGGAACGGCTCGATACGAAGCAAAAGGCCGATATCGAGCTGTGGCAACGGCATGAACGCTACCTCGAAGCGTTCCTCCACAGGGACATCAACGAGGGTATGGGCAGGCGCATTGACGAGGAAGGACTGCGCCGGCGCATCGCCCGTCGCCTGGACACCTTCAAATCACCCGAGTATCGGGACCGGCTGACCGGGTGCATCGGGCTGGATCCGAGCGTCCACGCGGAGTAGCGCCAGGCGTGTTCCTCCTGTAACAGGAGGGGAAAAGGCGGCGCGCCCCCGACGGGTCGATTGCTGGTCGCAAGGACTTGGTGGCCTCGTGCATAGGTACTTTACACAGGCATCCGGCGATGTGAAATGGACTACACTGTGAGTGTTGCCTGGCAGGCTAAGACAACGAGCGGACAAGTCATGAAAGTTGCCATGCTGTTCACCGGAAGCGGACCGATCGTCATCATGACGTCGCACGAATCCGTGACCGCTCCGGCATTACTGGAAAAACTGGAGGCCAAGGGCATCGATCGCTTCCTGGCCTATGAAGTGCCTCTCGACCTGGCGAAAAGACGCTACGGGGGGCACTTCGACATAGTGCTGAGCGATCTCCACGAGACTGACGACCTGCGTGTTCTCGACTACAACGGCGAACGGGCGTTCGCGCTGTTTCGCTTCGAGGAACTCGGACCTTCGATCGTTCACGACCCCGCACCGGCGGGGGCGTAGGCGCCGGGCGTTCAGCTCTCAGCTCCTGGCGGCTGCCGGGAAGCCCGGCACACAACTGCAATGGTTGACCGGCTCTGGGTCGACCCGGGGGAGAATGGGGAACCGATATGACCAGGATACTATCAGCGGTCGTCACCGTACTGTTCGTGCTGGGTCTGCCAGCCGCACACGCCCAGCCGGAGGAGGCTGGCACGCTCGCCAAACTCTGGGTTATCCAGCCAAAGGCAGAGATGGCTGAGTCCTTCGAAGCCGCCTTCGCCAAACACGTCGAGTGGCGCCGCGACAACAGCGACCCGTGGCACTGGAATGTCTACGTGGTCGTCGACGGGCAGAATGCCGGGACCTACTACGCGCGCTCTGCCGGGCACCACTACCGGGATTTCGATCACTACATTGAATTCCAGCAGCGCGCCAGCGATCACTGGCAAAAGAGTGTCGCCAAGTATGTGGCCAAATCCGGCAGCATGATCAGCCGCGAACTGCCCGACATGAGCCAATGGGAGGGCAACACCTCTGACTACAATCTGTTCTGGGTGTATTCGAGCGACATCAAGCCCGGACAGATGCAGAGCTGGAAAGAGGCAGCCGGCATGATCACGAACGAGTTGGCCGAAGCCGACTGGCCGTACGAATGGTTTTTCGTCGAGCGGCTCAGTGGCGGCACGGTGCCATCCGTCGCACTGGTCATACCTGCCGCCAACTGGGCTGGCATGGAAGATCCGGATCCGAGCGCATTCGACGCCGTCGCCGCACGGCACGACCAGGCCAAAGCAGCCAAGATGTGGCAGGACTACTATGCGCCGATGAAGACGACGAGTTCGTACGTCTTGAGACGTATTCCGGATTTCGAAGTCAAAGCGGCGCAGTAGGTACCCGCGGAGGCATCAAGCACGTTGCCGGGGACCGGTTGCGGCGGTCGGCTGGAGTGTCGTGTCGACGTTGTCAGGGGCTGCCGGATGATACCGCGGCAAGCCGGCGGGCGGCGCGTCCGACGCGGAAATTGTCCTCGCCCCGGTAGGACAGCATGGCGGTGTGGGCTTGCTCCAGCAACACGGTGGCCCGTTGCCGGTCGCCGGCCTCCAGCAGTGCGGCGCCCAGCGCGCTCTGCGCCTCGGCAAGGTTGAGATCGCCGTTCGGGTAGATGCCTTCCGCCATTTCGACGGCCGGGCGGAGGTGGCCCAGCGCGGTATCCACGTCACCCTCGGCGAGCAGCGCTGCCCCCAGCAGCGTGAGTGCCAGCGCGGAATACGGGCTGCCGTCCGGATAGATGCGATTGAATTGTTCGACAGCGTGTTGCAGCAGCGTCTTCGCCGGGCCCACGTCGCCCAGTTCGATCATGGCATGGGCGAGGTTGGTCTCGTAGTAGGCCACGTACCAGTTGTCGGCACCGCGTTTCGTAAGCGCACCGTCGACGGACCGCTGAAACAGGCTGCGTGCCTCGTCGAAGTTGCCCTTCTCCAGCAGCAGGGCACCCAGGTAGTTGTAGGCGTCGACCAGATGGGGATGGTCTGCCTCGTACATTGCCTCGGAAAGCGCGAGATTCTCCCGAAACACGGCTTCGGCTTCGTCGTAGCGCCGTAATTCCTTGTAGACTTCACCGATGTTGGTGGAGACCATCACGACGCGCTGGTGCAGCTCGCCGTACTCCTCGCGATAGATCGCAAGGGCGCGTTCAAACAGCGCCAGCGACTCCTCGTTGCGATCTGCCTGAAACAGCATCGCTCCCAGAGCGTTCAGGCTCTCGGCGGTATCCGGATGCGTATCGCCCAGGTTTTCGGTGCGCACGGCCAGTGCTTCACGCGCCAGGGCCTCGCCCTCGGCAAAGCTCCCCTCTTCGTATTTCATCCACGCGACGTTGTGCAGGGCAGTGCCCATGCCCGCCGGGTCGTCGTGTGGGGTCAACCGGCGCAAGGCCAGAACACGTTCAGCCAGGCGTGTCGATTCGGTGTGTTCGCCCAGATAGTAGTAGGCGCCGCTAAGCCCGGACAGTGAGTCCAGCGTGTCGGGGTGGTCTTCACCGAGGTGTTCGCGGCGCAGCAGGTAGGACTCGTCGAAGAGCGACCGCGACCGGTCATACAGGCCGAGACCTTCGTAAACCTGGGCCATCGTATGCTGCAGATTGGCGCGGACGCTCGGTTGCTCTTCCAGGTCGCTGCGCAGGCGTTCGGCGCCGGCATCCAGCAGTTCCCGCGCCGTAATCGCGTCGCCGCGAGCCTGCGACGGGTCCGACATCTTGAAGATGTCCTTGAGGAACGCCGATACCCGCTCGGTCTTCTGCGCTTCGAGCTGCGCTTTGTCCCGCTCGACGGTAAGCCGGTGCGTATAGAAGACGGTCAGTGCAGACACGAGTGTTATGACGGCCAGCGCACTCGATACGGCGGCGGTGTGCCTGCGCAGGAACTTCCCGAGCAGATAGCCAACGCCCGGTGGATGCGCCTCGACCGGCAGACCGTCGGTGTATCGGCGAAGGTCGTCACTGAACTGGACCGCCGATTCATATCGGCGCTCCGGTTCCTTGCGCAAGGCCTTCAGCACGATATTGTCCAGATCGCCGGCGAGCTGGCGCGCCAGCTTTCCGGGGGTCGTGGCACGTTGCGCGGCCAGCTCCCGAGCCTTGCCGGCATCGCGCCCCAATGCGTCGCGAACCGCGGTGCTGGGCGACCTCGGATCCAGATCGCATATCACGCGCTCGATGTCGGTGGGACGAC
>JAAUYH010021976.1_pt1 | contig 15768 bp, 12 predicted proteins | sample 7278061 | NCBI WGS metagenome assembly JAAUYH01 (sample SAMN14350203, study PRJNA611818) | marine sediment metagenome | isolation source: surface marine sediment (0.6m) | place: French Polynesia: Moorea | collected 2018-08
CAGTTTTCAGAATACATCCTATTTACGGTGTATATTTTACGCAGCTACCGAGTCTCCAAACCGAGACTATTTCTTAGCTACAACCTCTATATACAATTTTCTAGGTTCTGCTAGCTTTAGGTTTTTGTTTATCCGATCTTCGGTAGCTAGCAACCCATTGATACCCTCACCCCTATCGTACAATCCTGGAAACTCTTACTAGATGAAGATTCAATAAATTTTATCTATCGTTGTAAAAGTCACTCCGAGACCACTACCAGTAGTGTTTGTATTTAAATACTTAACTGTATATTGAGTTTTTCGAGTTAGTTTTACAACCGTAGAATTTTATTAACGCCTATCGACGGAAGAATTCATCCCGACACTGAACTAGTTTCTTCACTGTCGCTACGAAATAGTTACAGGTGCGGGGCTTCTTTTTCTTTAAGCTAAATTAGTTTAAGAGGATTATGGCGAGAATGGGAGAGAAAAAACACATACACATACACATACACATACACATACATACATAAATATATACATACGAGTTGCCCATGTTGGGGTACTACACCTAATTAAGTACCTAATCTACTACTAATACTAATTAGGTGATTTTTGCTGAGAGTAAGTCGTAAATTTAAATCAATTATGCGAAAAAACACTGATACTCAAATTTTTTTTAATACATTGAAATATTACTTGGTTAGATTATGTCACCACAACATGTTCAAGCTGATAACAACAGGGATTGCCAAACTGTAGGTAAATATTTAACGACGTTTCAGCGCAAATTACTCCACGCAAATTTGCAACCAGAACTAACAGCTAAACAACGTCAACGGATACAAATAATGTTGTTAGCTGATGAAGGGAAAACTCAAGCTCAAATATGCCAAGAATTAGGATGTTGCCAAGCTACGGCTAGACATTGGATTACTATGGCACGTAATAATCTGGCGCATCACTGGAAGTCTAATCCCATTGGTCGCCCCACAGTGGTAGATGAGGAATATATACAGCGCTTAAAGCAGCTAGTAACTAAAAATCCTCAAGAGGTTAATATTCCCCATAAAGATTATCAATATCCTTTTAAACGTTGGACTGCTCAAAAACTCAGCCAGCATCTCTATGCAGAATTGGGGGTCAAAGTAACTCCTCAACATCTAAACCGACTATTAAAACAGATGGGGTTATCTACTCGACCAAAACTTAACTCAGAAAGGAAAGGGGAGCAACTCAAGGACAAGGAGCAGGATAGGGTGCGCTCTAGTAAATGTATTCAGATTAGTGATTTAGACTCAGTTTCAATTATTGAAGCTTCAGAAATATGGAAGTTTAATCCCCTCCTCAGTAATTGAAATCATGGTGCAAAATATATCGAAAATTTCTCGTCAACAGATTAGTCATGTTTTGGGATATAGCTTTTCTGAATCAGAATTTTCTGACTATCTGCAACAGATCAAAATAATCAAACCAAAAGTTGGTAAGTTTTGGCAGACTGAGGAGGCGGAAGCAGGAATTTATATTGTTCTTCAGGGAAAAGTACGGTTAATAGATAGTTCTAACGAGTTGATTGCTAACTTATTAATTGGAGAATCTTTTGGCGAAGCGACTTTCTTTCCCGATGCCGGTTTTCAAGCTTATTCTGCCAGAGCTGCTCGCAATTTAGAATTATGTTATCTACCACCTGAATTACTATTAGCACTCGTTAGAAAACATCCTGAGATCCAAGAGCATCTAAAGCAAAAGGCTCAAAAGCATGATTCTCTATTTGCTAATTCTGGACAGACTTTAGTTTTAACTAAGCCCGAAACTAAGTCAGTAGGAATTTTAGCAAATATACCAAAAAAGACAGGTAGAAAGGTAAATAAAGCTTATTTTCCTGATCCAAGTCTAAAAATTGGTCATCTCTGGCAAAAAGTTACCCGTCGTTATCCCTTCTACGCTCAACAAAGTGCCTCAGATTGTGGTGCAGCTTGTTTAGTCATGATTGGTCGTTACTGGGGTAAAAAGTTTAGTGTTAGTCGTCTCAGAGATATTGCCAACGTCGATCGCAATGGTTCATCTTTAAAAGGATTGGCATCAGCAGCAGAAAGTATCGGTTTTACAAGCCGTCCAGTGAGAGCCAGCTTAGATAAATTGGCGATCGCCAGTCTGCCTGCGATCGCTCATTGGTCGGGAAAACATTACATCGTTGTCTATCAAGTAACTAAAGATCGGGTGATTGTCTGTGACCCAGCTATCGGACAGCGTAGCCTCTCCCATGAAGAATTTAAGCAGGATTGGACTAACTATGCATTGTTGCTACAACCCACAGCATTACTTAAAGATGCCCCTGAAGCTAGTACTCCTTTTTGGCAGTTTTTTGAGTTGGTCAAGCCCCATGGAGTAGTACTATTAGAAGTATTTATCGCTTCTCTATTAATTCAAGTTTTTGGTTTAATTACACCACTATTTACTCAGTTAATTTTAGACAGAGTAGTCGTACAGCAAAGTAATCTCACTTTAACTGCGGTAGGTTTAGGATTGCTGATTTTTGGTTGGTTTCAAGTCGCTATGACTGGGCTGCGCCAATATCTTTTGGATCATACAGCTAATCGAGTCGATCTATCTCTGATTGTCGGCTTTATCAACCATACTTTTCGCTTACCTTTAGGCTTTTTTGAGTCCCGTTATGTTGGAGATATTATTGCCCGTGTCCAAGAAAACCATAAGATTCAACGATTCTTGACAGGGGAGGCTTTATCAATCATCCTCGACTTATTGACAGTGTTTGTTTATGTCGGGCTGATGTTCTGGTATAGCTGGAAGATGGCACTGTTAATTTTATTGATTGTGCCGCCATTTATCATCTTGGCATTAGTCGCCACACCTTTTTTAAAACGGGTTTCTCGCGAGATTTTTGCGGCACATGCTGAAGAAACAGCATATTTAATCCAATCCTTAACGGGGATTAGTACGGTTAAGTCGATGGCGGTAGAACATTCTGTACAGTGGAATTGGGAAGACTTCTTTGGTAAGGCGATTAAAAAGAACTTTTCAGGACAAGTAATTGGCAACAGACTACAGGTATTTAGCGCAACTATCGAAACTACTGCTCAGACCGCCTTACTTTGGTTTGGTGCATCCTTGGTAATTAGAAACGAACTGACCATCGGGCAGTTGGTAGCGTTTCATATGCTATTGGGAAATGTCATAAGTCCTTTTCAAAGGTTAATCGTATTGTGGAGTGAGTTGCAGGAAGTAATCATTGCCGTGGAAAGGATTAATGATGTGATTGATACCGATGTAGAAGAAGATTTACAAGGCTCTAATTGTTTATCTCTGCCACCGATTCGCGGTGAGATTCGGTTTGATCAGGTGACATTTCGCTACCATCCAGAAAGTGATCATAATGCTTTAGAAAATCTTTCTTTTACAGTGCAGCCAGGGCAAACGGTGGCACTAGTGGGGCGGAGTGGTTCGGGTAAAACGACCATTTCTAAATTACTTTTGGGTCTTTATCTCCCTACGGAAGGCAAGATCTATATTGATGGTTACGATTTGGAGAATATCTCCTTGCGATCACTTAGATCACAAGTGGGAGTCGTCGATCAGGATACTTTTCTGTTTGGGGGGACGATTCGGGAAAATATCAGTATTTCTCAACCCCATGCAGACTTGGATGCAATTATTGCTGCTGCTCAACAGGCGGGGGCACACGAGTTTATCAAAGACTTTCCTCTGGCTTACGAAACTCAAATTGGAGAAGGGGGAGGAATGCTTTCTGGGGGACAAAGACAGCGTTTAGCGATCGCTCGTGCCCTATTAGGTAACCCACCCCTGCTGATTCTCGATGAAGCAACCAGTAGTCTTGATGCTGAATCCGAAAGAATTATCCAAAATAATCTCAATAAAATTCTCTACAATCGTACTACTTTGGTTATTGCCCATCGTCTTTCTACTGTCCGTAATGCGGATTTAATTCTGGTACTAGATCGCGGAATTATCGTGGAAAGTGGTACTCACGCAAAGTTGATGGCAAAACGCGGTCACTATTTTTATCTCAATCAGCAACAACTTGCTGTTGTTGAATAAGTCGGGAAAAAGAAGGCAGGGGAAAGCCAATAACTAATAACTAATAACTAATGAGTTGACATGGTTAAGGTCAAAGTTACACCTAATTCAAGTGATAGGACTATTTTGCCAGTTGAAAAGAAAATCGTTGGGTCGAAGAAACCTAACCGTCAAACGACAGAGCTTTCTTTGACTTCTTCAAATATTAGAATTTTGCTGGTAGATGATAGTAATTCAACTAGAGAAATACTACGCAGCTATTTAGCACCCCAGCCAGATTTTGCCATAGTGGGGAGTTTTGATAATGCTCGGACTGCTCTGTCACAAATAAAAACTTTAAATCCCGATCTTGTCTTGATGGATATCGAAATGCCAGAGATAGACGGATTAAAAGCCACAAGAGCGATCATGCAACAGTATCCTGACAGTAAAATAATTATTTTAAGTAGTCATCTTAAAGAAATATATATCAAACAGGCTCTTGATGCTGGGGCTAAAGGATATTTACTCAAGACTAATTCAGCAGCAGAACTAATTCATGGAATTAGATTTGTCAATAAAGGTTATCTGCACTTTTCTCCGGGGTTGTTTGAAGCACTTAATTTAGGAGAAAAGACGAGTAGCCCTCCGACCATGGCTGAGTCCCAGGGACTTGCTCCACAAACGCCACCGCTTACCAAGTCTTCAACACAACCATCTACAGCAAGTAGTTCGGAAATTGTCTTGGCACGCCCTAGTCAAATACCGTTTGATGATTGGTCTTCTCAAACCAAGGAACTGATCGATACTCTTCCGCGAGTATGGACCAGGGGATTGTTTTATTTTCTGGCAATATTTACAGTGATCGCTCTTCCTTGGGCAATGTTGGCTCAAGTGGATGAAACGGGGACAGCTAAGGGTAGATTAGAACCCAGTGGTAAAACCTTTATCATGGATGCCCCTGTAGCTGGTACTGTAGCGGCAATTAAAGTCCAAATAGGGGATGTTGTGGAAGCAGGACAAAGTTTACTTGAACTTGAATCCGACATCATTAGGGCTGAACTGCAACAGCTACAAACTCAATTAGCTGGTCAAGAAAATCAGCTTAATCAGTTGGAATTACTTAAGAAACAGCTATTACTAGCCGTTAATACTCAAGAACAAGAAACTCAGGCACAAAAACTGGAAAAACAAGCTCAGGTAGCTCAGGCACGGCAACAGCTTCAATTCTATCAAAAATCCTACGACTCACAAAAAGAAGAAAAGTTAGCTCAAGTCAATCAGGCAAAGCAGGATATTATCTACAGTCAGACTGCTTTGAATTCTGCAACCAAAGCTTTAGTCAAAGCTCAAAAGGAAATTGAACGCTATCGCCAAGCTTGGCAAGAAGGTGTTATTGCCGAAGTTCAAGTCATCGAACAAGAAAATATCATTGCCGAAAAACAACAAGCCTTTGATCAAGCACAATCGGAATTGCAACAAGCGCAACTTCGTCTAGCCGAACAACAAAATAGTTATGCTCAAGTTGTACGTCAGGCTCAGTCTGATACTGAACAGGCGCAACTACAATTACAAGAACAAGAAAAAAGCGATCGCACTTTAAGTCATACGGGCAAGTTAGCCATCTTAAGGAGTCAAGAGCAACTAAAAAACACTGAATCGGAAATTGCTACTCTCACCACAGAAATTGCCCAAAGCGAAAGTAAAATTGCCTCTGCCCAGTATGAGTTAAAACAAAGATTACTCAAAGCACCTGTCAGGGGTACGGTTTTTGATCTGCCAATTAAAAAATCGGGAGAAGTATTACAACCAGGAGATGCCGTAGCAGAAATAGCACCCGAAGGTTCTCCTCTGGTAGTTATCGCTCAGATGGCGACAGCAGAAAGTGGTTCTTTAACTAAAGGAATGCCTGTCAAACTTAAGTTTGATGCTTATCCGTTTCAGGATTACGGAATTATCACAGGGAAGTTAACCCGCATCTCTCCTACTTCTAAAATAACCAAAACCGAACAAGGTGAGGTAGCTAACTACAACCTAGAAATTGAACTTGAGCGCGACTGTCTGCCTAAAGCTGATCAATGTATCCCTTTGCGCCCTGGAGATACGGTAACGGCTGAAGTGATTGTACGTCAGCGTCGCATTATAGATTTTATTCTCGATCCTTTTAAAAAATTACAACAGGGGGGTTTGGAACTTTGAACTGTTATCTAACTAATCTGACTTAATTAACTTAATTACTTGTACAACGGAGAAAACAATGTCACAGACAATCACTATTACCAAAGAAGATATTTTTCATGAACTTCAACTGTCTTGCAAGATTCCTGAGATGATGGAAAAAATTATTGAGCGTAAAATTACTATCGCCGCCGCCGCCGAAGCAGGGATAGAAGTAACAACAGAAGAGCTACAAAAAGCATCCGATCAAATTAGAGTCATGAGTCAACTTAAAGATGCCCAGGCTACCTGGCTATGGCTAGAAAAATATGCTCTTTCCCTCGATGATTTTGAGGAAATTGTTTACAGTACGCTAATTTCTGAAAAACTCAGTAATCATTTATTTGCCGATAGAGTAGAGCCTTATTTTTACGAACATCAATTAGATTATGCAGGTGCAGCTATTTACGAGATTGTGTTAGATGATGAAGATGAAGCGATCGAGCTTTATTACGAGATTAAAGAAGATGAAATCAGTTTCCTAGAAGCAGCACAGCAATATATTCAAGACCCTGAATTGCGACGAAAGGGAGGCTATCGAGGCAAAGTAAATCGTGCTGAGATGAAACCAGAGGTTTCGGCAGCTGTTTTTGCAGTTAATACTCCCACAATTCTCAAGCCAATTACTACTGCTGACGGTATCTATTTGGTTTTGGTGGCAGAAATTATTAAACCAGAATTAGATCAGAATTTGCGTAATAAAATTATGTTCGATTTATTTTCTCAATGGCTCAAACAACAGGCACAACAAGTTCAAGTTGTTAGTCATCTTCAAGTCAGTAATCAGGCAGCTTAAACATAAGTGCGATCGCAGTTACTTATATTGCGATCGCAAAATCTATATTAATTGAAATTTAGCGATAAGCTTCACTCAAATAAATTAAATGTCAATGTTTAGCCGCTTACTAGAAAAATCCCGCACCACCGATTGTGTTAGCGCAACCACCAATTGTGTTACCGCAATTATGGGTTTTACGGAAAGGACGATTCTTTTTGAAGCGCCAGCGACCCTTGTAATATTTGCCAGGATTTTTAAAATTCCAGCCACGATAATAGCCAGAATAGAATCCGCCTACTACGGATTGTTCGTTATCATCCGTAATTTCAGTAATAAAGCTTTCAGAATCTTCAAACAAATTATTACCATTTATATCTAGATCTGAAATATTTTCGATATTGATATTTGGCATTGTTTTATTTCCAATTTTTTCTTAAATTTTCTAAAGAAGAAGATTGGTACAAAAATATTTTTATACTAATCACTCTTTAAAACACATTATCTCCCCCTATAAAACACCATCAGTTATGTTGAATTAAGCAGATGTATTATTACATAAATTAATTGTGTTTTAAAAAAGTAGATGTTGCACATCCACTCACTCCAAAAATCTGATCGGGAAAATAATAGCTACTCTTGCTACATATACTATATAGTATATAGTAAAAAAAAGATCAAAAAATCAATAAAACCAAGAATATTTTTGAACATAAAACATACAATTTTTTAATTTTACTCACACCAATATCTCAAACCAATATATGGTAAATTAATTTGACATTGTTTTCTTTCTAATTATTTGTTAAATTTCTTAAATAAACAAAAAAATTGGTATGAAAATATTTTCATACCAATCATAATCATTCTTTTAAAAAGACTCTTCACTACCTATTACCAATTGTGTTACCACAACCAACAACTGTCTGACCGCAAAAACCAATTGTGTTACCACAAAAAGTGTTACCGCAATTAAATATTGCACCAGTCACTCCACAAAAATTACCACTCACTCCACAAAACCGACCACCTAAATTACCTCTACGACGATATCCACCAACTATAAATTCTCCCTCGTCATCAAGCTCGGTAATAAAGCTTTCAGAATCTTGAAATAAATCATTCCCATTTAGGTCTAAGTCCGAGATACTTTCGATGTTGATAATAGCCATTATTTTATTTTATTATTTGCCCTAGATAAGTTTTAATTTGTTAGATTAGCAGTAATTCCTTAATATAGATTGCTGAGTAAGATCCTGTAAGACCTTATTCAGCAACCAATATTAGAAATTGCTTCTTACTTCATGCGTCTGCTGTGGCGAAACTCTAGTAATAGCTGACGGATCTAGAGCGCAGCGCACCTATTGCTTCCGAGTAGCCGGGCTCAGTATAAGTAAATCCAACACCATCAACTCTGCTTTCTGTCTTCGGTCCTACAGCAACAGCCTCACCATATAACTCGACCACAGCTGTATTCTTCCGAGGTCTGCCGTATCGAGATCTACGCCTTCCCCCAGAAACTAACTCCATGGAAACAGCTTCTTCAATGTATTCAAGGTTCATGATTTTCATATTTGGTTCCTCGTTATGAATTATTTTCTGATTCAAGTAATAATAGTTGTAATGCACATAGGCTACCGCTCGCTTGCTGCATGAATCCACGTTAACCGACTGTGAAATGCTACTCAAGACCTCTCTACAGCGTGATACAAATATTATTTAAACTATTAGTAATAGTAAAAAAAATAAATTAAAAAATCAACAACATTTTTGAACATAAAATATGCATTTTTTTAAAAATTTATTTAAACAAGATATGAGGAATAAATACAGTTTTAATATTTTCAATAAAACCTAGTTTTAAAACTTTTTATATTAACCATTTATATTAGAATATATTCGGTTTGTTTGGGAGCAGGTCACTTTTGTAAGAACAAAAATATTACTGAACAAGTCTGCTCTTCAAACTGATAGCGATGAACTAACCGTTGGCGGTCGCTCATTGCCAGTCTTCGCCTGATCGCACTTCAAAATGGTAAAACACGAGGGGGATTCATTAGTTAATAATGACGATTTTATCTTTAACAAATATCAATTAACCAAAGATGCAAACAACTGCTGAATATATCTGTGCTTTTTGTGGCGAAGTCAATAGTACGTTTGTCGATCTAACCACTGGTATGCAACAGTCTTACACCGAAGATTGCCAAGTATGTTGTCGACCCAATGTTTTATACATCTATGTAGATGAAGACACTTTAGATGTTCAGATACAAAGTGATTATGAAGAATAGATTTCTTGATTATTGAATTCTTAGTTAGTAAACAACTTCAATTTATTTTTAAAAAAACCGTAATCTTTCGGATGTACTTCAGGTTACAAAAGTTCAATAATTGTAATAGAAAATCACAAGCTGATTAACAAGTCAATTAATGAAAACACTTTTAGCTAATGCTGAGTGGGCGCAAATTACACCAGGAAAAGTAGTAGTAGCGACGGCTGAGCATGCTTGGTTATATCAACCTCGTTCTCGGTCTGACCCCTTTGCCCAACCAATGGCAGGTGCTGGCAGTTTTGCTACCACTCGGAAATTATTGGATACGGCGATTGCAGCTGCTAAATATGCAGTGAAGTCTAACAGGAGACCGCCTGCGTTAACTACTACTCGATGGGTGTGGAGATTAGCTAGTGCATACCACATGACTAATCCTGTCCCTAAGCTAATGAGAGATGCTGCTAAAGGCTTTGCTGCCAATAGTCGCTTTGATTTAGAAGAGTGGGCTTTAGAAAAAGCTGAAGAAGAAACAGGTCATGATTTACTAGCTTTAAAAGATATTCAATCCCTTGGATATAAATCTGAAGCAGTAGTTAAGACTCTTTTTCCCCCTGCCGCTATGGCTTTAATGGATTACTTTTCTCGTAGCGTAAAAGATGAAGATCCTATCGATTGTGTAGGCTATACCTACACGATGGAACGCTTATCTTTGGGTATTGGAGAAGATTACATTCAAAAAGTAGAAGAGCTAATACCATCTGGAATCCGTGCTACTCGATGTCTTCGTGTACATAGTTCCGTTGGTGCAGATGCAGGACACGTTGACGAAAATGTATCCATGATTGCGAAGCTTACTCCCTCTGAAAGAAGTCGCGTAGCGCGAGCTTGTTACGAAACAGCATTAATGTGTTTTAGCCCACCGCCTGGAGATTATATCTCAGACCAAGAGCTATTACAAATCCTAAAACCACTAAAGATCGATTAATCGAAATTGTGACAGCTAATTATCCATTTGCTGGCACCGCAAACTCATAACCAAGAACGATAGTTTTTGGCATTTACTATTCATCACAAATTAAAATAGGAGACTTGAATTATGAATACTACAATTACTGAAATCAAACCAGTTATCAATAGCCTCGAAGTTTTAAATGAGTTCGGAATTGAACTTAATTTAGATATTATTCTTGCTGAAGAGTTTAAAGCTGAATTATCTAGTGATATTAATAATTCTGTCTAATTAGGATTAACTGAAAAAGTTGAGAGCAGTTGTCATCAATAAAGTTGAAACAATTTAACTCTATTGTTTACTTTAGTCCGACTTTTTCAGTCAAATCTATTTTGCTCCCGCACCTTTTTTTCTACACTCTTTTCTGTTACCTGCTAAATACTAAGATAGATTTTGATGGCGATTACTTATCTCTCCCTAATTACCTATTTCCCTACTTCCCTACTCCCCTACCAAATCATCTTCTAATTAATTTTACCCACCTACTTAGCTAAATCTGAAACACCCCAACCACCACCACCAGGAGTTTCGATGACAAATGTATCTCCTGGTTGCATCTCGACTGTAGCAGTACTATTTAATCGTTCAATAGTTTTATCTTTCCTAATAACATAACTTTTTCCCACTTCCCCCGCTGCACCACCATTTAAACCGAAGGGAGGAGTAATTCGGTGACTTGATAATATTCCCGCCGTCATCGACTCTAGAAAACGCACTTTTCTTACTACGCCATTTCCGCCACAGTATTTACCCTCCCCGCCACTATTGTTACGAACCGTAAAGCTTTCTAGTATCACAGGATAACGAGATTCTAGAACTTCAGGATCGGTTAAGCGAGAATTAGTCATGTGAGTTTGTACCGCGTCTGTACCATGAAAACCATCTCCTGCACCGGAGCCACCACAGATTGTTTCATAGTATTGATAACGATGATTGCCAAAAGTAAAATTGTTCATCGTACCTTGAGACGCAGCCATGACTCCCAACGCACCATATAAAGCATCAACAATAGTTTGGGAAGTTTCCACATTACCCGCAACCACCGCAGCAGGATAGGCGGGGTTAAGCATACAGCCTTCTGGGATGATAATCTCAATCGGTTTTAGACATCCCGCATTTAAAGGAATCTGATCATCAACTAAAGTACGAAATACGTATAACACCGCAGCTTGAGTAATGGCAGCAGGGGCATTAAAATTGCTTGGTTGCTGTACAGATGTCCCTGTAAAATCAATTGTCGCCCGATTATATTTTCGATCAATTGTGACCTTAACCTGAATTTGGGCACCACTATCCATTTGGTAAGTAAACTCCCCATTATGCAGAGATGCGATCGCATTTTTGACGGCTAATTCGGCATTATCTTGAACAAATTTCATATAAGCTTGAACGGTTTCTAAGCCATATTTTTCTACCATGTTTAAGAGTTCAGTAGTTCCCCGATGATTGGCTGCAATTTGGGCTTTAAAATCGCCAATGTTTTGCTTTACATTACGTGCAGGATAAACATGACTATTAAGTATTTCTTTAACAGCAGTTTCCTGAAAATTACCCTCTGCTACTAATAAGAAATTATCAAATAGTATGCCTTCCTCTTCAATATTAGTACTGCGGGGAGGCATAGAACCGGGAGTAATGCCGCCAATGTCTGCCTGATGTCCCCTAGATGCAACGTAGAATATTGGTTTCTGCGCTAATAGGGTGGATGTGAATACTGGGGTAATTACAGTTACGTCAGGTAAATGTGTTCCGCCATTATAGGGATTGTTAGACAGATAAACATCGCCAGGTTTAATTTTGCCTTGTACTTGATCAATTAAACTAGTGACACTGGCACTCATCGAACCTAAATGAACAGGAATATGGGGCGCATTTGCTACTAAGGAACCAGAGGCATCGAAGATAGCGCAGGAAAAGTCTAATCTTTCTTTAATGTTGACCGATGCTGCCGTATTTTGCAGCACAATGCCCATCTGTTCGGCAATAAATTGATAGAGATTTTTAAATATTTCTAAGCGTACAGGATCGGGCTGGGATATTTTATTCATGACTTCGCAGATCAAAACTGACGCATCGATTCAATCAAGTGGTCAAAATAGGGTTCAAGGTCATTTTGCTGTGCTGCTGCAAAATATTTCAGACTAAAGACTTTTAACTGCTCTAAGCCCAAAATCATAGCATCTAAAGGAACCTGTAGTTCTTGATATAGCTGTTTCATGTAGCCTAAACCGCGATCGCTAGTGTAATCTAGTCTTTGACCACTGATACCATAGCTAATACAGCGTTGAAAGTGCCAAAAGTCTCGCCAACAAGCTTCAGCTCGTATCGGTGGATATAAACCGCCTCCAGGTTCAGTAATCCCAGGGTGAGCATCTAGAACTACTGCTCTGGCATTAGCAACAATATCAACCACATTATCTCGCAACAATTTACCTTGAGCCAATCCCTGAGATAGGCTAGGGAGAACCGCCTCAATCTGCTCTATATCTTCATCGGTTAGGTATCTTCCGTCATTATCTGCCTGCTGAAAAATATTAACTACTGATCCAGGATAGTTTTGCCAATCACAGCTAACAATACGAGACTTTTTGATTAATTCTTTTACTTTTTCACTCAGCATTTCACATCTTTCAGATCTAAGCTTACCTACTAATAGTAGTTTTAATTAACTATTCAAGTAAACAAGAGAGGCGTACTATTATTCTTGTATTCTTGTAATAGATGAATCGTAATTCTCAACTGGCAACGATTTACATTAAGACCATTCCTGATATCCCGTTTCTTAGTTTACACCTACTAACTACTGTACAGACGTAGCATGTTACGTCTCTACCTCCCACCTACTAACTTAATAGAAAAAGAACGATGGTACTAGCCAATAAACCTTCCGTTTATTTAAACTTTGTCAACGACAGCGACAAAATTCAGTTAACAAATCCAGTTAGCTTGGGTGAGTCATGGACAGTTGAAGCCTGGTTTTCCCTCTCCCCAGTAGCCAGGCAAAATCTGAGACAAAATTTATTAGAACAAAAACTTCAAGCTAATGATCCGCAGCCAGATGTTCACTTTGGCAATTCAGTAGCTATTAGTGGCAATTTTGCGATCATCGGAGCTAATCTCGAAGATACAGGAAGTGATTACGCAGGTTCAGCTTATATCTTTGAGCGTGATAGCAGTGGTACTTGGACAGAAAAACAAAAACTCCTTGCCAGTGATGCTAAAGCAGGGGACTTATTCGGCACTTCAGTAGCCATCAGTGATAATTTTGCCATTATCGGAGCCAATCTCGAAGACACAAAAGGCAATTATGCAGGTTCGGCTTATATTTTTGAGCGTGATAGTAATGGCACTTGGACAGAAAAACAAAAACTCTTTGCTAGTGATGCTGAAGCAGGGGATTTATTCGGCACCTCAGTAGCCATCAGTGATAATTTTGCCATTATCGGAGCTAATCTCGAAGATACAAAAGGCAGTAATGCAGGTTCGGCTTATATTTTTGAGCGTGATAATGATGGCACTTGGACAGAAAAACAAAAACTCCTTGCCAGTGATGCTGAGGCAGAGGACAACTTTGGCAACTCAGTGGCGCTTAATGGTAATTTTGCCCTTGTGGGAGCTAATGGCGAAAGTACAGGAGGCAGTAATGCAGGTTCAGTATATATCTTTGAGCGTGATAGCAATGGCACTTGGACAGAAAAACAAAAACTCCTTGCCAGTGATGCTGAAGCAGGGGACTTATTCGGCGCTTCCTTAGCTATCAATGATAATTTCGCTTTAGTGGGAGCTAATGGGGAAAGTACAGGAGGCAGTAATGCAGGTTCGGCTTATATCTTTGAGCGTGACAGCAATGGTACTTGGAGCGAAAAACAAAAACTCCTTGCCAGTGATGCTGAGGCAAAAGACTGCTTCGGATATTCTGTAGCTATCAGCGATAATTTTGCCTTTGTGGGAGCTTATCGTAAAGACACGGGAGACAGTAATCTTAATGCAGGTTCGGCTTATATCTTTGAGCGTGACAATAATGGCACTTGGACAGAGAAACAAAAACTTCTTGCCAGTGATTCTGAGGCAGAAGATTACTTTGGTAATGCTGTAGCTATCAATGATAATTTCGCTCTTGTGGGAGCTAATGGCGAAGATACGGTGGCAAATAATGCAGGTTCGGCTTATATTTTTACGTTATCTCTTCCAAAACCAAGCCGAGTTTTAATAGCCAGCAGCAATGGTGATACTCCTGTAGTAATTCAGGACAAGTCCAAACTAGGAACAGTGATTGATGGACTCTTTTATGACAGTGGGTATGATCTGACGCAATTAACTCCTGGATGGCACCATCTGGCTGCTGTGGGCAAAGACACTACTACTCAGTTCTATCTTGATGGTCAGAAGGTAGCCGATGTTAAGCAAGCCCTGATAGATGCTGCACTGGATGATGCCAGTAAACAGGAAATAGAAGCAAAAATCTGCAAACTTACTGGTGATATCTCTACCATTGGCAATGTTATCAATGGCTTTAAGCAATTTGGTCAACTTGCCGAATTACGGATTTGGAACCTTGCTCGCAGTGATCAAGAAATTGCTGACAACAGTTCAATTGGACTCAGGGGTAACGAACCAGGATTAGCTGCTTACTATCCCCTGAATGAAGCCGAAGGTAATGAAGTTAAAAGCCTTACTGATAGTAGCAATAATGCTACCGTTACTGACGCTACTTGGGAGATTGATAATACAGTTATTGACCCAACTGATCAGGTAATGCAGTTTGATGGTCAGGATGATTATATAGAAGTTCCTTACTCGGAAACACTGAATCCCAATCAATTTACTGTATCTTGTTGGGTTAAAGTGACGGCAGGCGTTGATAGTTATCGTTCCCCAATTACTTGTCGTGGTAACGCTCCAAGTACTTCAGGGGATCCTGCTGATTTTCTTCGCCAAGGATATAAATTCTACGCGGGGTCTAATAATAAATGGCAGATGTGGATAGGCAACGGTGAAAAGTGGCAACCAGTAATTGGAACAGATATTGTTCTCAATACCTGGACTCATCTGGCGGGTTCTTATGATGGCAGTAAATTGAAATTCTATATCGATGGCAAGCTTGCTAATGAACTAGAAACAAATTTGGTAGTCAATACGTCTGCTCCTTTACGAATCGCCGGGGGTAGGACAGAATCTGACGTACGCTATTTGCTACCTGGTCAAGTTGCTGAAGTCCGCATTTGGAATCAAGTCCGTACTGCTAAAGAAATTGAATGGTACATGCACCAACGATTAAGAGGTAACGAGTCGGGCTTGGTAGCTTATTATCCACTGTATGAAATCCAGGAAGAAGGAGATACTCAAAAGGTTCTTGACCATACCAATAACAAGAATCATGGTACTGTTCACGGGGCATACTTAGTTGATCACCTAGATCGTCAGGGTATAGAGTTTAGTGGTCAGAATAATTATATAGAAGTTCCTGCTCACCCTAA
>JAAUYH010214671.1_pt1 | contig 15768 bp, 12 predicted proteins | sample 7278061 | NCBI WGS metagenome assembly JAAUYH01 (sample SAMN14350203, study PRJNA611818) | marine sediment metagenome | isolation source: surface marine sediment (0.6m) | place: French Polynesia: Moorea | collected 2018-08
GGAACAGACAGTAGCTCGGGCCAACGAATTAAATCCCACGACCAACCCGGGTTCTCCAGGCACCATCGGCCGTTGTGCTTACCTCCTCGCCTACCTACTATATCTACTAGCGGTCGCTCGTCCTCGCTCTACTGCGAAGAAGACGGGCGACACGTTTTGAACATCTACCTACTTACTTCAGCGGTTGCCTGCCACCTGCTCATCGGCTGTCGAAACCGGGCAAGGCGCTCTGCCTCTACTTGCGGACCGGCGGCGCGGTGTGCAGCAACAAGCTATATCTATGGCTTCGTTCCGTTGAAAACCTCAGAACTAGATAAATATTGCCGAGTTGTATTCAAGGTGGTTCATTAATGAATAATACATGTAAAACATATCGGCTCGAACAAATGTATAATTTGACGATGTGGTTGTATAACTTTTAATACCTTTCTTGATGTACACAGTATTCGAAATTCAGCTCGGGCATTAATGTTGACCCTAGTAGATGTATGTACCGTTCTTTTCAGGAGCTTTATAGTTTGCACCGAACTAACCTCGTACTTCCCAAGTGTTCACCTAAGTTGAAGTGATTACTATAGAAAAGTTGACTGGCACCAAGCAAACACTCTTCAAAGTTTTTGGTAGTGGAATGCAGCCTCGCATAGAATCAAGCAAGCAGTGTTTTATCTACACAATGTAGGGAATAGTGAATAGCCCAGTTATCTTCTACTGTAATGGTAAAAGTTGAGAATAGTTGGGGCTACAATAAAGGCTTCGCCATCAGTAGAAATGGAGCAGAAAAACACCATATTACCGAGCTACAGCGGTAATTAATCGAGGGCGTCAGCGGTGTAAGGTCTGTAAGGTAGTATTAGTGTAAATAACGAAAGAGCACTCCACTACGTAGTGCTCTTAGAATTGGAACTGTAAGCATGATCGAAAGTTAGACAACATTCACACGTAAATTATTTATTTCGAGTGTTGTCGAAAAAATTGCAACAAAATGAAACATACTGCGCGCGGATCACTCATGGTCGTCCATATCCCAATGCACATCACAATCATTTCCATTGTAATCTGAACGCGCGCGCCCTCCTTTCGATTGTAACTGGCCACTTCACCACATTCTGCATTAAGCCCATTCGCAACACATGTGCCAACGTATCGACATGTGCAACACACGCACGGCAAGCGCTGTGGAGAACAAATTTTAACGCTTGCCGCCGCCACCAGTGCTGCGGGTACGTCGCTTGGTTCAGTGGGCGCATACCAACCATCAACAAGGTGCAAGTTGTTCACCGACAGAGGGGACCGAGACGCTGGCAGACTTGCGAGTGACGAGTTGTTTTGCAGGCGATTCTTTGCTGGCTCTGAACTGATGCACGCCCGAGTTCCCGGCTATCATACATGTCCTGGGTTTGAGCGTGGACTGACTCGTGCTGCGGGTTACGGTAACCGAGGGCGGCAGCGACGAAGTTTGTCAAACTGTTTCGCGGCAACGAAGGGGGGTTATCGATGCAGGTGGAGTGTGTGTACGACAGGGAGGGGAAGGATGGTGAGTTGGTGTGAACAAACTGTGGAATGTACCTCGCGGAAAATGCAGTCACGCCCAGCTTGCGCTTAGATGCTGCGAGTGGGACGGCTAAGGAGATTGCAAGTATTTTAGCGCTGGGGAAACGGAGCTGCGCCTGACGCAGCTTCTCCTAATTGCGTAGTCTGCAGAGGTATACATGCGACTCGGTGAGCACAGCTATTATACACAGGAATCAGTCATCGTGGGGAAAGACTCAAACCAAGAACGTCAATGATCAAGCGTACATGTTTACAATACAATGTTACCACTCGGCGTCACGTCGCTGTTCCTCGCGTAACAGTTCCTTCATTGCAACACGATGTACGAGCCCCTGCCGGTACATCGACATGACCAGCACTTTGCGTGTGAGGGATTCGAAGTCCTGGCGCTCCTCCGCGGATGCGTGCGCGGTGTCAACCTGTGCGTCACGGCGCCAGCGGTCGATATTGACGTGATGCGTGTCGAGCTGCTCACGCTTGCGTGCCACCCAGCGCGAGTTGCGAAAAGGCAGGCATGCGGCGAGGCGGCGCTTAACGGGCTTATTGGTTAGTGTGAAAGACTTGGCGCGTTTGGTTTGCATCTTGTTTGGTGGTTCAATCGCCGTTCGCCCTGGTGATGGTGGTCGGTCCGGCACTGGCGGCTCGAGCGTCGTCGATGTGTGCCGGCGCCGACTGAGGCGCAGTGCCAAAGGGTGTGGTGTGTCGTAACCGGACAACCGTGGCCCGGGATGGGTAGTGGTCGTGGGTGTGAACAGGAAAGAGGGCGTTTGATAGGTGGAATTGGTGGGCGCTGTCATAGTGGTAGGCGTGAACAGGGACGACGGCGCATGGTGGGTAGTTGACGGGGCAAAGTCGAGCGAACGACGTGCCATGGTCCGTGGTTTGTGGCGAGGAGAAGGAATTAGGGTCGGGATGGGCAGTGACCAAAAGGAATTCTTACAAGCATGGATCGCGGTTGGGTTCGACTACAGTAGTAATAGATTCGTTTTGTGGGATTGCATCCATCCATGACGCAGTTTCTCACACGACCGCTGGTGTTTTCTGCATTACCGCCTCGTGCTTCAAATTGATTAATTACGAGAACAGTACAACTGGTACGTGGTGCTCCCGGCGTGTGGCAATTTGGGTAACGGTCGTGATAGAGATGAGAGCGAGGTACAAAGCGATGCGGGGGTGGTGTTTACTGCGACGAAAAGTCGCGTCGACATGAATTGGTGGAGGTGTGTGACAAGTTTCGGAGTAAAGTTCTCACGGGAATTGGCTTTACTGCCCTTTCGCGAAAGATTTACAAATTCCTACTCTCCACTGTCCCGTAGCCGTAGCTTGAAGGATATAACATCGACTCCTTGCCTTACCCTCGCGCATGAACAGGCTCGCCCTCTAATTTTCGCGTAAGAATCGAGTGTTTCCTCGATTTCTTACTATGTAACTCACTAGAGTGTCTGCTAGTTGTTGCGCCTATCGTATTGGCGTTCCTGTTCGTCCGAATATCGTCACTGTGCCGCTACGAAACGTCGGTAACACTCGCGATAATAATGGTCACGCCACGCCGTATGCCACCTCTGCCGCATCAGGCCCACAACACGTGCCAACTCGTTGCCCACCTCCGTCCACGTAGCGCTGCTCGTCCGTGTTGTGGTGCGCCGACTCCGTCTTCGAACCATGGGGAGCAGTCGCAAATCAAAGCTACAGCACCCGAGACGGCCTAATTCGCAGTGGATTTATAGCCAACCTACCGTGTTGCTGCTATAGTATCTCATCATTTCTCACCTTGCCATTGTTACGTGCAGTTGCTCCTTCAATTAGCGTACAGTAGGTTTGTGAAGTACAGCTGTACGAAGTCTGCAGTTTTTGTATTTTTATCACACTTGAACTTGCCTCCGTATTTTCGAATCTTTATACCGAAGCACGAAATGTTAGCTGCGTAAATTATTTCATTTACTCAACTCGACTCATCAGTAAGTGGCCTTTATGTCAACTGTTTGCTTTGTAGTTACTGCGACGGTACAGCATTTCATCTAAAAAGCAGCCTCTCGAGATTTGTGAAACGTTCACGCCACTATGTCCATTCTAACGCTGCCTGCCTGTCCGGCTCATCTCACATAAATCACACCTGCTCTTCAGAAGCAGCACACGTCTCTCCTCGATCTACATCTTCTTCAGTCCAAAATGTCCGTCCCATGACACCGGTTAGCAGTCTGTGTTCGCTTGACACTTCGCAAACACTATCTTCATCGCCGTAAACCACATACCCTTGACCTGTATTGCTCTCGAGCCGCAAAGTCAAATGCATCATCGCTCGACACACGTTCCTTATTCGTGCCAGGCTTTGCACACTCCAATTTCAGTGCAACCAAGCAGCCGGCCTTGATTTGCCAAGGTATCGATCCGCATCGACCATTCCAGCATATTTTCGACGACCACTCCCTGTTACTTATGCAGCTAGAACAGTCCTGTTTTGCTGCCGCGAGGAAATCGCCCTGAATTTGACCAGCTCTGACCTCACATTGTTCATTCCCGCACACATTTGAGATGCATTCTCTCCAGTATTCTCAGGCACTTTGCTCAGAATGCCTGCAGTGGTGCGAGACACCCGAACTTTATTTGACTTATCCGTACTCTGCAGCAATTGTTCCTGCACAATCTCGAATCACATTCTGTGTGAGTCCTGTACTTCGCAAACACCAGCTTTGATGGCACGAGACAACCAACTTTCACTTGGCTCTCGCACACACCGCAATGCCCGATCTAGCCTACAATGACGAAACACAACTTGCTGGATATACACATCCAGCATACTGGCTTTCGTAACGACGCTTCTAACATTTTTTTGTGTCGTTTGAGTAAAATGCTTTGAAACGAAAGAGGAACGAGACACAACTTGATGTATGTAAATTCATTTGGCATATAGCTTTATTGAAACTACAGTACCAATAACGTAATCGATGGTACGCGTATTGCTCGAATGAGCAGACTGGTTTTGAGTACAGCAAAACCAATTAAAAGAAGGAATACAATTCGAAAACGTTGGCGGGATAAAAGAAACATACAAATCGGTCAGCACCATGATGATGATGGTTATGACTTTGATTGTACCCAATGGTGCTTGATAATTAGAACGGGAAGTGCGGGGATTGTGAAGCATCATTGTTGCTTAAGAATGTACACACTACTCGCATAATCGCATTATCATATATTGAATCGCTGGAAACAAGGTTGAAATTGATTATCTATGACCTGGGTTATTCGATGGCACGCAATGTCTACAGTTAGCAATAATATCCGTTCAGTTTACTAAAAAGCATTTTTTCGAGAATCAGGGGATGTTAGAATTCACTCAAAAGGTAGTTCTGAACAGAAATATGTTGTTACCGGAAGACGTTTAAAGAAGTGCCAAATTCGCAATGTGAGTCCGTAGTACAATGAATAAATGTTTAGAAAGTGGATCAGTTACTTGAAAGGTTACAATGTGTTAGGAAAGCCAGAAACCTGTTGTGGAAAAGAAAAGAATAGCACGGAACTGATCGTCAGTAAATTTTTTTTGACATTGAAGGCTTAACGTTCACAATAGTACGTGCCAAATATTCGGATGGTAGACAGGTGGTAAATATTAGGTCATTTTTTTGAGTAAACAGTTCATCTCAAAATCAAGAAAGCCATTGAACGAATAGCAGTTCTGCTCTAGGACGTGAGCACTTATTTGTTTGGGTACGCATAAAGTATTCTATAGCTATCTTTGTCATCATACGAGAGCAGGGTACTGAATCATTGAAAATCCTCTTTCGTAGTTGAATCTAGTTCTTTGTTGTTCTATGTTTCTCTGTCTCATTGAAGAAGAATGGCTTGTGCCTAAATAGCTATAGGAATTACTCGGTTTGTCTTGCCAGACGAGTCCGCTTGTGTAGGAGTTTAAGCAACTCAGATATCGCGTAGAATTTGACAAAGTTGTGGGTCATATGAAGTATATTCGTCGCACGCCATTCCCCTTTGGGCATACGATGTTGTCGCCTTCACGAAATCACAATCTACACGAGGCTGCGATTGTGTACTGCATCAGATTCCACAGGGCCAGTTCGGCAGGCATTCCACATGCCCAGCTGGGTACGGAGTGCTCGGCATAATGCAGTTCGCGCACCGAAGAAATCCGAATACGCAAACCTAAAAGTCGTACGAAATCCAATTTAGTAGTCAACAAAATTAAGTTCATTGACTATTTTACTCATTTCTATTTAGTGCGTGCGTGACTTCCAATAATGCATCGTGAACGAGAGGGTTCAAGTACCGTCGCCGATCGCTCCACCGCCGGTAAGAGGTGGGAGGCGAGGAGTGGGAGTAGTGCCCCACCGCGGACTTGATGCACCCGTCTGAGCGCCCACCTCTTACCTGGCGCGCCCCCACGATTACATGAAATGCTGCCAGGACTCCGCCACGTTAAATAATAGAGTCCAGGGCCCCCGCACGTTAAAGATAGGGGTCCAGGGAGAGCGAGGGGCGCCTCCCGTTTGCACCTCAGAGCACTGATTTCGTTTTGCTCAGTGGTGAGGTCCATATTACGTTTCACGCTCTCTTCTTGCTCAGGTCAATTGTGCAAGTTCGAATCGATCGAGTACAAGGCGATTGATGTACTGGATCCATTTTTTGAGTTGTGTACTTTTCTCTTCATGCGATGGACATTGAATGAGTAGATAGCGGTTACAACGGCTCTGATAAACTGTGATCTAGGCTAGGAAACAACTTCATTGTGCACTCTTGGGATTTAGTTCCACTCTTCAAGCGAACTAATCGGTCTCAGTAGAAGCGAAAAAGATATGAGACGAGGTTGTCCAAGCATATTTTAAAGAATTCAAACTCTCGAGAGTACTAGCAAATCGACAGCTAAAGAGATTATTTCATCAATCCTATAATTTGTCTCGAAATTAGTTAAATTCTAAAGAAACTATTGAATAAACCAAGTTATTCTAACAATTTTGTTTATGTTTATTCAACAAGCTTCAAAATTTGAACTATGTATTCTATTCATGAACAACGGTAGATTGTACTTCTTTATCAACTAATGCTGCTCGGTTTGAATAGGAATGAATGAGGATGTACTTACGGAATTTTTTGATTGAATCGTGTTTAATTGCAGCTTAACCTCAGCCTAGAAAAGATAGCATAGGTCACAATGCAATGCTTTTGAGCTTTTAATTCAGGAAGATCGAATACTTTTAGGAGTCTATCGTTCCAAGCGTCAAAGAATTATTTATTATTAAAATCTATCGATCGTATATCAATCTACTATCAGGAAGATCGTTTTAGCAGCAAGTGGGACTAAATGCCATGTTTCAGTATTAGAAACATAAAGACCATCTCAGCACAACTTCCTCTATTTGCTCGTTTTTAGTCTATTCGCCGAATTCTGACAGTGTTGTATTCAGCCAAGACTCAGTCTGCGAACAAATGTTATATTATCGCGACATTTTTTGCAAATGTTTTCAGATATATGAATTTATGAAAATTATAGGAGGAGAAGTTCAACCGAATTTTGAGGAAGTAAGCAAGTGCTGAGAAGAATTCTAAACATGATTCATAGATTTGAACTGAAAACCGTAATTTTCGTGTTTCAAAGGAACTTTGAACAAAATCATAACGTAGCTTTGCAGAATGTAAGATCAGGGCAAAGTTTATGCAAGTCCGAAGCTTATCATAACGTTCTACCATTTGGAAGCTGTAAAGGCCATTTGAATTTCGAAAAGTATCCATTCACGCTTATATTTTAATAATCCATACTTATTTTGTGCAGTAGAAGAGAAGTAATTATCAATTGTTGTTTCCACAATAGAAGAGATATTTATTCTTAGCAGTACTCAGACACAATATTGAAGAAGAATATGCCATTCCTATCCTTGAAATATTATGCAAAAGTGTGACCGAGTTATATAATAGAAAGTTGGTGTGGGGAGGTTCAGAAATCGTAGGAAGCATGATTGAACTTTCGGTGGAAGTATAGCTGCTTTCGATTCTGAACTTACGAATTAATGTCCTGATTATTTAGTGGAAACCACTAAAAACGCGGTGGAGCTTCAATTACGACAAACAATTCTTTTTGGAAATTAGCAACCGTGCATCAGTAAATCAGTGACATCTGAAATCGAAGCAGAACAGAGTGTGTCATCAGGTGAAATATTTCATCCAAAACAATAGATGACATGCTGAACAGCGATGAGAATGGCGTTGAAAATTTAAGGCGAGTGTAACAGAGAAAATTACGGGTATACTGAGAGATTATGTATGAGGTATTGATAGATCTATTACTATTTTCTGAGTGAACTTTACAAGACAAGGAGAACATATATAGGATGTATTGCTACGTTGAGTGTGACATGAACGATTAAAAGCTGTCAGCGGTGGAACACTGATGCGAATTCGCAAGCAACCCATGTCGCAGATTCTAGAGCCATTTGTTTTCTCTGTGCCAAATTTGAGTTAACAATTAATACAAAAAAACTAGACATTAGTAAGGATAACAGATCATGGGAAACTTTACGGTAGCATGAGTAAGAGTAATCAATTACAGTAAGAAGCATGGAAAGTTGCGGGAAAATACAGTTGGAAACCTTCGGATGCAATTAGTGTTAAAACCCAAGGCATCTGTGTAGAAAGCTCTTGCAGAAAAAGACACAGAAGTAGATCAACAAACTGTAAGAGGTTATAAGAAAAGTAAGCAATAACACGGCTTAAAAAAGTAACAACCCGGACCAACCAAAATAGGAACAACACAGACGCACATATATATATGAGATAACACGGACCAACATAAACAGGTATACACAGATTAATGTGAATGGTGCTGACACAGATCAGAGTAGAAAATTAAACATAGATGAAAGTGAAATAAGGTCACATGTGCTTACGAAACAAAGCACGTAGTGAGGATCGAAAGAGAAGAATGATGTAGCATAAATAAATGGTATAACCGAGCGCGTAAATTACTCAAACCAAGATACCACCACGCCACTCTCAAATCGTTTCTACTAAATCTCAACGGAAGTTAGTCATCGAATGGATGATTAATGAGGTGAATCAAAGTGGATCCAAGCAAGAGATGTCACTCAAATCTGTTGACCGATTTCCGTCTGTTTTAAAAGTCATCAACGCACGCACACTTAAGTGTGACATTCAGTATTCATACGGATGGTATAACAGCAGGCACGGATTTTTGAGCACTATGCCGAATAAAAGCAAGCAAATTGTTGCTTCAACCAAAAATACAGCTGAAATAACAACCAAACGTATTGATATTAAAGCGTTTGATAGGTGCGATAGAAAACGATGAGATTGGGTGGGATGCATGGATTCGATACTTTTGGTTCAATTTGAGCCGTATAGCTCAACTGATGTGCAACTCAGTCCGAGATTAATTCAGTCTATTGCTTTTGATTTGCTTTGAGAGCCGAACTACATTCGCTGCGGATAGAGTCGACTACGATTACGTTTCAAACACAAGGCTTTCAAGTAGGATTACAGTTAAATGGATTTACACCTTTCTGAGTCGTTATAATGATGTGATTCGGGAGCAATCCGAATTATTAAGTAGCTCTCCTGCTCAGACTTAGTTCTTTGAGAAAAACGTTGCCAACCATGTAGAACAACTACAACTGCGTTTTGACATTGGTGACTTGAACGAAACATGGTGGAAGAGATGAATGAAACACATTTCATGTTCAATATCGATATTCCGAAAACACTCGGAAACGAGGAGTACGAGAATTGAATCATGCTGATGTTGTATCTGGTCGTGACGGTTTCCCTATGGTACTACGATTGCGTGGAAGTGTAAATGCAAAACTGGAAGATCCGTTTCTAATATTTAAAAACAGAAGTCGCAATCATCAAATTATTATCTTTCCTTCTTTTATTTCTGGAACTTCATGTCGAACACGGACACGAGGATAGCTGGACAATACTACTTTCGACAACATCTGCGGGAGTCTCGAAAGAATTGGAAGGATTCTGAAAATAGATCGCCAGACGACTTTTCAGGACACGAAGGAAATGAAGCAGTGACGGAAGCATAGGAAGATATTTTTACAGTGATGGAATTACTACTTCTTAATGCTACTCATTTGTACCAGCCTTTGGATTATCTTTCCATACAGAAGCTGAAAGAATACTGGAGAAGTGGATGGGAGTACAAGAAGGTTGAGGTGATACCTGATGGAGAATGGAGTGTCTGTGAAAATTTTCCCGGGAAATCGCTCAATACAGGGAAGGAATATGAGGACATTAAAGTAAAACGAATACACAATTTTGATTTCTGTAGTACCGAGAACAGAATGAATTTCTAAAACTGCTTTGAGTCAGAAGAATGCATTTTGGAGAACGGAAACTAGATCAAACAATAAGAATTCCTTTTACTCGTGTCCTCGCTTTAATTAGTAGAATAGTTACGTTGGAAATATTTGTCCCCTGGAATGTATCGATTGCAAACGTGCTCGATTAAGTAATTTTTCTATTTGATTCTTTCGAAGACTAGACACTTTCAAGGTCAGGCCAATATGCTTCAAAGTTAGCATTTTTCGAGTTAAGCCGTATTCCGATTCCAGCTTTGTATGAATTCGTACTCGTCTTGAGCAGTTCAAGCTCCAACCAAGATTTTGAACTAGATGAAGGTTTCACTAATACATTTCCTGGGTTAGAAGTGCGGAACTGAAAAACTTGATGCTGAGTTATTTTCAATTCACCAGGTACCTTAAAAACACTTCCAAAATAATCTTCCATCTTTGCCATCGAACTGAAGAAGAATTAACGAATCTAGCTTGGTCGCAACTGTCTTCAATAAGCTCGTGCATATCACAGGGCACGAGTACAGATTTTCGTCTGTATTCACGTTTGATATGACCGAAAACTCCGTCACAAACGTTTTTAGTGTGTCCCGCGGCTGAGAACAGTAATTGTACTGTTTCAAAAACATCTCCTACTTACAAGCCAAGATAGAAACCACAATGTGTATTTGTTTTTGTTTTGACCTGAGCAGTTATCTGCTTGTAGGATTAAGTTTGTCGCATTCTTAGTAGTAGCCTTTTCTTTTAGAAGCTGTATTGAATCCCATAGCATACTTAGTATTGGTCCGGTGCCCTTCAGATAGACCATAAACATTAGTAACATTCACGTTTGTCAAAGAAATACCAAAGAAATCGTTTTTAAGGCCTGTAACGAAATGGAGTTGACCAGATTGACGCTCCAATGATGGCAAAGTCACTTTCTTTGCAAAATCGAAAACTACGTATATGATTTCACTTGTAGGATATAGGCTCGCGTTTTTTCTTATCTTGTTGTAAATTTGATATTCATTTTGTGCAATTTCTTTGTGTACGCGCAGTTGCTCGATCAAATCGAGTCTTTCAGGCTCAGGTGTAGCACCTATGCGATTGTTAACTGTAACAAAGTATTCATAGAAATCAATACCTCTCGACTAAATTTTCAGTTGTCCAAAATAATTTCGCCATACATTTCTAAATTGTACAAAACTGAGAGGGCCGGACGGCTTGAAATGAAGTGATCCAATCTCAATAGCAGCATTGCATAAAGAATCCCATTACTGTTCGTACAAGTTTTGAACAGATACGCGCCTTCCTTTCAGTGCATAGCAAATTGTAATGTTCTTATAATCTGGGACGCGTTGTGTTTCCGTGCTATCAGCTGATATGGCTTGATACGGTTTTGTACTATACTTCAACAGTTGATTCGCAAGTTCAGATGGTGATGTAAGAGCAAGCTTCATCGCACGCACAGTAGACATGCGTTCTGATTGTGACATTTCTCGAAAGCTCAATGCCAAATCAATAACCCCAGGAAAAATGCTGCCGGTCTCGCAGGAACATGCTTCTTGTAGTTCAAGATGTATGTCAGAAGTTTCGTCTGGTTCGCCCATAGCAGCTTTCAAAAGTGCTAAGACCGAATAGAATTACTGAATAACGTCTGTTAGAGAGAATTATTTAAGATCACTGGAAAATGATGACGAAACCAATACTAAATAATATGTTAGAAATTATTGCAAAAATTACTCGTACACTCCGTGTAGTTTTCTAACTGCCATGAAATCCATAATCTGAACCTGATCGAACTCTAGCGAGAAAACTAGATCTAGTTTCGTCTTTCTGTTTATTCTATGAACGGCTTAGCTGACGAATATCGGGGCACTTCAAATGGATAACCGACAACTTACAGAATTGAAACGGTAGAACACTTACAAAATAAGGAGCAGACAGTGCAAAAATTATTTTGGAAAAATTGAAATTGCGTATTCTCTTTACTTAAATCCATCATATTACATGTCCTTGGTAGTATGTTCTGTTGCTCATCTCAACTCGATGGTTCATAACGAGCGCATTCCTTTCGTTAAGAATGCTGTAATTGGCTGTGGTCTATCTCTGAATACGACGGGTCTATGGGAGAAAGCTCAACTTTTCCAACATTTGTAGGAAGCAATTGCCAGAATGTAGTTTATTAAATTGGAATGGTCTTACTCCTTCATTTTCATTACACATCAATTAGTACTCAGTACGAGTAGACTCATATTCACTTATTTCGGTTTTCATGTAGTTTTTCTAGAGCAGAGTATGGGCTGGCATTCAAAGTGCTATAAAAATTGTTCACGATTGCAACTGGTAGTCGCTAAACGTAATTAAAATTCGTGCTTCGTAGATAATTACGAGAACTCTACATATAGTTCGTTAATCAAATGTCAATACTCTTCGCATCTAGTTCATGCATACTGATCTGAAACATGGTGACCTCATTGTCCGGATCTGGAGGACAATTTCGCGGAACAGTACCATTCCCAAGAGATTAGGTTTTGCTAGAATATTTTTTGACAAGCTCTGGTAACAATATTAGTATTGTTCACGATTTTCGTAAATCTTTGTCAACGGCTTAGGTGACACGACTGAACAAAGAGCGTGATACGGCTTTGAAATGGAGTTTTAATTAAACTACGGCTCAAAATCAGTATTAGAATGGGATAATAGCTATCAACATGATTTTCAATTTAGTCTATTCTATTCATGATCATTCATTCAATAATTAATATCGTTGATTTCTAATGAATCTTTATAAATTTACCCGCCAACAAATTAACTAATCATTATGGATCCATGTGGTTGATACACTAATGCGTTGATTATTGATTGATTGGCATTCGTTTCCCAATCGGAGTGAAGTACGAAAAAATTTTGAAAAGATTTCAACAGGCAACACAGTCCGGATGCCGAAAAATCGGGTACGAAACAAAAGTACATTGCATTCGCAAAGAGATTGAGATTATTGACTTAACATATAAATCACAACGGCGATTATAAGACTAACTATGTTCCAAAGTAATAGGAGACACGAAACTACTATTTTCTTACAATCGACAAAAACGTGAAAAACGAAAATTCAATGTAGTAAGCCATGAATAATTTATAACGGTATCGGAGTACCACAGACGAAGATTAACGTACTTCGCACCATTTGCTGTACCTCAAATTTCCACCTAAGTTACGAGAGAGAACAAAAGTAGGCCTTGAGCAAGTCCTGATCCTCAAACTATCGCGAAAAGTCCGTGTAAAGGCATTTAATTCGCCATGAACCCAGTAAATGTCAAGTTGAATTAGAACTATATGGAAATCAAACTCTCAAAGACGGATGGTGCGATGGACAGGCAAGGATCGGGAAGAGAAAAATTTGAATCGTCATCGGATAGTCTTTTTAAAACTTTTCCTATTTTACTGAGCATATTAAGGCACTTCATTAAGCCATTGCTCGCGTGTCTTTGGGCTAAGATTGTTGGCATTGTGTACTTTTTCGTGGTCATTAGGACATTATGCTAGAATTGTACTTGAATTTTAGACAGTAAATGTAGTCATGCCACACTTAAAAAGAGGCAATATAGGAACAAAGCAAATAGCAAGTGAGAGTGAAACGAGATACGAAACTTCAATTAACCATCCAAAGAATTTGTAGATGGATCTTCTTTGGAGCCGTGCTAAGGTTAAGTCGCAATTAATGAAGTAATTTAGCAAAAGAATAAATTTGTTACTCCAGTATTTCAGAAGCATAAGTATTGCGTTGCATGACTGAGAAGTAAAACCAAAAGCTTCACTAGCTAGCATGACTTTTATGCCATAAAAGATACTAAATACAAAGATTATGAAGGGAATATAAGTTAATTAAGAGGAACTGAATAAGAAGGAAGAAAGGGATATAAATTAAGTTTCAGTCAATTAATTGAATCCATGAGATTAAAAGAGCTCGTAAAGGACGTTTATAGATCACAAAGCGGTGAACACAAGTTTCTGATAAAGGGTAATAAAACTTTAAATCACATAGACAGCATACTATTTGTATTGATGAACGATTGGGTGATCAAATGGAAGAGCCATATGACTATGCAAAGTGCAGATATGCAAATCTCAACAAGTTGACTACGTCAGTAAAACTAATTTGTTGAAGAATATCGATAGTTGACCACCGTAACTGCATATCAGGCACCGAAATACTGACGAAGTAGAATCAAACAGATAGCATTTGAGTCAAGAAACGAATGAGAGCACGAACAAGCAAAAAATTAGATCTTTAATAGTATTCGAAGAACAATTAAAACTCGTTTACCTAAAACATAGAGCATTTATACTGGAAAATGATGAGTGAATCAAAAAGAAACATGTGATTATTGAAAAACAATTATAGGATGAACTTGACCACTGAAGCACTGTTACACTAGAACGTTTGTAGCGTTGATCGGCAGTTGAGAAACCAAAAACCGCAAGTGATGATAAAAAAGCCTGAAAGTAAACAAAGAAACGCTAAGTCACGGAAACGATAAAACGTATGAAGCGATAAATAAATAGATGCACTAAGAAACGGAAGAAGTTCGATACAAAGAATACCCAATAGAAAACACCAAACCAAACGTCTTGCCAGTCGATTATTCGCAGTAACGAATGGATGATTGAATTCTCAGCGAACTACTAACGATCGACAAAACTTGCAAAGAATGAATAGCAAAACACTAGACAGAGCAAACATGAAACGTTGAATTTGATGAGAGAACGATTTCACATTCAATCAAGAAACATAATGAAAAGAGTGCTTTCGTCGTCGAGTCTCAGGATCTGGATGATTCCCCTTGGATATTTGGCCTAATATAAATGTGCATACAGTTAGGTCAAGTTGCTATATGTGTGTATGAAGCACTTTTGCAGGATCTAAATTTGATTAGTATGGTGATAAAAGTGTAAAAATATAAGATTTGGATCAGTTGAGTATGCACTTGTTACTGTATGGAGCTTTCGATGGTTACGAAATTAATTTTGGTCTTATTTCAGGTTTTGATATGATACTGCACCTTGTTTCATTGAATAAAAACGAATTTTTCGTTTAATACGGATCAACCAAGTGGTATTGCTCAAAACAGGCGACTCATAGAGCCTCAAACCTGAAAGAGCCGCACTAAAACTTCACTGATCTGGAAGAAAATGTAACGTTGCCATCCTTAGTCGAGTTTTTAACAATGTCGTAGCCTCCAGGACAACAAGCAAGCGAATGAATATGCTATGATATATTGCTTCCGTATTTTGATTTTGATCACCAATTCCATAAAAGATAAGCACAAAGGGAGCAATAAGATAGCTAGTGGTGTATCTTTTATTGCAAATTCCTTCGAAAGCCCTTACTCAGACGCATTCTTGTATTAAAAGCAGGTGACTTATCAATACATACGTCCGTAGCGTGCGCGTATGAATTTTAGAGCAAGAAATATATTAATTAATGTGAAGGGAAGAGGAAGTAATTCGATACACTCTTCAAAAAGTTTTCAACAAGTTATGATCATTCATTTCCAATCATATGAAAATATGCATCCTACTAATGTAATTAATCTACAGCAAATTGTTACAAAAGGCCACATCCGATACTTTCACTGTCACCTTGTCGGCCGAAATAGATTCCTTTACTACAATTTTCAGAACTATTTCCGATTAGCATAGGAGCCGAATCTGCGAGTTTTGAATCAAATGATTCAGATCGTGGCTTACGCTTGGCAGAAATGAAATGCTATTGCAACGCAATCTGAACGGCCGTGCAATTTGGGAATGGTAACAAATATCTGAGAACTAAGTAATTTTTATTTCGAATACTCTGATTTATTTAAACTTTCTAATCTTTACAGTATTATTTAGTCTTCGTTTTATCACA
>JAAUYH010192092.1_pt1 | contig 15762 bp, 14 predicted proteins | sample 7278061 | NCBI WGS metagenome assembly JAAUYH01 (sample SAMN14350203, study PRJNA611818) | marine sediment metagenome | isolation source: surface marine sediment (0.6m) | place: French Polynesia: Moorea | collected 2018-08
GAACTTGAACGAATATGCTTTTCAGTTAAGTCTATTCAATCAAGAAAATAACCATCCCAACAGGGATTCGTTATGAATCTCCTCGGCTTTAGCCAGGAGAGCGTCAAAAAAATGCTGTTCGACTTGCCTGAACCCGCGCGGTTGTCGACGGGGCATTGACAGCCAACTTGAGAATTGAAGCCACACTACCTTACGATTCAGTTGACGGCCTTACCAGTGGTGGTGATTTTCCTGTAGGACTTTACGAATTCCATTCAGAACTGACTGAAATTTATGCGGGAGGCACTTGCAGTAATTTAGCTTCTGAAGGATACAAAATAACTAATGGTGGATCTGGTTTACCCGCAGAACCAAGTTATATTGAAACATTAGAGCAATATTTCGTCTGGGTCTGTTGGCAAGCAGAATTAAGTCTTTTGAGTCCATTACCCAGTCAATTACTTCCTATTACAGTAGACTTTTTTGAGGAAAGTACACCCAACGCAACAATAAAAGTGGTGGCTAACATTCCCATTGATTATGAAGCTTACAAGGATTGTGAAAATCTTGTTTGTTCTTGCCTCCCGTTGTCTTCTCAGATTTCCCCGGCGGGGTTGCGGTCGTTCAGTTGGGAGGAAATTACAGGTAAGCCCACTTTTGAGGACGTGGCCTTTAGTGGTGACTATTCTGATCTAACAAATACCCCTAGCATTCCTTCATCCCTTGATGAGTTAAACCGGTTCAACGAACTGATCAGAACGATCAATAACACGGCCCCAGATCCAGTGACGGGAAACGTAGACTTAACCCTTGATGTCGGATCGGTTGATTGGGCGAACATCACGGGTAAACCAACTTTTTCAACAGTAGCAACCAGTGGGAACTACAACGATCTCTCTAATACCCCTAGCATTCCCGTCCTTGATTGGGCGAACATTACCAGTAAACCAACTTTTTCAACAGTAGCAACCAGTGGGGATTATAACGATCTCTCTAATACCCCTAGCATTCCCGTCTTAGATTGGGCAAATATTATCGGTAAACCTAGTTGGCACGCGGTAGCCTTCAGTGGTAGTTACAATGATTTAACTGATAAACCCACCATTCCTGAATCAAGTGGAGGATCTGATCGCCCGTTTTTGGGCAAAAAAGTAATATCAGCTATAACAAATCAAACGCTTAATTATGTTGATGAAACTTCATTAAACGGGATCATTGATTGGATAGGAACTAACGAAAATACAGAAGCTTATACTAATGTTTTGACTTCGGGAAAAGTAATGGTTACGAACGTTTTGAGTAATGTTTTTCCTGAACGATTGTTCGATAAAAACACAAGCACTTCTTCTAATGGATCTGAACCAAATATCAACTATATTATTGATTTCAATAACTATGAAGTTAATCCTTCTAAATTAGTTGTTACTTTTAGTACAAGTACAGCTTCTCAATCTTGTATTTATGAAATTGAAGGAAGTAATGATAACACCAATTGGACTATTTTAGGAAGTATTACTTATAGCGGTAATACGATACAGTATAATGTCGTAGATTTAGTTGATAATGGATTTTTTAAATATATTAGATTTAATTTCGTCTCAAAAACAGGAAGTATCACTGTAGCTGTTCGACAAATTGAATTTTGGGGTGAAGTTAGAGTCAGTTCAAACGTTCCTGATGGTAGTTTGACGTACAATTTACAATTGTCGGATCTCAATTATTTATTAGAACCGGAAATTTCAATCGGAACAATTAATTTGCTACCGTTATCAACAACGAGTTTAAATGTAGGGGATCGTTTCTATGTTCACAACCCTCATGTTTTGGATTTAACCGGTGTGCCGGCTTCTGGTGATAGTTTAAGCTCTAGTAACGGGTTAGATATTTTGTCTCAAGGACAAACAGCCGAAATAGTAAAAGCGTCTCCTTTAGAATGGTTTGCCTTTTAATATGAATTTTCCTATTAAACCGCCTCTTTATGCTTTAGATCCCAATCAAATTAACGACTTGGTTTATGCTAAAAATATTCATAATTTCATTGGGAACTGGTTAGCCCAAAGTGAACATTTCCCTATCTATAAAGGCTTTAATAGTAGCGTTCATACTGGTTTACTTTTGTTTGAACGATTTACCCCTTGGTTTGATAATTGGTGTAGCAACTACTCAACAAAACTATACGAGTTTTACAAGTATATATCCGAGACTTATTATTACTTCTATCCTTATTTTAATGGCTATGGATTACTAGATGAAAATTATGGTAATGCTTTGGATAATGAATTAGATTTTAACTTTAATATTCCCTCAATCCTAACTCTTACTAATCCTACAGATAAATTAATAACCATTACCTATTTAGAGAAAAGTTATCAAGAATCTGAAATCTATTTTAACAAAATTAGTAACAATGTTGAACTTTACGTTAAACAGATTATTCGATTAAGTGCTTTTTCAAATATTACAATAGATACAGATCAAATATTATTTTGTTCAATGGTTGTTAACTCATCTGATAATTTAGATCCCAATCAAGTCGGAATTCCAATGGGACTAGACTATACAGAAATGGACAATTACTTAGAACAAATAAAAACTATTATCGATAATAATTTTCCCTATTTAAACAAGAGAATAAAACAGATTGACTATACCTTAAATATGACAAGCGGAGGACAATATGATAATACATCGGGAAACTTAACAACGTATTTAGATTATCAGTTTAATTATGTTCCTAACACTTTGCTGTTAGAAGATATCCCCGATTGGTATTATTCTGCTTGTTTAATTTATGCTAATAACGATTATTGGGGAAGTGAAGAAACAATTAATGACGATTTAGGCAAAGAATTAAACGTAATCATCTATACAGATTATTTAGAATACGATTTTTTGTTTATTCCCACTCGTCCTGAAATTTCTTCTAATATTATCCGTAAACCCATTTTCCCTGATAATTTAGAAACAGATATTGTTAAAGTTCTTGATTATTTAGAATTTTGTTATCGTTCTGGGATAGGAATTAATTACATAGCAACAGATTATGATTTGATTGATACTTATGATCCAATAGACACTTTTATTTCTAGGTCTTCCTTTACTGATGTAAATTTCGGAATCCCTAGCGATAATCAATTTAACCGTTATCAATACCTTTTTGACTTTTTTTCTACATCAGGATGGACAAATACAGGCATTTGTAATCGAGTTAATCCCTATTTGTTTGCTTCTGTTGATGGAATAACAAGTGCTTATAATAGCTTAATCGTTGGGACTACATCACAGTTAGACACCTCAGATCCCGATAATTGGATAACTTCTTTAAACTCAAGTCATGGATTATCTCGATTCATTTACAATGTCTTTTTTGAAATTTCTTCAAATACTGTTCTTTTATCTTCTGAAATTGAAGAACAATTGATAACTAATTCCTTCTCAGGAACTTTACAAGGTAGCGATTCAGGACAAAGATTTCCTATTAATCAAACGAATCAAGGCATCTCCTGGTATGCAGGAATAGCACAATCTGAGGGAAACTTAGGATCTTTTTTTAGTAAAGATAATCAAGGGAGTAATGCTAATTACGAAATAACTAAAACATTGACTTTTTCTACTTATTTAAGTGATCCTAGAACAATAAGAAGTAATACAGATCAAGAGATAATTGATTTTGTAAATAATATAATAGTACCAAACTATCAGGATAATGAATTTATGCCAGACTCTGTTAGAATTATTGAGATTCATGAAGCGTTAAACGCGGGTAAATTTGCCAATGACCCCAACGATCCAGAAGTTTATCGGTTTGCCAATCTAGGTTACTACATTGAGAGAATAGCTAGGATTTTAGGAATTTCTGTTGACCCCGACGGCTCTATTAGAAGTGTTAGACAACGAGCTTACAAAGATAATGGGGAAACCATTCCCCCTGGTTGGCCTGTTGGCCAATGGGGAAGAAATCAAGGCGAGTCAACCGAGGGTCAATTAGGGGGAAATGTTCAAGACGATAAAGATGGCATTACCTATCCAGTTATAGCTAACAAGTTTACTCTTGATCAGTTTACGGGAAAGCCTGACAAGATTGTTGAGGGTGGTTATGTGTTGTGCGAAAACTTGTTTCAATATTTGGAAACGCTTAAAGACGATCTAGATAAAACGTTGGGGCTTCAATCTGCCGGGGCCAATAGTTTCCCTCTTCCTCAAGGAAATGGAGACGTTTCCTATGAGGGATTATCGACTTTGATCCAGGAAAATAGTTACATGATCTCTCAACTCTCACGGTTGATCAGTTCGGCTCAAATTAGCAGTTTAGTCACTCAAGCGGTGGTGTCTGAGTTGTTAGCTCATTGTGGTGTTCCCACCACCATCAAAGAACTTAAAGTCAAAATTGGAGACAACGAAGAAACTTTTATCCCTTACCCTGCCATCACCGAAAATAGCCCCTCGCAGTTTGATCAAACTCTTTGGTTGCTGTCTAATTTAGCCCCGTTGCTAGGGGGAAAAATTAATATCAGACAAGATCGGCGTGTTGAGGATAGTTAGTAATGCCGTTACCTGTAGCACTAATAGGCTTCGTGGCTGTAACAGCCGTTAAAGTTTCTATCAGCATTCTGCTAAATCCGGGTCGTACAGCCGACGACGACTTAGATTCTGTCTATCCCGATCGGCCTCAACCCATTGACCCTAATTTTCCCCCTGAGAATCCTAACGAGGATCTTCCCACTAATCCGGTTAAAGATCCCATCATTTATGATCCTCCCAATAAAATTTATGATCCTCCTAGTGATGGAAACAAAAATCCGATAGAATTACCGCCTCGCCGGCTTCCCATAGAAGGAGACGATCAAAAGGAAATTCAAACGGGTTTAGGGGATGTTTTTACGATTCAGGAATGGATCAAATATCGTGAATTTGGGAAACTGCTATGGAACCCACTTAGTAATCAACCGTTAACCATCAGACAAGGGTTTTCCGTTGATGCCGATCAACAGTTTGCTGATGCTGTGCTAACGGGAACAGAAAATTACAAGCGGTGGTTACGAGCGCAATTAGATCCAGAATATCGTAGAAGCCAAGAATATTTACTTCTCTATAATTTTTGGGACGGTACGGCCTGGGTTATGCCTCAACGACTCAAAGGGTTACAAGGAGATTTAACCATAGGGTATGGGCTTCAAGCTTTGCAACGACTGGGAAATGTCATGAGTCGTCAGTCTAAAAACTGCTTGTTTGGGGTCATTGATAATGTTCCTAATGGTTATGAAGTTGTACTAGGAGAATTGCCTCAAACAGAATTGTTGTCTAGAGATTTAGACAATTTAGAAATCGTTGGGGATCAAACCAACCAGGAATTACTAGGGGTAACAAAGTTTCCAGTAACAGTTCCTAAAGACTTAACTAAACTACCAACGTTTGAGGAAATGATAACAGAGGGAATTGACGAACGGTTTTTAGATCAAGCCTCTTTTGATAGTAATGATCCTGATAAATTAAATAAAGAGTTAGAGAGTTTAACGCCTGAAGAAATAGAAGCCAATTTATCTGATGTTTTTAAAGAAAAGCATTATCAAACTATCGAAAGTCTTAGCGATTATATCTCTTGGCAAATGAGACAACTGGATGGACTTTTAGGGGCTTATCCTATCAACATATTGGTTGAAGACAACGATTTAACCACTGAGGGAAATCAACCCTTAAATATTACCATTCCCAACATTGCTGAAGGACTAGCCGAACTCATCGGAAACATGGTGACACAAGAGAAAGTCACTAATTCCATGATTGATATGCAAATCCGTTTGTTAATGGAATTAGCGTCTAACAAAAAGATTGCAACCATAACAAATCTTGCTACCGAATCAATTATTGACTACCTCGGATTTAAAATAGCCAAAAAAGAAACAAAACTAGATTTTAGCTTTAATCCTGCGGCCAGTCGTGAAACAGAAGGAGAAGTTGACTATTCTGAGTTTTTAAAACCTGGGAAAGTTGAAATTGCTTACGATGATTACGATGACGACACAACCGCAGAAATTCAAATCAAAGAATTAATAGAAGCAGCCAGAATCATCAAAGGTAAGAATACTAGATCGGTAAACTTAGATGACTTGAGCGGTTTAAAATCTCTGTTCACTTCTGCCTTAGATATTCTCAACAATTCTGATGATGATAAGCTAAAAAGCAAGTTTGAAGAATGGTTAGAAGAATTTGAAGATGGTTTTACTCAACGTAGCGATATTAAAGATCCGTCCCGTCCGTGGGGACGCGATCGCTCTCAACGTCCTCGGATAAATAAATTAAACGACAATGGCAAGTAGTTTATTGATTTCCTCACTGCGATCGCGTCGTATCCGTAGCCGTGTACTAGGGGTAAACTTAACCCAACGAGTGATCGGTCAACCCCTAGCACAAAATGAAGGGGGCGGATTTTTAGAAACGGCTAAAAGTTTTTTAGGAATAGTGGGAAGAGGCACTCTAAAAGTAGGAGGCTGGCTATTTAAGGGGTTAGGGTTTGTCGGTTTTGGCTTCAGAGCCATTCTTGACGTTTTTTGGCAGTCGTTTGATTATATTTGGAATTTTAACTGGAATGTCACCGACGCTGAGCTTGATAGAGGGATTGCTAACCTCAAGGTTAGAATAGCGGGTCAACTAGGAGCCACGGCGGGTAATTTGGTCGGTTATATCGCTTGCGGGGTCATTCCTTCTATCGGAATTCTTGTCATTAATGAGCCGTTAGGATTATATCTTTTGCAACAAGTGGGGGAAGAAGCGTTAGACGAATTTCTCAGTAATATCAGAATTCTACTTAGGACTTCTTTATACGGACTGGTTCAATCGGCCTGGATTACGATGTTCAAGAATACCCGTCGCGCTGCTAAGATAGCCACCAAAGATCCCGACGCTCCCATTAGTCGCTTAGGAAAGCGAATTTTTGGAGAGGGATTTCAACAGGCCATTCAACAATGGGGTGAGGAAGGTTCTAAGCCCTGGTCGTTTGCCATTGAAAAAGAGAGGCGACGGGATGAAATTAAGAACCCCTTGGCTAAAGAATTTTGGGAAGAGTTTGACGATGAGTTTGCCGATGCTTGTCGGGATGCTAGTTACGTCATTGCTGATGGGTTGGACTCATGGGCATTACAGCAACGAATGGAGGAAGAGACGAGGGGAGGGAATCAAGTGGCCATTGAATTTTTACCTAACCGTGAATTAGAAGACGAACGGATGATCGTATCTGGTTCAGAACAGGAAGTGAGGACGCAGTTGATAACCACTATGAATACCTACGAGATGATTGAACATAGGGATGTGGGAATGTACATGGGCGAACAAGTGAGAACTCATGTAAGAAAACGAGTTCCACCGTTAACGCTAAGGGTTCAATTATTTAATTGGCCATCCCCTCCCTTTTATCGATCTGATAGTGACACTCGTCGGGTTAGTTGTGATGTTCCCGGTATCAAGAGAAATAAACTTGATTGGAACACTATTAAAGAAGCCTTTGGGGGAAACACGGGTTATTTATGGGGGCGTTTTTATACGGTGGTCAATTTGAAAGATAGCGATGGCCATTTTGCTGGCCAGCTTAAGATTTATGGGGGTAGTAAATCGGAAGCAGAAAGACGAATAGACAGGGTATTACAGTTAACAGAATATGAAGAGTTGACTCGAACGCATGGGGAAGAAGACGAAAGTAGAACAGACAATAATAACGGGAAAAAATATAAAGCTTCCACTCGAATTTATCCCGCTTACATGACAATAATTAACGCCAAAAAAGTTGCCCGTGAAGAGTTAGGGCAACCGTCGTTACAGGGAACTTATAAACGGTCACGCGATAAAATACTTCTTTATCCTAACGATAAACCCGCAAATTTTGAGGAGAGGATTAACGAATTATTATCCAATTTACCGCAATAATTAGCGATAATAACGAGAATAGCGAAGTAACCAGGCTTGTTCTTTATCTATTTGATCTAACACATCCTCCTTTGTCATATTTAGTTCATCAGCCAAGCGATTAAGTAAACGTGCTTGTGGATAGTATTCATAGGGGTGTCCCCATCGCTTTTTTGTCCTCATCATGGCTCGTTTCGAGCAGGTGCTAAGTCGAGGCCATATCAGTAGTTGTGTCATAATTTTTGACCCTGTGTCTAATCCGAAGAACCCTACGGTTCTGTAATAAACTTGTGAAGTTTTGTTATGGTGGTCAAACCTTGATGTATCGGGCATGATGGAGTTATCACTCTACCAATAATTATTAACAATCATGCCTCCATATACAAGAGGACGGGCCAGGGATCAGCTAACCTTTATCCAAATGCCTGGAGGGTTGCTTTATTACGGGTTTAACACCCAGGATTTTGCTTCTACTGCTGGCTTAGGGTTAACCGTTGCCGATCTAGCCACACTAGGGCATTTAGACGCATCACAAGTCCCTGCAAATGGAATTCGGATCTTTGCTGCCAACTCACCCAAACCACCAAGGGTAAAGCTAGTAATTAACCGACGACCGACCGCTAGTCAACAAGGAGATACTTCCACATATTGTGCGCCCGCTAATCTTCGACAAGCTGAAGCAGAAGGATGGAAGTTTGCGAAGTCAGGCCGAGCCGTCACGATCACCAATAGTAACCGTACCTGGACAATGGGAGTTAATTTAGAGGGTGGCGGAATCTATCTTTTCCCGATGAACCCCATTGATGCCGATGCTTACGCGGATGTTTTGGGTTTACAGCGACCACCGCAAATTAGCGCGGCAGAAAGACAAAAAGCTTTTAGTGGATCATCTCGTCCCCGCCCCGCTAAAGTTAAGCTAGAAATAGCCGGACAATCAACTATCAATGCTTTTTGTTCTAGTGAGAGAATTGACAATGCTTTAAGTAATCAATGGCAACTGGTTAAGCCCGCAGTTGAATATAATTAAAAAATGAGAGCGAATTATGAGTTTAATTTTAACTCCCGATCACCCTGATTTTTATGTTATTCTTCATAGTAAATTCCCACCCGGTAGCACTGCTATGGCTTACGCTCCTGATGCTAATACGGGAATACTTAAACCGATGAATGACTCAGAAGAGGCTGACTTTGTACATGGCAATAGAGAGCTTTATTCTGAAGATTATCTGATTGATGATGAATGTCACAATTTGATTTAGCCGGAAGCTGGCAATACTTAGGAACAATTACCCCTCAATTTGAACAATGGCAACGATTCCCTATATCCACTGCTAGTTTTAGTCCGTTAATTCGTTTAACTTTTTACGACGATTTTAACTTTAATAAAATAGGTAGCTTTGGATATTTAAGGGTTGCTTATAATTTTCCCGATACGTTTTTTTCAAAATGGAGTCGTATCTATCCAAATTTTGATAGAAGCGTTTTAAGTTTTCCAATACCTAAAGAATTGTTGCTAACTTCTAACGTCGTGACTCGCCATTTTGAGATAATGAAAAGGAATAAATACAACCGTCCAGGTTGGGTGGTTCATGACACACAATGGTCATGTGCTATTGAATCACTAGAGTTAATCAACTTAACTAATGAAGATCAAATCCTTCTTAATCAAGTTGACACTTTAGAACAAGTTGCCACGATCATTCAAGAACAAATTACTCAAGGAGACTAACCAATGGCTGCTATTACCCCCGCAACAATTTTCCCTAACTTGACCAGTGATGGTACTAATATCACAATCCCTATCACTGATTTAGCTGGTTTGACGGCTGCTGAGGTTGATCCGTCTACTGGTAATGGAGCCGAATTACTAAGAATTATATGTGAGACGGCTTACACCAAAATTAACGCTTTAGATACGGCTAACCAACCCACTCAGATGAGATGGTCAAAACCACCCGCTCAAGGAATCACTGCCGGTGTTAACCGACAAGATTATACGTTTGGATTCAATTATAGTGTTGATGCAACTGCCGTTAACATGGTCGCAGAAGCGTAGAAAGTTTTGGATCAACTGAGTTAGGAAAGGGGAATCCTGGGATAACTGAGATCCCCTTTTTTTGATTTATCCCTTGTTGGGGGTAATTGATTTTTCCTTTACCCCTAGTACAAGTTCCATCACTTCTTGCTTTACCCCTAGTACAATTTTCATCACTCTAATTGTGTGATCGCTTATTCAGAGGATTTACTCTAATGAGACGTTCTCGATCCTCCCAGACTCTATGGTTTTTATTAAAGATTGTTGTCGTCTTTTTGTTATTCGTCTTAATTGTTTGTGTGCCTTGGTTAAAAGTATGGGCTGCTTCTGATGGTTCTAGTCAAGCTTTTAATGTTAATGAGGCGATCGGTGACATCTTACAAATGATGGGAGGCGGTGGTATTGGAGTCGCAGGATCAGCTTACCTGAACAAGCAACAGCGTCCCCCTAGCCCTCAATGGGATAATTCAGATAATTCAGGTTTTAATCTTAACTCAACGGCAGTTCAATCTGAAGTCAAAGAATTAGAGAGGCGATGGTTGAAAGATTCTCAAATCATTAGGAACCATCAGAAAAAATTGCAAAGCAAGATCAACGCTATTGAGTTTTTTCTAGGCAAGAAATTCGACGATTTCAACCGTAAAGACACCATGCACTAATTAAGCGATCGCCACATTTACCCCTAGTACAATTACCCCTAGTAAAATGAGTTCACCAAAGTCTCTAATTTTCTTTATGGATCTAAACCGTCAAACCCCATTGATTGAAGGACGGTTAATTGCCTACGACAACGTTAAATGCAAAGTTGACCAGCAATACATCGCTACGTCAGGCTGTCAGAATAACCAGCGATGGGATTCTCAAGATGATAGCGGGCGTGGCCCGATTCCTAGAAATGATCAAGTGAAGATTGATTATTATACGGTCAACACCACCCCTATCTACCTTCCCCAGAGAGGGATTGAAGGCAACTTTTATAAGATTGACCCTCACTTAGTCAACATTTGGGGTAAGACGCGCGGGGATTTTGGCATACATTATGATGCTAACGCCCCCGGTAGTGCCGGCTGTGTGGTTATCCGAAATAAGATGGCCTGGGAAGCGTTTCAAGAAATGATGGGTCATTACCGCGCGGCAGGTTTAGAGTCGGTTCCATTGATTGTCGAATATCAGCGTTAAGGATTTTCCTTATGGGGTATTTGTCTAAATCAAACTTTAATCAAAATTACATTCCCCATAATAATATGGGGCTGCCGACTGTTACAAAGTTTCTACTATCTAATTATCTTTGAAGTACGGATATCCACATCTTTGAGGTGTAATAATCCCAAGATGAAGGGATGGTCAAAATCAGAGACAATAATACAAGATAATATGTAAACCCTATTCTAACAATAAGGAACAGCTATGGCGGTACTGGAAAAAGGTAATATCACCATTCACACTGAGAATATTTTTCCCATTATTAAGAAGTCTCTCTACACCGATCACGAAATCTTTTTACGGGAATTAATTTCTAATGCAGTGGATGCCATTTCTAAGTTAAAAATGGCTTCTTTAGCGGGGGAATTATCGGGAGAGGTTCCTGAACCAGAAATTACCATTACGGTTGATAAGAGTAACCAAACCCTTTCTATTTATGATAACGGTATTGGTATGACCGTTGAGGAGATCAAAAAGTACATCAATCAAGTTGCTTTTTCGAGTGCAGAAGAATTTGTTAAAAAATATCAGAAAACAGCCAATGATTTAATCGGTCATTTTGGTTTAGGGTTCTACTCTGCTTTTATGGTTGCCAAACAGGTCGAAATTGATACGTTATCTTATAAAGAAGGGGCGCAAGCTATTCATTGGTCTTGTGATGGTTCGCCAGAGTTTGAGTTAACTGAATCTTCCAAAACTCAAATCGGAACAACCATTACCTTAACCTTAATGGACGATGAACAGGAATATTTAGAACCCCAACGAATTCGTCAATTAGTCAAAACTTATTCTGATTTTGTTCCCGTTCCCATTAAGTTTGAAAATGAAACCATTAATCGACAGAAAGCCCTTTGGAAAGAATCCCCCCAAAATTTAACGGATGAAGACTATTTAGAGTTTTATCGTTATCTCTATCCTTTCCAAGAAGATCCTCTCTTATGGGTGCATTTAAACACGGATTATCCCTATCTTTTAAACGGGATCTTATACTTTCCTAAATTGCGGCCTGATGTTGATGTTTCGCAAGGTCATATTAAACTGTTCTGTAATCAGGTTTTTGTCAATGATCACTGTGAAGAAATTATTCCAGAATTTTTAATGCCATTAAGAGGGGTGATTGATAGTCCAGATATTCCCTTAAACGTTTCTAGAAGTGCGTTAACCAATCATCGGACGGTTCGCAGTATTGCCAACCATATCGCCAAAAAGATCGCTGATCGTCTCAAATCTATCTATAATGAGACTCCCGAAGAATATATTAAATGTTGGCAAGATGTAGGAACGTTTATTAAATATGGTTCTCTTAAAGATGAGAAATTCAAGAAGCAAGTAGAGGATATTCTCCTCTACAAAACCACTTATAAAGCTGATAAACCCTCAGAACAATCAAAACCTGATACTCCACAAGTACAAGTTGAAGGGGAAGGGGATCTCTGGGAAGATGTGACCCCCAAAACCGATGAGGAGGAAAAATTTAGCTATGAAAATGAAGGGTACACTACCTTACCCGCTTATCTAGAACGGAATAAAGAACGTCACGAAAACCGCATCTTTTACTGTACCGATCCCGATACCCAAGTCACTTATGTAGAACTGTACAAAAATCAAGGATTAGAGATCCTATTTATGGACTCTTTCATTGATACTAATTACTTTATTCCCTTCCTAGAAAGAGAGTATTCTGATGTTAAATTTTCTCGTGTGGATTCGGAATTAGATGATACTTTGGTGCAAAAAGATAAAGCGGATGAAATTGTTGATCCCAACACCAATAAAACCCGCAGCGATCAAATTAAGGAAGTGTTTGAGAAGGCTTTAAATAACCCTAAAGTCAACATTAAAACCCAAGCTTTAAAATCCGATAATCCCGAAAGTACACCCCCCGCAATGGTATTATTACCCGAAGCAATGAGACGATTTCGTGAGATGATGGCCATGTCTCAACAACAGGTGATGGACTTTCCTGATGAACACGTTTTTGTGATTAATACCACCCATCCCTTGATCGAAAATATCTATCAATTAAGTCAGGGAAGTATTATCCAAGCAGGAGGTGATTCTCCTTCAGCAGAAATGGCTAAAATGTTGTGTCAACATATCTATGATTTAGCCTTAATTGCCCAAAAAGGACTGGATGGTGAGGGGATGAAATCTTTTGTTGAACGGTCGAATCAAGTGTTAACTCGTTTAACTAAATAAAGAATAACAATAAGTTGTAGGGTGGGCAATGCTAATTAGTGTCTTTGTATAAAGATTTCAGCTTTATTTAGCATTGCCCACCTTATATCTTTATAATATCATTCGTTATTCTTCCGTTTCTGTCTCTGTTGTTTCTTCTCCTTCTTCAGTTTCCGCTTTATTTTCTTCTTCTAGGGTTCCTTTGGGAACTAATTCCACAGTGGCTTTTTCTTGTAACCAATTGAGGGTTTTCTCGGTGGTTAATTGTTCTTCTACCACTTCTCGTAATTTATCGGGATCAACCTCTTGACCTTGTAATTGTTCCTTAATTTCATTGCTTCTTTCTTCGATTTCTGCCTCTTCTAGCGTGATGGACTCGACTTTGGCAATTTCTTCTAAAATTAAGGTTTGTTTTAATCTTTCGATCGCTTCAGGACGAGAATTTTCTCTTAATTTTGGTAAATTTTCTTGGGTGAACAATTGTCCTAAATCAATCCCCATCTGTTCCATTTGCATGGCCGTTTGGGTTAGGACTCTAGTCACTTCATCTTGGACCAACGTATCTGGCAGATCAACGGTACAAACTTTGCTTAATTCTGACGTAATAGCAGTATGAATACTCTGTTTGGTTTCGTTTTCTACTGACTCTTTAAATTGCTTTTCTAGGGACTCTCTGAGTTCAGCAATGGTTTCATACTCGCTGACTTCTTCGGCAAAATCATCATCTAATTCCGGCAATTCTTTCGCCTTAAGTTCTTTGAGAGTAATGGTAAACGTCACCGGTTTTCCGGCTAAATCTTCCCGAGGATAATCATCAGGAAAAGTTAGGGGTAATTCTTTGGTTTCTTCGGGTTTCATTCCTACAATACCCTCTACCATTCCCTCAATAAACTTTCCTGCTTCAAGATCAACTCGGAAGTCCGTTCCTTCTACGCCTTCAATGGGTTGCGCCTCTTCTTCTCCTTCGGGGGTGGCCACACCTTTATAGTCTACAATAGCCACATCTCCCATTTCGGCCCCACGATCTTCGACAGGAACCAGGGTAGCCATTTTTTCCTGTCTTTCTTTGAACCAATCTTCTAACTGTTGGGGGTCATAAACCGTTTCTTCTGCTTTAACGGAGAGGGTTTGATAGTCTCCTAATTCTACGGTGGGGGGAACGTCGACGGAGGCTGAAAAGGTGAAAGGTTCCCCCGGTTTAAAGTTTTCTACCAGTTCGTCTAAACTAGAGCGTAGGGTATAGTTACCGATAGAGTTAATGGACTCTTGTTCTAGGGCTTTTTCGAGGGTTTTTTGGACTAATTCTTCTAAGGTAACGGCTTTAATATAGCGGGTTCCTAACCGTTGTAGGAGAATAGGACGGGGAACTTTACCTTTACGAAACCCAGGAATATTGGCAGTACGGGCCAAGGTATTGACCTTGGTTTCATAGGCTTTTTTACCAGTTTCGGCGGGGATTTCAATTTCTAAGCCAATTTGACTATCGGGGAGTTTTTCCTGGGTGACTTTCATAGAGATTACAATTTCGGACAATTTATCATTATGCCATTTGGGGTCGTCCTCAAACAACCTTAGCGATGCTAAGGGAAGGTTTTCCTTGGATGTTTTGTCCCTTTTCTGGGAGTTGACCGAGGCTTAAATGGCTTTTTTATTCTAACCTGAGTGTCTCTAAATCCATCCTATTTTGCTTCAGTGTTAGGGAAATTTTAAGATTTACACCGCACGTTAAGGTAAGGGAAGCAGAGGAGGCAGGGGAAGATAGATTGACCATAGCAATTTTAACCTCTTCCTGGCGAGAAATCCCCGTACAACTGAACTTCCCCCATACAAATCTACTATAAAGTCCTAAAAGCCTTATCTATGAAGGGATACGGCGATTAGTCCCCGACGCTGTACCCATGTAAATTGTAATATTTCTTAATGGACAGCCATAAGGGAACTAAGCTAAAATAGTAGTCATGTATATAGAGAGAGTTCCTAATAGAAATTCCCCACCGGCTGTTCTGCTTCGTGAATCTTACAGAGAAGGAGATCAAGTCAAAAAAAGAACCCTGGCAAATCTATCAACATTGCCAGATGAAGTTGTTGATAATATGAAACTGGTTTTAAAAGGAGCTAAAGTTTCAATGACTGAAGCGATACCTGATAATTTTGAGGTAATAAGAAGCCTTCCACATGGTCATGTGGTGGTTATATTAGAGACGATTAAAAAGTTAGGTTTAGATAAGATTATTGCTCTTAAGACCTCTCGAATTAGAAACTTAGTTATAGGGATGATCATTGCTAGGATTATTAATCCTAAATCCAAATTAGCAACAGCTAGAGGATTTCACGAAAAAAACTTGTAGCAATAGTTTAGGAAAAGTGTTAAACTTAGAAAAAGCTGACGAAGATGAACTCTATGAGGCTTTAGATTGGTTAATAAGTAAACAAGAAAAGATTGAAAATAAATTAGCTAGTCTTCATCTCAA
>JAAUYH010076176.1_pt1 | contig 15761 bp, 13 predicted proteins | sample 7278061 | NCBI WGS metagenome assembly JAAUYH01 (sample SAMN14350203, study PRJNA611818) | marine sediment metagenome | isolation source: surface marine sediment (0.6m) | place: French Polynesia: Moorea | collected 2018-08
CCGGAAGGACTATGCGACAGCCACGGCGATGAACGATCGTCTGTTGGATCTCCAGCCCGACAATGAGTGGGCATGGGCAAGCCGCGCTCGGATCATCCTGCACCAATCCGAGGACCCGGCAGCAGCGATTGCCGCTGCCCAAGCGATACCTGTCGAGCTCAACCCGTTTCTGCGCATCGAACTTGAGTGGCTTTGGAACATCCATCTGCGTCAGTACGAGACTGCACTGGCGGCTCTGGACAGCATGGAGTTCGAGGTAATGTCCATCCCCGTCTTTTACGCGCCCAAGTCGTTTTTTGCCGCAATCGCTCACCACCTGGCAGGACATCCCGAAGCAGCGGATAAGCTGGCGGAAGCAGAGGCTGAGCTGCGGTCTGCGCTGACAGAGAACCCAGGCGATCCCCGCATTGAGGTGACTCTGGCCCAGGTCCTGGGGGCCCTGGGGAATGATGCGGAAGCGTTGGCACTTGTTGACAGGGTTTTGGACACGCCCCTGGTCGAGAAGGACAAAAAACGAGGACAGTTCTATCGCCTGAATGCGATCCGCGCGCTGGCGCTGACCGATGCGCCGGACCGAACCATGGAAGTGCTGCGAGAATACCTTTCCGGCACCATCGGTTACCCCTGGGGTGTGCTTAGCCAGGACCCGCGGCTGGACAGCGTGCGGGATCATCCTGGATTTGCAGACCTGGCCCGGATCCAGGACCGGATACGGAAGAGCACCGTAGCGGCGCGCTCGGGGCGGTAATTCAGATCAGCTTATCCAGGCCGAACAGGAACAGCAGGTTCAGGCCCAGGAAAACCAGCAGCAGCCAGCTGATCGGATCCACCCGGCCAGGCACCACGTACCAGCCGCCATCCTTCACTGGCTTGCCTTCGGCGGCAAAGCGGGCGGCCTGCCCTTTGACGGAATAGGGCGAGTATTCCTTCTGCGGCCCGTCGATAATCAGACTGGAGCCCAGGGAAACGGCGATGTTGACGGCCGCGCCGATGGCGCAGTACCAGGGCCAGGCGATGTCGGTCTGGGTGGCCACGTACCAGATCACCACAAACCCAACCGCCACGCCAACCAGCAGGCCTTTCTCCGTGGTGTGTTTGGAGAAGAATCCCAGCGCGTACATGCTGAGCTTGGCGCCGACAAAATAGGATCCCACCTTGGTCAGCGTCTGCAGGATGGAGCCCTCGGTCTGTGCGTAAAGGATCGCGGGAACGATGATGATAATGGCCCAGGCGAAGGTGAATACCCGGGAGGCCACCAGGTAGTGCTCCGCCGACTGATCCCTGCGGAAGTACTTCTGGTAGAAATCCACGGTGCTGACGGTAGCCAGGGAGTTGAAGGCTGAATCCAGGCTGGACATTGAGGCCGCCATCACGGCGGCGGCCAGGATGCCCATCAGGCCGGGAATGCCGATGTCCGAGGCGAACTGAAGGATAATGGTGTTGCCGTTCTCGAATTCCCGCCCGCCGTAGTAACTGAAAAACAGGATCCCCAGGAAGAAAAACAGGAAGTAGATGAAAAATGCCGCGAATCCCATCATCAGATAGGACTTCTTGGCGTCTCCGATGTTTTTTGCCGCCAGGGTGCGCTGCACCATCATCTGGTTGCCGCCGTAGACCGTGGCGTGGTACAGGGTCATGGCTATGACCCCGGACCAGATGGTGGCTTCCTGGGTCCAGTCAAAGGAAAAGTTCAGGGCGTTGGTCTTGCCGGCCTCCTTGAGCTGCACCAGCGTTTCCCCCAGGGTCTGGGGCAGCTCACCGAGCAGGGCAAAGAAAATGATGCCGGCGCCAATGAGCAGAATCCCGGCCTGGATGACGTCGGTCCAGATCACCGCGGCGATGCCGCCCATGGCGGTGTAGATCAAGGCCACGATAGTAACGATGACGATGGCGTAAACCACGTCGATGCCGGTAATGAACTGCAGAACCAGCGAGGTGGCGTACAGCACCGCCGCGGAACTGAGCGCCTGGGACACCAGGAAGATCAGCGACATGACGCTGCGGGCTGTGGGTCCGAAGCGCCTTTCCTGGTAGTCGTAGATCGAGGCCACGCCGCTGTTGTAAAAGAACGGCAGGAACAGGGTGATGACCAGGAAAATGACGATGGGATAGTTGAGGTGAATGGCTATGACCGACAGGCCGCTGGTGTAAGACCAGGCCGGTCCGCCCAGAAAGGACAGGGCACTCACGTAGGTGGCTACCACGGATATGCCGATTGCCCACCAGGGGGTCGAGCGATCGCCCAGGTAAAAGTCGTCCGCAGTATGGATTTTCTTGCCGAGGAAATAGCCCAGCGCCAGATTGCCGAGGATGTAGACCACCAGGATGGTCCAGTTCAGCGCCCCGAATTCTTCCCCAATTCCAGCCATCAGGCCCCCTCAGTCTCGCCTTGCCAGGAAGCCGCCACTGTATGGCCTTTTTGACTTCGAATGCAAATGGGTGTGCTCAAGCCGCCGTCCAGCCGCCGTCCACTTTCAGACTGGTTCCGGTCACCATGGCAGAGGCATCTGAGGCCAGGTACAGCACCGCGTCGGCGACGTCTTCGGGTTGACCTACCTTGCCCATGGGGATCATCCGTTCGACAAATCCACGAAAACCCGGGTCATCCAGCATGGGGCGGGTCATGGAGGTTTCGATGAATGTCGGCGCCACGGCGTTGACCCGGATATTCCGGTCCGCCAGCTCCACGGCCATGGCTTTGGTCAGGCCTTCCACAGCATGTTTCGTCATGCAGTAGACACTGCGATTGGGGGAACCCACGTGACCCATCTGGGACGACATATGGATCACCGATCCGCCGCGATGGTTGCGCAGCATGACCCGCACTGCTGACTGGGCGGTGCGGAACATGGCGGTAACGTTGAGCTCGATTACGGTGGACAGCGCTTCTGAATCAACTTCCGTGAAGGGCTGCGGGCGGTTGGTGCCGGCATTGTTGACCAGGATGTCCAGGCGATCCAAGGCCTCGACCTGCCGGTAGAAATCCTCGTCCAGAACGTCCGCCGTCAGCGGTTCGACACCGGGGCAGTCGTTGGCCAGGCGCGACAGGTCGTCGGCGGTCCGGGCCACGGCAATCACCCTGGCCCCGGCCCCGGCCAGCGATTGGACACAGGCCTTTCCCAGGCCCCGCCCGGCGCCGGTAACCAGGGCGGTTTTGCCGCTCAGGCTGAATCGACCCATGGAACTCATGGAATGTGCCACTCCCTGAATAAGGGTCGACTAGATTTCCCTTTCTCGCATTCGAAGTCAAATTAACGTAGCATTCTGGCCTGCATTCGGGGGTGAAAGTCAGATGCCGCATTCTGCCACTCATGGCAGAAACTCCACATCTGATTGAAAACTAACAGGTTTAGATGCCGGCAGTCGTGGGGCCCAACGCCTGGCGGACCCGCTGAATGATGCAAAACAGGATGCATCGATGACTGACAACTCGGCCAACAATCGAAATCACGCCAACCGGCAGCGCGTCACCTCCTACGACGTCGCCCGCCATGCCGGCGTGTCCCAGTCAGCGGTCTCCCGCTGCTTTAAGCCGGGTGCGTCGGTTTCCAAGAAAATGCGAGCCCGGGTGATGAAAGCCGCCGAGGAGCTGGGTTACCAGCCCAACGCGATCGCCCGCAGCCTGATCAGCGGCCGTTCCAATATGGCGGCCGTGGTCATCTCCCAGAAAACCACGCTGTACTACCCGGAAATCCTGGTGGAGCTGAGTCAACGCATGTCTGAGCAGGGCGTGCGGGTGCTGCTTTTTACCCTGGAGCACGAGAGCGATATCGACGACCTGCTGGACCAGGTTTTGCAGTACCAGGTGGATGGCATGATCGTAGCGGCCCGACTATCGGCCCAGCAGATTGACGCCATCGAACGGCGGGGACTGCCGTTTGTTTTCTACAATCGCTCGTTTCGCGACCGGCAGATCAATGCGGTCTGCTGTGATCAGACCGAAGGTGAGCGCTGGCTGGTGAATCGCCTGGTGAATGCGGGACATCGACGTTTCGGCATCATCAGCGGGCCCGAGGATTCTGCAGTCAGCATGGAACGGACCCAGGGTGCCCTGGAACGGCTGCGCGAGCTTGGCGTCAAGCAGGTTGCCGTGGCCGAAGGCGATTACAGCTACGAAAGTGGCGCCGCCGGGCTGCTGACTCTGCGGGCCGAAATGGGCCGAATCCCGGATGCCGTGATCTGTGCCAACGACGTGATGGCTATCGGCTGTATTGATGCGGCCCGGCACCAGCTCGGGATTTCGGTGCCTGCGGAACTGTCGGTGGTAGGGTTTGACGGCGTCGGACCGGCCCGGTGGTCAAGCTATGATTTGACTACGGTGCGCCAGCCGGTGGGACGCATGACCGAGGCGGCGGTTTCCATGATCCTGGAACGCGTTGAGAACCCGGACCTGCAGCCTGAAAAACGGATCTTTTCCGGCCTCATGGTTGAGGGCGGATCGGCCCGCCTGGATTGATTTGGTGACCACCGAAAGGCATTTGCTGCTGCTGGGTGGCATGATGTGCGACCAGCGGGTCTGGAAGCACCAACTCCAGGAACTGGCCGGCGGCTTTGACAGTATCCAGGTCGCTGACCTGACCGGGTCAGACAGTATCCAGCGGTTGGCCGCCTCAGCCCTGGCTGCTGCGCCGGATCGCTTCGTGCTGGCGGGTCTGTCCCTGGGCGGCATCGTGGCCTTCGAATGTTTTCGCCAGGCGCCCGGGAGGATTACCCATCTGGTGCTGCTGGACACCAACCCCTTCGCCGAAAAGCCGGAGCGTCAGGCCTTGCGGGATCCCGAGATCCGTCGTGCGGTCAGCGGCGAGCTGCGGGAAATGATGGTCGACGGATTCAAACCGGCCTATCTGGGAAGCCGCTGTCGCGATGACCAGGCCATGCTGGGCGAAATCCTGGACATGGCCATGGACCTGGGGCCAGGCGTGTTTGCGCGCCAGTCCGTGGCCTTGCGGGACCGTCCTGACAGCAGCGCCACCCTGGACAGAATCCAATGTCCCACGGCCGTAGTCTGCGGTGCCGAGGACGTGCTGTGTCCCCTGGCGTACCACCAGTTCATGGCCGCACACATTCCCTCAGCCAGCCTGACTGCGCTTGAAGGCTGTGGCCATCTGGCACCGTTGGAAAGCCCGGGCGAGGTCAACAGAATCATCTTGGAACTCAGCGAGAAACCATCGGAATCAACCTATGAAACAAAGCACTGATCGAATCCTGACTACCCATACCGGCAGCCTGCCTCGACCGGAGTCCGTGACCCACCTGGTGTTCGCCAAGGAGCAGGGAGAAACCGTAGATGCGGCGGAGTTCGACGCCACCATCAGCGCTGCGGTGGAGGAGGCGGTAGCGCGGCAGGTGTCCCTGGGCATTGACGTGGTCAGTGACGGCGAGATGAGCAAGATCAGCTACGCCACCTACATCAAGGAGCGCATTTCGGGCTTTGAAGGCGACAGCCCGCGGCGCCCGCCCGCGGATCTGGAAGACTACCCGAGCTTTCTTGAACGCCTGGCCCGGGCCGGCGGTACTCCGGAATACAAGCGGCCCTGCTGCCGCGGTGCCATCGAGGTGGTCAACATGGCGCCGCTGGAGGCGGACCTCAAGCACTTCAAGGCTGCCCTGGAGAAAACGCCGTCCACCGATGCATTCATGAACGCTGCGTCTCCCGGTGTGATTGCCCTGTTCCAGCCCAACGAATTCTACGACAGCCACGATGACTACCTGGAAGCACTGGCAGAAGCCATGCGGATTGAGTACGAGGGGATTGTCGATGCGGGCCTGGTGATTCAACTGGACTCACCTGACCTGGGGCTGGGCCGTCACATGATGTTCAAGGGCAAACCGGACGAGGAGTATCAGCGGCTGGCATCGGCCCACGTGGAAATGCTGAATCATGCCTTGCGCAACATTCCCAGGGATCGCGTACGGATGCACGTTTGCTGGGGTAACTACGAGGGTCCCCACACCCACGATGCGCCCATGTCCATGGTGCTGCCCATCGCACTGCAGGCAAAAATCGGGGCGCTGGTGTTTGAATCGTCCAATCCGCGCCACGCCCACGAGTGGACCACCTTCCGTGATGCCGACCTGCCGGAGGATCTGGTTCTGGTGCCCGGCGTGGTCGACTCCACCACGAATTTTGTCGAGCATCCCGAACTGGTGGCGGAGCGTATTTGCCGCTTTGCGGACATCGTCGGACGGGAGCGCGTGATTGCCGGCAGCGACTGCGGCTTTGCCACTTTCGCTGGATTCGGGGCGGTAGACGGCGAGATTGCCTACGCCAAGCTGGGCGCCATGGCCCAGGGTGCGGCCATTGCCAGCGAACGGCTGTGGGGCAGGGCAGCATGACGGATTCCCGCGTCAGCGGCTTCAAGCAACGCCTGGCCCAAGGCGAGCCGATGATCGGTACCTGGGTCAAAACGCCGTCACCGGTGGTTTGCGAGGTTTTGTGCCGGACTGAACTGGACGCACTGGCGCTGGACGCTGAGCACTCGCCGTTTGGACGCCTGGAACTGGACGGCTGCCTGGCCGTGTCACGACTGGCCGACATGCCCACCCTGGTGCGCGTCCCTTCTGCCAGCCCGGCTGACCTGCTGAATGCCCTGGATTGCGGCGCAACGGGGGTCGTGGTGCCCCACGTGACGACGACCCAGCAGGCTGAAGCGGTAGCCACCGCCTGCCATTTTGGCCGCGGCGGGCGAGGCTTCGCAGGCTCAACCCGGGCGGCGGAGTTCGGTGGCAAAAAAATGCCAGACCACCTGGCAGACAGCCGGCAGCAGACCATAGTTGTTGCGCAGATCGAAGACGTTGAGGCGGTGGACGCCATTGATGAGATCGCGGCGGTGGAGGGCATCGACTGCCTGTTCGTCGGCCGCATCGATCTGACCGTGGCACTGGGCGCGGAATCTCCCAACAGCCCCGAGGTGATCGAGGCGGTGGCAACTGTTTGCGCCGCAGGCAAACGGGCCGGGCGGCCGGTGGGGATGTTTGTGGCCGACACCGCGGAAGCGCCCCGGTGGATTGAGGCGGGGGCGAGTTTGTTTTTGTTGGGTTCGGATCAGGGGTTTCTGACGGCTGGGGCGAATGAGTTGGTGGGGGCGTTTCACACGCCGCGGTCATCCTGAACCATGTCCCGGATCTCTCTCTTTCGTCATCCTGAACTCGATCCCGGATCGGGGTCCGGGATGACGTTTTTTGTGGCCCTTTGGGCGGTTGCCTTGATTCAGGATCCATCTGAGAGTGGGTTCTGAATAGCCTTCGGTTGAAGCAGTGGATTGATGGGGGGCTTCGATCCAAAACGTCGGCGGGGGGAAGGGTCACTGACGATGGCTTGGAGCAAGCGCGGTGCAAGCCGTTGACGCCGGCGGCTTCGGAACTTCAGATGGATCCTGAATCGAGTTCAGGATGACGTTTTTAATGGAAGGCCCTTCGGGCCTATATCCGATAGAACCTCTGCGCCGTACCCCCCAGCATCGTGCGCTGCTCGCTTTCGGTGAAATCCCGCACCAATTCAAAGTAATTGGCAAATACGGTCTGGTAGTCCCGGTACAGTTTGTCCACCGGAAAATTGGACCCGAACATGCAGCGGTCGGGTCCAAAGCAGTCGATGACGTGCAGGGCAATGTCGCGCACCCGGGTCACATTCCAGTCGTGGTCGAACATGCCAAAGCCGGACAGTTTGCAGTGCACGGTGGGCAGTTCGGCCAGTGCGGCGATCTGTTTTTTCCAGAAGGCGAGTCCTTCGGGGCTGCGGTCCCAGGGTGAACCGCAGTGGCACAGGGCCACCGCCAGGTCAGGACAGTCGCCCAGGACTTCTATGGCGCGCGGCAGTTGCGGCGGGATCAGCTGCAGATCGAAGGAAAGGCCGCGCTGGGAAAGACTGGCGAGATTTCGCCGCCAGTTCGGGTCATCCAACAGGGCCCCGGAGCCAGTCACCGCGTCTTCGGCTTCAGAGCGGCCGACGATCTGTCGAATGCCGCGCAGGTTGGCGTAGACCCCCTGGGCGTCCAGTTGCGCCTGGGCATCCTCAGCCGAAAGATCACAAAACGCCACGATCGCGTTGGGCAGGCCGCCGGACTGGTCGGCGGCGGACTGCAGCCACCGGGTTTCGCGCAGCGAGTGATCCGCCGCCGCGCCGACCTGGATATGTACGGATTGGGTGACCGGCAGCTCACCGATATCTGACTTGAATTCGGAAACACGATAGTCCTTCTGAATCGGCGCAGGGTCTCCAAAAAAGCGCACCACGCCTCGTTCCATCAGCCACGGATAGTGCACCGCCTGCAGGTCCCAGAGGTGATGGTGTGCATCGACAATTGTGAATTTTTTCATCGCAAAAACAAATAGATAGAGTTCATCGAAGGGCCCCGGATCGAGACCGGGCCCGGTACACTCTCGCAATTTGAGGTATTTCGCCCGCCATTATTGCATTCGAAGTACATTTGGGTGTAAAAATCACCGCCGATTGTGTGGTTTCAGGCTGAGAGCGTAGCGATGGCAGACCATTTGCAGAACAAGATCAACGTCCACCAGGGACTGAAGCGGGTATCCGCGGCGCCGGCTTCGGCGCTGCGCCAGTGCCTGGCAGACATTTATCACCCCGAGGCCCGATGGTGTGGGTCCCATCCTGTTAACGAACAGCACGGGCTGGACGCCATAGAGGCGGTCTGGGCCGGGCTCAAGTCGGCCATGCCGGACATGGAGCGGCGTGACGCTATTGTTGTGGCAGGTCCTCATGAAGAATCGGACTACGTGGGTGCCCTGGGCCACTACCAGGCGACATTCACGGCGGACTGGCTGGGCATCCCGGCGACCCATGGGGTGGTCCATCTGCGCTACGGTGAACTGCATATCGTACGGGACGGTAAGCTGTGGCAGACCTACGCCATGCTCGATGTTCTCGACCTGATGCGCCAGGCCGGGGTCTGGCCGCTGCAACAGAGCCTGGGTCGGGAAGGGATGTGGCCCGGCCCGGTGAATTCTGACGGCTTGCGACTGAGCGATTACGATGGAGAGCAGGGTGCCGCCTCGGTTGCGGTGATGCAGGCCATGCACAAGGGCCTGCTGGATTTTGACGGTGTCAGCCTGGAATCCATGACCCACCGCCAGTACTGGAAGGACAACTTCATGTGGTATGGCCCTTCCGGGATCGGAACAACCCGTGGCATCCGCGGCTTCGAAGCGAATCACCAGATCCCTTTTCTGCGCGCATTTCCAGATCGCGATATGGGCGGTGAGTACATCTGCTTCGGTGACGGCCCGTACGCGGCCACTGGGGGCTGGCCGGCCATGGCCCTGACCCACACCGGCCCGGGCTGGCTGGGGCTGCCCCCGTCCGGCAGGGCCATCACTTTGCGGGTGATGGACTTTTACCGCATTGAGGACGGCCTGATCGCCGAGAACTGGGTGCCCATCGATATTCTTAATGCCCTGGACCAGCTGGGAATGGACGTGTTTGCCCGGTTGCGGCACCAGCGCGGTGAGCCGCGTCGCTCGCTGTGACCACCTTATGAGCCGGCAGACCCGTTTTGACTATGTGGTAGTGGGCGCAGGCTCTGCCGGTTGCTGCCTGGCCCGCCGCCTCAGCGAGTCCGGGCAACACAGCGTGTGCCTGATAGAGGCCGGACCGAGCAATGCCAACTGGCGTGTCAGCACCCCGGTGGCCCTGGTCAACCTGATGGGCAACCCCCGCTTCAACTGGATGCTGGAAAGTACACCGCAGCCCCAGCTCAACGGGCGCCGGCTGAGCGTGCCCCGGGGCAAAACCCTGGGCGGATCCAGCTCCATCAACAGTATGGTGTATATCCGCGGCCGTCCCGGCGACTACGACAACTGGGCTGCCGCGGGCTGCGCCGGCTGGGACTGGAACAGCGTATTGCCGTACTTCAGGAAGTCGGAAAAAAACCTGACCCACAGCGGCGAGCTGCACGGTGACGCCGGACCGCTGATCGTGGGTGAGCTGCCGTCACCGCATCCGCTCTGCGAGAGCTGGGCCCAGGCAGGAGAACAGGCTGGTATCGGCCGCAGCCGGGACTTCAACGGCGAGTCCCAGGAGGGACTGGGAACCTACCAGGTCACCATGAACCGAGGCCGGCGCTGGAGCTCGGCTGACGCTTTTCTACGATCTGCGCCGGAAAACCTGACGGTGATGACAGGCGCCGAAGTTGAACGAATTGCGTTCACCGGCAACCGGGCGGACGCGGTATTGCTGGCAGGGGATCTGGGGCGTATTGAAGTGTCTCGTGAGCTTGTCCTGTCTGCTGGCGCCGTGGGTTCACCCTCGCTGCTGCTGGCATCCGGAGTGGGGCCGGGGGCAGAGCTGTCCGAACTGGGCATTGACGTAGTGGCTGATGTGCCAGGCATGGGCGACAACCTGCAGGAACATCCCGCCATGAACATTTTCCTCAAGGCAAAAGGCGGACGCGGTCTGAGCCTGGCCAACCTTCCGTCCATGGTGTGGGCGCCATTCCAGTACCTGTTGAATGGCAGTGGCCTGTTCTCCACCAACCACGTGGAGGCCGGCGGCTTTGCCCGCACTCGCCCCGAACTGGATCATCCCGATGTCCAGTTTCATATGATCCCTGCGCGAGTTGGCGTCGATTCAAAGGGGGTCGTCTGGGGCAGGGGTTTCTACGCCGATGTGTGCCTGCTCAAGCCGAAGAGCCGCGGACGTTTGTGGCTGGAAAAGGACAACGGGCGGCTGGTCCCCCGCATTGACTACAACGCCCTGTCTCACCCGGACGACCGGGAGGGATTGATTGACGGCTTCCTGACCCTGCGAAAAATCGTTGGCAGCCCGGCGCTGCAGCAGTACCTGCCCCAGGAGCTGTCGCCAGGGCCTGGCGTTCAGAGCCGGGAGGAAATCCTCGAGGCTTGCCGGCAGCGGGTCGGCACTGCCTACCATCCGGTGGGAACCTGTCGCATGGGTTCACTGGAGAACCCTGAATCTGTGGTAAACCCGCGACTGCAGGTGAGAGACCTGGAGAACGTACGGGTGGCTGACGCTTCCATCATGCCGGAGATCGTAGCTGGCAATACCAACGCGCCAACCATTATGCTGGCTGAAAAAGCCTCTGACCTGATTCTTGAAGACGCTCACAGCTGATCTCGCTATCTTTGCCCGCGGCCGGGCGGCCGCGCTGACCGGTACCCTGCTGGCCTGCGTGTTTCTGGCGGGATGCCTGGGCGGGATCCGCCAGTCGCCACTGGCCATAGAGTCCATGCGGGCAGCCGGGGTGAGCACCACGCTGGGATACGAACGGCAGGAACGGGGGGGTGATGGTTTTTCCGCTTACCTGGTGTCCTACCAGTCCAGCGGTCTGCAGCTGTACGCGCTCGTGGCGGTGCCGGAAGGTCAGCCTCCAGCCGCCGGATTTCCCGTACTGATTGCGAACCATGGGTATCACCCCGATCCGCCCCGCTATGGTGTGACCGCCGAAGGGGTCGACTGGCGCCCCGGTGACTACTATCGAGCGGTGCCCGAGGCCTACACGCGGGAAGGGTTCCTGGTGGTCATGCCCGATTACCGCGGACACAATCAGTCCGAGGGGGGCGAGTACACCGAGGGGCTGCTGGCCAGCAGCTATTACACCCTGGATGTGCTGGCCCTGGTGTCGGCCTTGTCCGACCTGGAGCAGGCGGACCTGGGCAACGTGTTCATGTGGGGACACTCCATGGGTGGAGAAATCACCTTGCGGGCGCTGCTGGCTACTCGGGCAATCCGGGCCGCCAGCCTGTGGGCGCCGACGGGCGCTCCGCTGTGGGAGCAGGCGTATCACTATGACGACACGGGGCTCGGAGAATCCGGCCAACTTCGCAAGGAGCAGGGCATTGATCGACTGAGAGAACAGATCGAGGCCCTGCCGTTCACCCACAGGCCTGAATGGAGCGATCCACTCAATCACCTGGGCCACCTGGAGACGCCGCTGATCATTCACCATGCCCGGGCCGATGGCTCGGTACCGTTCGAATGGTCGGAACGGCTGGCGGCGCGGCTGCACCTGGCCAAAAGGCCCTTTGTGCTCTACGCCTACGACGTTGACGAGCATATGTTTCAGGGTGAGGGGCTGGCCCGGGCGGTGGATCGGGATGCCGCCTTTTTTCGGTCATTCATGGTCCAGGTACAGAATTGATTTCGAATGCATTTTGAGCCCTGATCTATCCACCCCTGGCCGGTTCGATACTGGTCAGTACATCGCTTGATTATTTTAAGTACTTTGAATCACTTAGGCTGCCAAAAAAATGCGGCATTCAGTCCTTGCATGGCTTTTGCATTCGAAGTACATTTGGCTCCTTATTGCGTGAAAGCGCCCCGGCTGGGCGCGTCAGGAAACGGGAAGGGGACATGTCACAAGTGAACTGGTCAGATCAGGCATTGCGCGCGCGGCTTGTTCGCTACGCTGAGCTGGAGCCCTGCACCAGCGCTTTCATCGACACGCGAACCCCGGGTAGCAAGGAGAAGGAAAACTTCACCATCATCGGCCCCGGCGTCGCTGAAAGCCCGGATCAGCATGTCCACATCGACATTCCCCATGGCTTCAACATCGGCGGGGCCCGCCAGCCACCGGGCTGCGTCAATTCCCAGCACAGTCACGAGACGGCCGAAGTGTTCGTGGTGCACAGCGGCCGCTGGGCCTTCACCCTGGGGCCGGACTGCGAGGACGGCAGCATCGAACTCGGGCCTGGAGATACCATCTCCATTCCCATCCATGTGTTTCGGGGTTTCACCAATGTCGGGGACGACACTGGATTTCTGTTTGCAGTGCTGGGCGGCGATGACCCGGGTCACGTGACCTGGGCGCCCTACGTCTTCGAAAAAGCAAGGGACCATGGTCTGGTTCTGCTGAAAAGTGGCCGCCTGATCGACACCACCCGCGGGGAATCCGTGCCCGAGGGCGCAGAGATCATGCCGGCGACTACCGCTGACGACGTGGCACGACTGCGCAAAATGACCGGCGAGGAAATCGCCGAATGCGTCGTGCGTGAGCAGCAATTGGCACACCGGGAGGTGTTTCCTTTCGGCGAGGGTGCCGGCATTGCCGAGTCGCCCATCGTCGGTGGCGGCAACGAGCCGGACGGCATGCCTGCCGGCCAGATGGGCTGGTCCCACGGGTTTCACGTTCGTCGCCAGCGCCTGGAACCTGGGGCTGCTACTCCCCGATTCCTGCGCAGGGAGGAAGAGGTGCTGATGGTGCAGCAGGGCGAACTGGTGCTGGAGTGGTCCAACGGACAGCTTTCGCTGGGTCCCGGAGACGTGATGACGGTACCCGTGGACATGCCAAGGATTTACAGAAACGCCGGTCAGGAGCCGGCTTTGGTATACGTTGTGCGCGGCAGCGATGAGCCATCGGGCTTCGTTAGATCTGAGCGGGCCGCATGATTTGCAGGTTTTGAGGTTAAGGAAATGATCCGGGTAATCAAACAAGGCATCAGCGCGGATGCCGCTGAAGAGATGGATGCGCAGGTCCGCAGCACGGTGGAAGGCATCCTGGCAGATATCAAGGCACGCGGAGATGCGGCGGTGCGGGAGCTTTCGGAGAAATTCGACAGCTACGCGCCGGAGCGGTACCGCCTGACCGAGGAGGAAATCGAGGCCTGCGTGGCCCGGGTCCCGGAACAGACCCTGGATGACATCCGGTTTGCCCAGGCCCAGGTGCGGAATTTCGCGGAGATACAGCGCGCCTCCATGAAAGACGTGGAGGAGGAAACGTTTCCCGGCGTGGTCCTGGGCCACAAGAACATCCCGGTGGGCAGCGTAGGCTGCTACGTTCCCGGCGGCCGCTACCCCATGGTTGCGTCAGCCCACATGAGCGTAGTGACAGCCAAGGTGGCCGGGGTACCCCGCATCATCGCCTGTGCGCCGCCCCACGAGGGCAAGCCCCACGACGCCATCGTGGCGGCCATGCACCTGGGCGGCGCCGACGAAATCTATTGCCTGGGCGGCGTGCAGGCGGTGGGCGCCATGGCTCTGGGCACAGAGACCGTCGACCCGGTGGACATCCTGGTAGGACCGGGCAATGCCTACGTGGCCGAGGCCAAAAGACAGCTTTACGGGCGGGTTGGCATCGACCTGTTTGCCGGGCCGACGGAAACCCTGGTCATTGCCGATGACAGCTGCGATGCCGAAATGGCGGCCACGGACCTGCTGGGCCAGGCTGAACACGGCCCCAATTCGCCGGCGATCCTGCTGACGGATTCCGAGCAGCTCGGGCGCGACACCATGACCGAGATCGAGCGCCAGCTGGAAATCCTGCCCACGGCGGACGTGGCCGGTCGTGCCTGGCAGGACTACGGCCAGGTCATCGTCTGCGACAGCCGCGAGGAAATGCTGGCCGAGGCGGACCGTATCGCTTCTGAGCATGTCCAGGTGATGACCCGGGACGACGACTACTTCCTGGACAATATGCGCAACTACGGCGCCCTGTTCCTGGGTCCCGAAACCAACGTGTCCTACGGCGACAAGGTCATCGGCACCAATCACACCCTGCCCACCAAGCTGGCGGCCCGTTACACTGGCGGCCTTTGGGTAGGGAAGTTTCTCAAGACCTGCACTTACCAGCGGGTCACTCCGGAAGCTACGGCAACCATTGGTGAATACTGTTCGCGACTGTGTGAGCTGGAGGGATTCGCTGGCCACAAGGCCCAGGCAGACCTGCGGGTACAGCGTTACGCCCACCTTCGGGACAAGGCCAAGGCCAGCTGAATCCAGCCGGACCTTCGGGGCAGAGCCGCTACGATGACCAAACGAGTGGGCGCCTACGGCGCGGAGTCGGACATCGTCGACTACATCCTGGGCATCACCTTCGAAATCTGGGAGCAGCGCGGCGTTGAGCTGATCGAGCAGTACTACGCGCCGGACTGTGTGATCTACGGATTGGACGGCATTACCCGCGGCAACAAAACCGTGGTTCACCAGACCTGGCAGACCCTGGAGTCGTTTCCCGATCGACTGCTGCTGGCGGAGAACGTGATCTGGTCGGGCAACCGGGAAGACGGTTATTACTCATCCCACCGACTGCTCAGCCGCATGACCAACCGGGGGCCGACCAGGTATGGCCCGGCCACCGGAAACCCGGTGCGCATGACCAACATCGCCGACTGCGTGATCGAGGACGGGGTCATCACCCGGGAGTGGCTGGTGCGGGACAACATGACCCTGGCGACGCAACTGGGCGCCGAGCCCCTGGCGGCTGCGCGACTCATGGCCCGGGAGCGCAGCGATGAGCTCAGTCAATGGTTCGAATCCGAGATCAGGCGGGTCCGGGAAGCGGATCCGCCCGAGGTGCAACAGGCCGCGTTGCCCGAAGACGATGCCGTGGCTTTTGCCTGGCGGGTCCTCGACAGCTGCTGGTCCGGCGACCGCGCGGCCTTCGATCGCTGCCATGCGCCCTACAGCGTGCTCCACCGCTCGCCGTTTCGACACTATTCCGGCCGCGACGAAGTATTTGATTACTATCGGTCTCTGAGGAACATCCTGGGTGACCTGCGGTTCAGCGTGGACCACGTGGCGGCCCAGCCGTTTTCCAGCAATGGTGTGGACATCGCCGTGCGCTGGACGGTGGCAGGTACCCACGAAGACGAGGTCATGGGCGTACAGCCCACTGGCCGGCCGCTGTTTGTCCTCGGGGTGACTCACTGGCGCTGCATCGCCGGGCGGGTTGCCATCGAAATGACCATTTTTGACGACCTGGCCGTGCTGGGCCAGACCCTCGACCCGTGACTGGATTTTATGACTGATTTCCAGAACGCCAAGGCTCTGGTGGGGCGCTTCTACC
>JAAUYH010072980.1_pt1 | contig 15760 bp, 11 predicted proteins | sample 7278061 | NCBI WGS metagenome assembly JAAUYH01 (sample SAMN14350203, study PRJNA611818) | marine sediment metagenome | isolation source: surface marine sediment (0.6m) | place: French Polynesia: Moorea | collected 2018-08
CAGGCGACGTCGTGGCAGATTTCTTCGAATGGTTGTTCGGACCACCGGGCGCGAAGATCGAGGCCGTCGACATCAGCAACGCGGCGTTGCCGTTGGAGGATCTCGCCGCGCTACGCTTTATGTATCGCGAGATCAGGAAGGTACGCCCCGAGGCCAAAGGACGGCTCTCGAGCCTGGGTTGGCGTCTGGCGGAGTTGCTCAACGCCCGCCGACATGGAAAATCCACAAGACTCGGCCTGCACCGTGCTCTGGCGGAACGGTTGCGTGAGACCTATGCCGATGACGCCGCAAGGGTCGACCGCGAGATGCTAGGTGGCGGCAGCACGATGGTGGATGCGCTTGACGCAGCAGTAGAACGCGCTCTGCCAAAGCCGCAGTCCCTCCGCGCGCGCGATCATCTTTCGCAAGCCGAGATTGGGCGTTTGTCCACATGCGCCCGCGTTTTCGGAGGGGTACTCGTCGCCGCGCGCCAGGGGCCGCCGGCGCGTCGCGCCGTGAGTTCGCCGTTGAATCCAAGCTCAGACATCACTGCCCCGTCCACCAATCCGCATCCGACAGGTCTGGCTCACCGGATGAACATCGTTTCAAGGCCGATTTTTGCGGATGTTGCCCCCAGAGTACCGCCAGATGTTGATCTGGCTCTCTCGGCACGCGCCGAGGCGGCGGTGTGCGACCGACTCGGGGTTACAACAATCCCGTATGACCCTGCACCAGCACGACGCTTCTTTTATGTTAATCGCAGGTTCGAGATTTGCGGTGATCTCGCAAGGGCCGCGAGCGGCAAGCTCGATTACTTGTGGGTACCGCCGGCCGGGCAGTTCGGAAACAACCTGATCCAGATGCTGAACGCGATAGCCGTGGCCGAAAAAGCAGGCATCGCCACCTTGTACCATCCGTTTCCTTGGCTGCCCGCTCAAGTGACGACCGATCGCGGGTTGTTGATTCTGAGATCTCCGCCCGATCTGGCCAATGGACTGGCGGGTGTTCGAAACGGATTTTTCGTCAGCCGTGGGGCCGCTTGGCAAGATATGAAGCCTGTTGACTATCTTGACGTTATTCAACGGGTGATACGGCCAAACCTGGCCTGGCATCCGGTTGGGCGCGGGCGGGATGTGGTGACGGTGCATGTGCGCGGCGGCGATGTCATGATTGATCGCAATCCCAATTCCTGGCACTGGCAACCGCCGCTGGCGTTCTACACAAAAGCGATCACTTCCGCGTTGGAGCTTACCCAAAGGTCTGCTGTTCAGGTTGTTTCTGTCGATCGAAGCAATCCAATATTGGACGAACTAGAGGAATGGGCGCTGAACCAAGGCCTCGAAACGGATGTTTCCAGTGGTTCGTTTTCGACCGACGCCGCGAGACTGCTGAGTGCCGATTATATGGTTGCGTCGAATTCCAGCTTTGCCCACGGACTGGCGTTGCTATCAACGAACCTGCGCGGGTTCTGGTTTTTTCGGAACGCGTTTCACTTTCGAAGCCTCGTTCTTGCGGGCGTGGACGTCACGCGTGGCCAGGACCTTTCGGGCACCTACATTCCAGGCGGCGAATGGCGGAACACAATAGCGCAGCGTCGTGAGATGGTTTTGCATCCGGAAGAAGATGTCGTTCTGGAGAAGTTGAGGCGGTAGTCCGGGGCGCTGCCCCTGGAAAGACCAAGGCTGGAACAGATGCGGCAGGCATCGGTGCGTGATTTCGCCTATCTGGTTTCGCCCGCCCAGAGAGGGTTTAGTTTGAATTCGTACGTTCCAAGTGCCCGTATTGCGGAGAGCTCGCAAAGGGCTTGACTTGGCCATCTGATTGTTTCGATCTGTTTTTGCTTGGCTGAACGGCCGATTTCTTTGGCTCGATTTTCCGCTGCGTCCGCAGCGAGCCGGTGGACGCCGCCGCAGGTCATAATCGCTGGGTCGCGAACGGCAAACACCAGCCACTCGCTCAAGGAAGCCGAACGGCAAGAAGGTCCCGCAAACCGGACCTTGTTTCAGACAGCGGCTAAGGACCGCTCGGAGCCCATTCTGACCAATGCTGCATCCCGCTCGAACTGGTGCCAAGTGCGGTGAGCGGAGATTGCCGGCGGAATTCACGGCCAAGGCCGGCCAATCGACTTGGGCATTGCCGCCTTGTTGAGGCTTTCGCCTTTCTGCCGTCGGAATGCTCAGCAGTGCTCTTTCACTTGGAAGGACCGAGTGGCGGAGGAAACGCGCAATGAGAAAGAACACGCACCGGGGCGGTTGGAGCGCGATCTTCCCACCCGAAATCAGCAGTATTTGCTTGCCGCGACGTGGCAGAGCCTTCTCGTTGCTACCTTTGGCCGTCGATGCGCTTGTGACGCGACAACTCAACAGCCTGACCATTCCGGCTGTTGCGAGCCCCCGAGTTTCGACCGGCATTGCGCGTCAGTTCTTATCAACCGGCCGTGACCGCATCTTGCCGGCCGTTTCCCGCTCCGCACGTTTGCAACGCATCGGTGGGAGGCCCTTGTCCATTAGGGCCATGTCTTCAAGCACCATGTCGCCCATCTGCTTAAAGGCGACATCGAGGGCCCCGGCGCGATGAGCCGAGCGCAGAAAGCCTTCGAGTCGCCGTACGCGGTGGTCCACCGGCAAGGGCTCTTCCGGCCAGACATCGCTTGCAGCGACGATATGGCCGCGCTCGACGGCATCAAGCAGAGAGTCGAAATCCACGACATCGGCGCGGCTCAGCAAAATGAACGCCGCGCCAGGTCGCATCCGCGCGAATTCTATGGCGCCGAGAGAACCGCGGTTCTCAGTCGTCACTGACGACATCACGAAGATAAAGTCAGAGCTGGAAAGCACCTCGTCCAGCGAGGCTGGTGTCACGAGGTGGTCTTCGAGGGTCGAGGGCGGCAGCCAGGGATCGTGGACTTTGACGTTACAGCGGAATCCTGCAAGCAGGCGGTTCAGCGCCTTGCCCAGATCGCCGAACCCGATAATCCCGATGTCCGCACCCGTCAGCAGCCGTGCGGAGGTGTTGCCATCGCCGCCCCAGAGCTCGCGTCCTTCGCGGAACGAAAGATCGGCGGCGGTGATGCTCCGGGCGAGGTCGAGCGCAAAGCCGAGGCCGATCTCGGCTACCGGTACGGCAAACACCGGGCCCGTCGTCAGAACGTGAATGCCGCGGTTGAAGACCTCGTCGTAGGGCATGTTATCGAGGAGATTTGATTCCACATTCAAGACTGCGCGCAGGCACTTCATGCGGTCCAGAGTCTCCGACGAAATTGGAGGCTGGCCCAGCACGTAGCGCGCCATCTCGAGCACCGACGGGTCAAGCTCTGCAACTGCGTCGGCGCTGGTTTCGACAAGGTTATACCTGGCGCGGAGTTCTATCAGCTTCTCGGCTGTGAAGATCAGGCCCAAGGCCCTGGGCTCGGGGGCACAGATCACGAGCGGTTTGGTACCAGGTGCCATCTTGGTCTCCTCTGACTAGAAAATGAATCGATTTACTTTGTTTATAAACCGATTTACTTTTGGATTCGAAGCTCAAACGGTCAGTCGTGGGAGGGGCCCTTTGGCAGCTGACGAGCAAAGACGCGCGACGATTCACGATGTCGCTAGGGCGGCGGGTGTTTCAGCGGCAACAGTGTCGAAATTCCTGCGCGATTTCGCCTCAGTCAAGCCAGCCAATGCCCGCCGCATCCGAGAGGCGATCGAAGAACTCGGCTACCGCAAGGACCCGCTTGCCTCGGGACTGCGCAACGAGCAGCGCCGGATCATCGGAGCTGTCGTACCTGATCTTGAGAGCTCGTTCTTCGGCGCGCTGGTCACCGGGCTCGAACGCGCCGCCGAGACCGCGGGCTACACCATGATCGTCGCCAGTTCTCGAGAGTGCGAAGCGCGCGAGGCGGAGTTGGTGGGGCGGATGAACGATTGGCGGGTCGCTGGCACGATCCTGATGCCGGTTCGGTCCGAGCGCGGACTTGGCGCCGAGAAATTACGTGCATTCGGCATGCAGGCTGTGCTTGTCGATAGGGTCTCGGCCGACGAAAAGTTCGATACGGTTGCCGCCGATAACCACGAAGCCTCAGCCGACGTGGCGGATTTCCTCATTAGTGCGGGGCACAGTCACCTGTTGCTGCATGCTGCAACGCAGGTCTCCAAATCCGTGCGCACGCGGGTTGAGGGCTTCAGGGATCGAGTTCGGGCGCTCGCCCCCGGGGTACGGCTCGACAAGTTGGTCTCGGACGGCGATCTCAATACCCAGCGCCAGATGATCCGCGACTATTTCGAGGGTCGCGACGCTGCGAAGCGTCCAACCGCCATCTTCTCGCTCTCCCAGAATTCCACTTTGATCGTCCTGTCCGAACTGCGACGTCGCAGCATCCGGGTGCCGGAGGATATCGCGCTTGTCGGCTTCGACGATGCCGAATGGATGCAGACGACCTGGCCAACCATTACCGCCGTGGCACAACCGGTGACGACACTCGCTGAGCGGGCCGTGGCCGCGCTCCTAGCGCGGGTGGAGGGGCAGAACACCGGATTTCCGGTCCAACATCTCGAGCCCTGCACCATGATGATACGGCAATCGGCCCGGGCTGAAGGCGCGCCGGCGCGCCACTCACTGCAGGGATTATGAACAAAGTCCTATGGTTCTATCGGAGGAGGAAACCATGCTGAACCTGAAAACCCCCATCAAATTCAGTGCCGCAGCGGTCGCCGCGCTATTCGCGGTGACGCCGGCCCTGGCCGACGGTGAATACGGCGTGCTGATGAAAACCCTCGCGAACCCATTCTGGGGTGCAATGGGCCAGGGCGTGGAAGAAGGCGCCCAAGGAGCCGGTGTCGACTACTATATGCAGGCGGTCGAAAGCGACCAGGCCGCAGAAAGCCAACTCAACGTGTGCAATACGATGCTTGAGCGCAATCCAGTGGCGATGATCACCGCGGCGATCAACTCGACCAACCTGCTGCCTTGCCTCAAAGCCGCGCAGGACGCCGGCATCAAGGTGGTTGACCTAGACGGCAACCTCGACCAGGCGATCCTCGATGCTGAGGGCATTGAAATCACTTTTCGCATTGGCTCCGACAACGTTCTCGCAGGCGCGCAGGGCGCGGAATACGTCGTCGACCAGCTGGGAGCTGGCGCGACTGGCCCGGTCCTGGTGATCGAGGGACTATCGGGCAATATCACCGGCCAGAAACGCGCGACCGGTTTCGCGGCCAGGCTCGCCGAGCTCGCGCCCGGCCTCGAGATCGTGGCGTCGCTGCCCGGGGACTGGGACCGCGGCAAGGCGGCCAACATCACCAACGACATCCTGACACGCAATCCCAACCTCGTCGCCATTTTCGCTGCGAACGATGGTATGGCGCTCGGTGCGGTCGAAAGCGTGTTTGCCGCCGGCAAAGGCGGCGACGTGGTGATCGTCGGTGTTGACGGCAACTCGGACGCGGTGAAGTCAATCAACGAAGGACGCTTGACGGCATCTGTCGCGCAGCTTCCCTATCTGGTGGGTAAGCAGGCGGTCGAAAACGTCAAGGTCGCCGTCGAAGGTGGTACGGTAGAGAGCGAGATCATTGTTCCGACTCTCGTGCTCACGAAAGAGGTGATGGACGCGGGCACCGAGCCGCTGCTCGAATTCGTCAAGTAGTCCTCCGATCGGCAGGGCCTCCGGGCCCTGCCAGCACAGCCTGCCACCGCGACCCAAGACGCCCGGGCGAGCCGCCTGCGGCATTGGAGCAGATGATCCAATGACTTCACCCGAACCCGCAGTTTCAACGGCAGCGCCAGGTATCTGGACCCGGATCCAATCTGGTGCCATCGAACGGTTTCATGTGCGCATCGAAAGCCTGATCGTGCTTTTGGCGCTGGTTGCTGCAATGTCGGTGCTCAGCCCCTATTTCCTGTCGGTCAGCAATTTCATGAACATCTTTTTGGCGACTGCCACGATCGGCGTGCTCGCCATCGCAGCGACCTTTGTGCTGGGCTCAGGCGGGCTCGACCTGTCGCTGGGATCGGTGATGGGCCTTGCCGGAGTGGTCGGCGCCTGGGTGGCCGTCAAGGCTGGGCTGCCCACCGGGGTCGCGGTTCTGGCAACGTTTACAGCAGGCGCGCTGGCGGGCTTCGTTAACGGTCTCATCATCACCCGCGCCCATGTCCCGGCATTCATCGTCACGCTTGGGATGCTGGGCATCGCGCGCGGCCTCGCTCTGGTCATCAACAACGGCGCCGCGATCTACGGGCTACCGTCTTCGATGGTCTATCTTGGCCAGGGCCGCCCTTTCGGCATTCCGATGCCGGTCATCATCTTCATCGGTACCGCCGTCGTCATGCACATCATCCTCGCCTACACGCGCTACGGTCGCCACACCCTGGCCATCGGCGACAGTGAAAACGCCGCGCGAACTGCGGGAATCAACGTCTCCTGGCACCGGTTGTCCCTCTACACCCTCTCGGGTGCCCTGGCCGGACTCGCGGGGCTCATTTTCGCCACGCGGGTCAATGCAGGCGACCCAACCGCCGGCATTACGTATGAGCTCACCGCGATCACCGCGGCCATCATAGGTGGCACCAACCTGTTCGGCGGACGGGCCTCGATCCTTGGGACCATGATCGGCGCCCTGATCATGGGCGTGCTGCAGAACGGGCTCAACCTGCTGGCAGTGCAGAGCTACTACCAGCAGATGGCCATCGGCGCCGTGCTGATCCTGGCGGTCTTCATCGACCAGTGGCAGGTTCGAAAGGAGAGCCGGGTATGAGCCTTCTCGACATCGCAAACGTCTCCAAGAGTTTCGGTCCCGTCAGTGTGCTGCACGGTGTCGACATGACGGTCGATCGCGGCGAGGTCGTGGGTCTCGTCGGCGACAATGGCGCCGGCAAGTCGACGCTGATGAAGATCGTCACTGGAATGTACACCGCCGACGAAGGTGCGATCACCCTTGATGGCAAAGACATCCTCGGCCACTCCCCGGGAGAGCGCCGGCGAATGGGAATCGAGATGATCTATCAGGATCTCGCCCTGGCGCGCCAGCAGGACGTCGCCGCTAATATCTTCCTCGGCCGTGAGCCGCAGCGGAGGATACTGGGGATGAACTTCGTCGACCGCTCCACCATGCGGCGTGAAGCACAGGCGATGATTGATCGCCTTGGCGCCCGGTTGCCAGCGATCAACCGGCCGGTCGGGTCCTTCTCCGGGGGCCAGCAGCAATCAGTCGCGATTGCGCGGGCGCTCACCTTCGACCCGAAACTCGTGATCATGGACGAGCCCACAGCGGCACTCGCCGTCCGCGAAGTGCAGGGCGTGCTCGACCTCATCCGCCAACTCAAGGCAAACGGAATCGGTGTGATCCTGATCTCCCACCGTCTCAACGACGTGCTCTCGGTCACCGACCGGATCGTGGTGCTGAACCATGGAGTTGCCGCAGCCAACCTGACGACGTCCAAGACCAACATGGCCGAGGTCGTGTCAGCCATAGTCGGGGGCGCCGAGATGGCCGAGGCCGCAGCCCACGAAGCGCGGGGGTAGAGTTTGTGGCAAAACTCGGACTGCATACATTCGCCGCCGCCCCGAAATGGGACGTGACCAAGATGCGGGCGCTGCTCCCGAAACTGCAAATCCATTCGGTGCGCGTCTTGGAGATCCCACTTCTCGATCCCGCCGAGATCGACGTGGCTGAGACCCGCGCCTTTCTGGATGAGACGGAAATCTCGCCGGTGTGCTCCCTCGGCATTCCACCACAGATCGACGTGATCGCCGATCCCGACACCGGGCTCGCCTTCCTTGAGCCGGCCTTCGAGGTGGCCGGGGGGGTCGGGGCATTTGCGATTGCGGGCGTCACATATGGAACCATCGGAAAGACAAGTGGAGCGCCGCGCAGCCAGGCGGAATTCGACGGAACGGCCCGGTTCATCGATCGCGCCGCGGCGCGCGCCAGAGTCCACGGACTGGAGCTTGGGATCGAGCCCTGCAACCGCTACGAGACCCATATCATGAACACCGGGGCCGACGGCCGCGCCTTTTGCGAGGCGGTCGGGGCCGAGAACGTGTTCATCCATCTCGACACCTACCACATGAACATCGAAGAGCGGTCCTTTGCCCATGGCTTCCGCGATTGCGGGCCTTTCCTGGGCTATGTGCATCTTTCCGAGAGCAACCGCGGCGCGCCAGGGGCCGGAACGGTGGACTGGGCCGAGGTCTATGGCGCGCTGGTCGAGATCGGGTTTGACGGGATCACGACTCTCGAAAGCATGAACCACGTCCACCCCGCCATCGCCTCTGCGCTGGCGATCTGGCATCCGGTCGCGAAAGACCCAGACGATGTGATCGACAGAGGGCTGCCATACCTTCACGCAGCTGCCAGTGCGGCCGGCCTCCACTACGAGTAGAGGTCAGAGTTGGCGCGGGCGGAAACTGCTCGGTCAGACGGGATCTGAAATCCTATGAGCCTTTGAACGGCGTCTGCCTCGTCACTGTCATCCGAGCATTTCATTTGGCAATCTCAAGGCAGAACCGCCACGGCCGAACCGAAGCTGCGGTCACTTTTCGTCAGGGCGAATGCCTTGGTGTTCGACCCAAGTGGTTTTCGCCAAGGTGGCAATCTGCAGGTACCGGTCCGTTCGCGGAAGGAGCACGAATGGCGGGAGAGTCCCGCATCTTCCCAGCCCGGCTTCGGCGCAGCGAGTGACTGCAACGGAAACGGCGGCAGATCGGGTTCGCCATTGACCGGTCCGGCGAAGCCAACGGCACCGGCGGACTCTCGGCGCTGCACGAGCAAAGACCGGCAGCGACTTTCTGCGAGGGCACACACTGCGACTGCACGAGTGCGGAACGTCCCGCGTTGCGGACCTTCGCTCCGAATGCGGCTAACGGCCGAATCGAACCCTATTCCGGAGGCGGGAAATTCATGCTGCGCGCATTCTCAGAGGAATCACCGCTGCAGTACACCAGAGGTCGTCGCTACGACGCAGCGAGAAAAGCCGCCGTTCAGGCAAGCCGCAGCCAGGAATTCACCGGCTAAGACCGAGTCGCGGGAAAACCAGACTCTCACCAATTGGATTCCCATTCAGTGTCAAAGACAGTCATTGGATTTCCAGTTCAGGGAATATCCGGTCGGCAACTGCGAACCCAACCAGAGATCAAATTGGGGATTGAGACTCTTCAAGAGGTCAAGTCTATCATCTCTCTTGCGTATCCGGGGACAGCACGTTCAATATGAACGGTCCAATTTCCGCGGCCCCCGGAAGGGGCCTCTCGACGAAATCTGGATGTGGTTTCGTTCTAAATCCAAACGTGGATGCCAGAAAACTTCCTTTTTTGTAACCCTATCAGCCGGCGACCTGACCAGATGGACTTGGCAGCACAGTAGGAAACCCGGCGACATCTATGGGCTCGCCTCGGTCATCTGATGGCTTCTGTCGGACACTGTAGTGATCGCTTTCACCGAATGACCGGGGCGCGGGATAATGCCGACATTCGCGTTTCCCAAAAACCCGCTCGTCCAGGTCAGTCATCGGCATCCAGGGCAGTCAGCAGACGCCGCAATTCGGCAACGGCGTCCTCTCGCTCCTTTGATGACATTTCGTCGAGTTCGAGGGTGATCCGAAGGCCGTTTCTGGAGACAGAGTGACGTGGTTTGGCTGCTTCCGGCTCGCCCGCCATAGGATCGATGACGTAGTTTCTGATCGGTTTCTCAAAGCCCTTTACAACTCGCGGCACCGCCTCGGTTGCCGCGAATTGGCCGCGCACCAGTGCGTAGGTTTCGTGGGCGATCACGATCTGGCCGGGTTCAGCAAGGGTTTGCAGCCGTGCCGCCAGGTTCACCTCGTTGCCGATGATCGTGTAGTCCATCCGGTCTTCGCTGCCGAAATTTCCCACCGTGCAATACCCGGTGTTGATGCCGATCCGCATCTTGAAGGGCTTCTCGATGCCCAAATCCTTCCATTTTCGCTCCAGGTCCCGGCCTCGGATCTGCATTTCGACGGCCGTACGGACGCAGGCAATGGCGTCTTCCCGCACACCGCGCGTTTCGGGGTCGCCGAAGAACATCATGATTTCATCACCGATGTATTTGTCGATCGTGGCCCCGTTCCGGAGTGCTACCTCCGACATCTCGGTGAGATAATGGTTGAGCAGGTTGGTGAGTTCCTCCGACTCGAGCATGTCGGCGGTCTCCGTGAACCCGACGATGTCGGAGAACAGAACCGAGAGTTTCTTGCGCTTGCTAGCGATTTCGACGGTCTGCTCGCCGCTGAAAATCGACGAATAGATCTGCGGTGAGAGGTATTTCGACAATTGTGCCGACAGCCCTTCGAGCGTTGCGTTCTTGCGGGTCACCAGATCGTTGGCTTCTTCGGTCCGTCGTTTCGCCTCTAGCAAAGCCAGTTCAGACTGCTTTTGCCGCGTGATGTCGGCATAGACAGCAACGGTCCCGCCATCGCTGGTCTTGTGTTCCGTCACCTCGATCCATCGGTCCCCATCGTGATGTTGGATGAATGGGCCTGCGGGTTCTTCGTGGCGGTTCATTCGCTCATCGATCCATTCATCTTCGCGGCCCTGAGCGTCCTTGATCTGCCCGCCAAGGGCCGCTGATTGAATCACGTCAAAGAATCGGGTTCCTGTTTTCAGCGCTTCGTTGGTGTTGGGCTGGACGAGATCCTGGTAGCGCCGGTTGGACAGGACTAGCCGGTCGTCTTTGTCATAAAGGGAAAAACCCTCTGCGATGCTCTCGATGGCATCCACCAGCCGCTGACGCGCATCGGCGACCTGACGGAGGTTGTTCTCTTCAACCTCGACTGCCGTGTCGCGAAAAACCGTCAAGGCTTCTGCCATCTCTGCTATTTCATCCCTCCCTGTGGATTCCGGCACAAAGGCGCGCAGATCACCGCCTGCGATCGACATCATGGATTTGCTGAGACGGGTCAAACGGACGACGAAGTACCGGTCCACGACCAGCCAGGTGAAAACCAGCAGCATGAACACACTGAGACCACCAATAGCAACGCCGGCGATCACCGGGCGATTATGTATAACCCGTTCACGATCCACGGCCTTCTGCAACTCTACCCGCAGATCCCGGGTAAGATCGCTCAGCGCCGCGGAAACAGCGATCAGGGACGCGTCCAAGTAGATCGCACGCTCCAGCAGAGTGTTCATGTCGACCGCGTCTTCCGCCATCGACCGTTCCGTCACATCCAGTTCCATCCGGAGACCTTCGAACGCATCGTCGAGTGCGATTATGCTGCCGTGGGCAGCCACCTGCACAGCCTCAGACGCGTTAATCGAAGAAATCCGCGCCTGCAGTTGCTCAAAGCCTGCGTTGAATGCCTCGATCCCATCATCACCCTCTGCCCGGTCCGTCACGAAGCTTGAAGGCAGGCTTTTGGCTTCTGCACGCAGATTCGTTACAAGGTCAGCAGCCACAAACCCATCCTCGATCGTCGCATGGGTGGCGGAAATGAAGGAAACGGCGTTCTGCAATTCCCTGACGAAAAAGTTCACCAGCACGATTTGTAGAATAAGCAAGCCTACAGGAACTGTTATAGCAAGCAGCAATTTGTTCCGGATTCGCACGCCGTTACACCTTGGGCGACATCGCTATATCTTTCCAGCTTCCCGCCATTTCTCGAAGATCGGTGTAATGGCGGCACTGGCCAGATCCATTGCATCTTGTGGCGTCACGCTGCCATTCACGACGCTGCCGAACATGTTCGGGATAATGCGGCGGTTCAGCACCTCATCCGTCGCGGCATTTGAATACCCGGGATATCCAAGGTTCGACAGGGTGTCCGGAACGTCGAGCAGGACGTCATATCGACCGCCGTCTCCGGAGGCAGAACGGATCATTTCGTCAAGATCCGAGACCGCCCCGGGAAAACTCGGCATATTCTGAAAACCGCTTTCGACCAGTCCGTCTCGAAAGGCCGCGATATAGTCCAGCAAGAATCTTTGAGCGCCCTCGATATTTCGCGCAAATTTCCAGATAACGTAGGTATTGGTGGCATAGGCGGGACCTATGCGGCCGAATGGTCCCTCCGGCAATGTCGTTAGCGCCAAGTTGGGCTCAACCGGCAGTCCTTTTGCCTCGGCGGCGCGGATGATCGACATGGTATCAATCGTCAGGCTGATTGACCCAGCCAGCATGGCCTGGTTGTTTGAGGGTGAGCCCCAGGACACGGTCTCGGGCGTCATCGATCCTGTGAACAACGCTTTGGCGAACTTCAGAGCCTCGAGCGTGTTTTCCGAAACAAGCGAAGGACGACCGTCCTCATCTTGAACCGACGATCCGAAACCCGCCATGAGGGCGCGCAGGCTGTGATCTCCGTTGTGTTCCGGGGCCATGCTGATCCCGACGGGCGTCTCATGAAGGAGTTTTGCCGCACGGCCTGCTCTTCTGATGTCGTCCCATGTGGATGGCTCAGTCCCGACCGCGTCCCAGATATCCTTTCGATAGGTGACGACAGTCGGTGCGTAGCTTTCAATGAAGCCGTGATGCTTCCCGGTTCGAGGATTGACATTGCTCCGACTGGCAAAGCCATAGGCTTTGCCAAAACGGCTTTCGCATTCGGTATGAATGTCCCTGTGATCGATTGTGTGGTCTTCCAGGGAGGGGCGTGGCGAGAGGAAGAGGACGAGATCGTGCCCTTCGCCGGCGGCAATTTCTTCCTCGGCAAGCTGCCCAATCTTGCCAAGACCAACATTTGTGACGACAACGTCGGTGTCGTTCTCTCGGCCCCAGTTGCTGACGAAAACGTCGTTGAACCACGTTTCGAACGCGGGAACGAAGTTCTTCCAGCGCATGATGCGAAGGACTCTTGTGGATGCCTTGGCACGGCTGGGCAAAATCGCCGGCGCGAGCAGATGTGCGGCGCCCAATGCACCGATCGAAGAGATGACGCGTCTGCGGGTCTTCAAGGAACCTCCCTCCCCGCGCAAGATTTTTTCCCTAGGTCCTTCAATCCTGGGCGACAGATTGCGGGCGCGCGCGATCTGACGCCGTCCAAACTCGGGTCTCCGAGAGACCGTAGGCAAGGTGTACGGATTTGTCTACGAACGGGTCGATCCCCGGTTGTCACCTATTGAAGTCCCGTGGACTGGGTTTGAGCGACCGGCGGGCGCTGCGATCGTACGGCTTGGCCTGCCCGTACAGCCAGATCCGCTAAGGACTCGATCCGGTCAACTGAGTCACTCCGTCAGGCCCCGAGGCGATCGCTTACGCCGAATGACTGGTGCGCAGGACTGAACGGACTCACTGCCTTTCGGAGCCAATTGGCGCTGACGGCTTGAAGCGGCCACTCGGGTTTCCATTCGAGACCGCAATGCCGCTGAATTAGGCTTTCGTTCGTCGAACGCGCAGCATTCGCTCCTCAAAAAGTCTCCACCGTTCGATCACCCTGCCGGCGCAACTAGCCGACGTCTGTACGGTGCGGGACCGAAAGCCTGACAAATGCCGAACCCACGGTAGCTGCACGGCAGGGCCGTGCACACCTGCGTCAAAGCGGTGTGGCGAAAGACCGGCTCTTTCGGCCTTCGCGTTGCCGACGGGATTCCTCTTCTGCGATCGCGGCATCAAGCGGGGCACGATCGGTCAGCCCCGAGAAATCCGCTCTCGTCGGCATGACCTCGGCCACGTGCAGGAAACGCTCTTGCGCCACGTCGTAAAGCCGGCGCAGTTCGGCGAGCGGGTCGGGATGGTCATCGGCGCGGATGTCGAGCCAGGGGTAGTCCTCTGTCCGGTGAATGCGCAGGGCCGCCGATTGCCTGCCGCGCTTGTCGCCGCCGGCGGCTTCGCCTGCCTCCATCGCCGTCAGCAGGCGATCGACGAAAGGCGTCTCCATATGCGCCTCGTAGGCAGCGAGGGTTTCGGCGATGACCGCCTCGCCGGACAACATGTTGCCCGCAACCGACACGCCGTCGCCGACCAGATGGCCGCACCAGTCGACGCACGAGGCGCCTGTATGTGCGGCGGAGCTGCCCGAGGCGTCGATCATGTGCGCCTGCCGCTGGGCCACGCCCCCGTCGCGGGCGACCAGGTCGGCCAGGACCTTGGACGCGGCCTCTCCCGCCGCCATCCGATCCGCGGCCTCTATCCCCCAAAGCGGGTTGACGAAGGCCTGTGTGGCAACGGCGCATTTGCCGCCGCGGATATGGGGGACGAGTGCGCCCACGGCGAAGAAGCGCGAGGCGACGGCGACGCCAAGCTGGCCGGTGGCGGGGTCGCGGGCGACGATGGAATAGGTCATCGGTGGTCCTTTCTCAGCGTCCGGTGGCGTAAGCCTGCATCAGGCGCGGTGTGGCGGCGGCCTTCAAAAGACCTTGGGGCGTGCGGCAGGCGGCGGTGAGGCGACCGACGGTCCAGGGTTCGGCGACTTCGATGTCGTGGCCGCGCGTGCGCAAGTCGTCGATCGCGGCCTCTCCGAAGGCCGGTTCTAGCATCAGGTGGCCGGGCCGCGGGCTACGCGGGTAGAAGGACGCCTGGAAATGCCCGGTGTGAAACAGCGGCGCGTCGATCGCCTCTTGCAGGTTCAGGCCGGTATGGACGAGGCGGAGGAACAGGATCAGCTGCCACTGGTCCTGTTGGTCGCCGCCTGGCGTGCCGAAGGCGTACTGTGTGCCATCGGGTGCCTCGGCCATTGACGGCGAGAGCGTCGTGCGCGGCCGGCGCCCGGGGGCGAGTGAGGTCGGCAGGCCCTCGTCGAGCCAGAACATCTGCGCCCGCGAGTTGAGCGGCATCCCGAGGCCGGGCACCACGGGCGAGGATTGCAGCCATCCACCCGAAGGCGTCGCCGAAACCGAATTGCCCCACTGATCGATCACGTCGATATGCACGGTGTCGCCGCGGGGTTCGGTCAGGTGCGCCATTGTCGGTTCGCCCGCGCCGACCCCGGGGCGCGCGGCAGTCTTGGCGGCGGCGCGGGCAATGGCGGCGTCGGCCCAGGCATCGTAGCCGTCGATCCGGCCCGGGCGTTGCTCGCGTGACGCGGTGTCACCGATCAGGTCGCGCCGGCCCTCGGCATAGTCGCGGGACAGCAGAGTCTTCACCGGGATCTCGGTGTGCGCCGGATCGCCGTAGTAAGCCTCGCGGTCGGCGAAGGCGAGCTTCATCGACTCGGCGATGTGATGCACGAAGTCCGCCCCGATTGGGTCCATGCCGCCGATGCCGCTGTCCTCAAGCATCCTGAGCGCCTGCAGCATTGCGGGCCCCTGGCTCCAGAGACCACACTTCCAGACGGTCCAGCCCTCGTAGTCGACCGAAAGCGGGGTTTCGTAGGTCGCCTCCCATGTCGCCATGTCCTCGCCGGTCAGCACGCCCTTGCGGCGGCCACCGGCGGGATCCAGCACGCAGGCCTCACGCATCCAGCTGTCGATGGCCTCGGCGATGAAGCCCTGTCGGAAGACGCGACGGGCGGCCTCGATCTGCGCGACGCGGTCCGTGGCGGTTTCGGCCTCGGTCAACAGCCGCTCCCAGGTGTCCGCGATGGCAGGGTTGCGGAAGAGCGTGTTGGGGTCGGGCGCGGTGCCACCGGGCAGCCAGGTCTCGAAAGAGGTTGGCCATTCGTCACGGAAGAAATCTGCGAGCCCGGCGATGGTCGCGGCGACGCGCGGGAGAACCGGGTGGCCATGGCGGGCGTAGTGAATCGCGGGTTCGAGGATGTCGCGCAACGGCAGTTGCCCGTGATCGCGCAGCATCAGCATCCAAGCGTCGAACGCGCCCGGCACTACGGTCGCGAGCAACCCAGAACCGGGGATAAGGTCGAGACCTTCGGACCGGTAATGCTCGATGGTGGCCCCCGCGGGGGCGGTTCCCTG
>JAAUYH010027130.1_pt1 | contig 15755 bp, 9 predicted proteins | sample 7278061 | NCBI WGS metagenome assembly JAAUYH01 (sample SAMN14350203, study PRJNA611818) | marine sediment metagenome | isolation source: surface marine sediment (0.6m) | place: French Polynesia: Moorea | collected 2018-08
ACGGCTAATAGCAATACAACTAGCCTGGGAATTTTCAATTCGGGTCGAATCATGATGGATCGTGGAGACGATGTCATTATTGGTTTAGCAAGTAATACCAGTTCGAGTACTGCTCAAGTTCTATCTGAAGCAGAATCTATTGCCAAAGATGTAGCCACTGCCACAGCAGATGGAAGAGCTCGGGCGATTGTAGAAGGTGCTGCTGTCGGAATTGCTAATTCAGGTATGATTAATACTGGGATGAATAATGACACCATCATTGGTATAGCATTGAATGATGATGTGGCGGACGCCGATGCCGATGCCGATGCCGATGCTTTTGGCGAGTATTCAGATGCTCAAACTGATACTGATGCGATCGCCGATACCTCAGAAGTGCTTGCTATCGGGATTGATAATACTTCGGGAGTAATCCTTACTGCCAGGGGAGATGATCAAGTTATTGGTCTTGGTACTGTTGGCATTACAGGTGGTACCATCAGAGCAGGCAAGGGTCATGACCGCATTCTGGGCTATGGTAGTGATGTTGGCGTTGAAGATATTAGGGTTCAATTAGGTGACGGTGATGACTTTTTCAAAGCAGCTATAGCTGATTTTGACCCCCTTACTGGACAACTATATTTTTCAGAAGACCAGTCTGGCTCCATTAAAGATGCTCATATTTTGGGTAATCGTGGCAATGATACCTTTGAAATCGGCGGTTTTGAATCGACCGTTTCCATTGATGGGGGAATAGATCATGATGTTCTTAAGCTATCGGGTCATATAGAAGACTACGAAATTTCCCTCGGTTCATTTGGTAATCAGGCTGTCGTTATTGAAGATCATGATTCGACGTTGATGGTTAAAAACGTGGAAGCATTCTATTTTGGCAATAGCGACCACGTCTATAGTTTCCATGACTTTGCTTAAGCAAGTTAATATACACAGTACAATTTAGTTTCATAAACTACCCCAATCGACTTCCCTGAGATTGGGGTTTTCCAGCATCAACTCAGGACACGCATGTTCCTTAGCACGTATGACCTCGCGTCCGGTTGCTCGTCAATTGAGAGACGGTTTTATTCATTATTATTCTCCTGAAATCTATGCATCAGCTTGATCAATCTGCCCTTAAAGCTCGAAACAAACTGCTGACAATGTTTTTAGTGTATATTGTCTTAGATACTATGCTTGTGGCCATTTCCAAGGATGTATGGGCTATTGGTCGCATTTTAGCCACCATTGTAGTGATGTACTTTGTATTACAAGGGCGTAAATGGGCGAAGTGGGTTCTAGTGGGAATTTTGAGTTTTCTGGTTGTTGCTCTAATAGCATTGGTTATTGCCCTATATTCAAAGCTCTCTACCGTCCTTATTGTTGGAAGCCTGATCTTGACGGTTGTTAGTGCAATTATTGCGATTTATATAGTCTTTAGTAGGGATTTGAATCGCTATTTCTCTTACAAAATTAATAACTTTAGATAGAATCAATCACTAGAGGGAATAATTGCTGCTACACGCTCTGATACACTATCAACGGAAAACTGGCGGAAAGTACTAAAGGCAAAGTCTAATATTTTCTGAGGTTGAATATCATCCTGAATCAAGCTCCAGAGTCTTTGAACTTCATCAGTGTGAAGTCTCTCACCTTCTGTTAAAGCTATGAGTAACTGCTGACGTAAGTATTTTCCTTCTTCTGAGAGGAGATATTGTAAGCTTAAACGTGCAGTAGGTAAGATGTCAAAGCTATCATCAGAACTAGCAATTTCAATCATATTTTCTAGTCTTGACCACTGAAATTTGCCATCTTTAATCAAAACATCGAGTAAGCGCCTTCTTAATTCAGGTGATTCTCCTGTTAATAATCTTTGAGATACGTAGGGATAAGATACTTCTACAATCTTGAAGTCTGGGTTGAGACTCAGTGCCAATCCTTCCTGAGTAATTAGAGAACGAATAATTAAAGCAAACTTAGCTGGTAAGCGGAAGGGATACTCATACATTAATTCCGAAAATTCATCAGTGATGGTTTTGAAGTTGAAATCACTAACGCTCTCGCTAACTGCATTCCCCAAAACCGTTTCTAGCGCGGGAATAATTGGTTGAATATCAGTATCAGGCGTTAAAAATCCTAAATTAACAAAATCTTGAGCCAAACCTTCGTAGTCACGATTAATTAGCTGCACCACCGCACTAGCAATAGTTTCCTTCATCGACTCAGATAGCTGATCCATCATGCCAAAGTCAATATACGCCATACGTCCATCAAGGGTGGCAAACAAATTGCCAGGATGAGGATCGGCATGGAAAAAACCATATTCTAGTAACTGGCGTAGACCAGAAGTGACACCAATTTTCACTAAATTATCTACATCTAATCCCGCAGCTTCCAGCTTTTCCAAATCGGTTAGCTTAATGCCGTCAATCCACTCTAAGGTTAATACGAAGTTGTTGCAATATTGATTGTAGATAACTGGAACTTTTACTTCAGGATCTTCCGCAAAATTCTGGGCAAACTTTTCGGCGTTTTTCGCTTCGTTAAGATAATTTATCTCTTCAAATAATTTTAAGCCAAACTCATCAACAATTAGAGTTAAATCATGACCAAGATTAAGGGGTAACCAAGGCTCTACCCAACTAGCTAAAAGTCTCATCAAATAAAGATCAAGACTTAATTGTGGACGCAAATTGGGACGCTGAACTTTAACTGCTACCGTTTCTCCACTGTGAAGCACAGCTTTATATACTTGACCCAGACTAGCGGCCGCAACGGGGTGAGGAGAAATATTTTGATAAACTTCAGAAATTGAGCACCCTAATGACGACTCGATAATATTAAAGGCAATGTGATTGTCAAAGGGAGGTAGTTGATCCTGTAGCTTGGTCAACTCATCTAAAAAGTCTTTGCGAATTAAGTCTGGTCTGGTAGACAGTGCCTGTCCAACTTTGATGTAGGTAGGGCCAAGAGTAGTAATAATCTTGCGTAGTTCTCTGGCTCTTTTCGGCTGATTAATTTCTTCTCTATTGGTCAATCTATCTAGATAGAGGTGCAAGATAAAATTACCAAACAGCCAGATAACAGCGATCGCTCGCCAGATTACTTGCCAAGGTCTAAAACGATAATGAGACGCGATTGCCTCTGCATCATAGCGTAGGGATTGGCTAGGGTCTGACTGAGAATAATTCATTGTTAGTTGCTGAACGCCGAAACGTACAGATAAATACTTAACGGGCTTCGTTTTGTAACTCTACTTTACTTTTGTCGACTGACTTAAAAGATTAGTTGGCACTCCTCATTAAATTAGACGACTTATGATATTCATTAATCATATTAGTATACAAAACTACATTTTGCTTAATAAAATATTATCTTTTACTTTAAATATTCCTATTACTATATATTTTATATTTTGCCCAGGAATTAGACAGATTAACCACTTGTGGATGATTTTATGGTTAATTTGCCTGCTGAGGTAGATAGAGTCTTTGAATTGTTACTCGTTACTCGTTACTTGTTACTTGTTACTTGTTACTTGTTACTTTCGATCCTAAATATCCTTCATGTCCTAACCTAACTTTGTACGGCTATAGTTGTCCCCCAGGTACTTATTGGATTACCTGGGAAAAAGCAATAGCCATCGATAGTAAGTTCACCGATTTAAAACCGATTGAAGAGCAGTCACACCTTTGTTTCTTCTAACATCAACTTAGAACGCCTCACATCTTCAGGAATAGCAACGGGATAATTACCAGTAAAGCAGGCGGAACAAAAGTGCTCAGTATTCTCTTGGGTTGCTTCTAGCATTCCCTTCCAAGATAAGTATGCCAAAGTATCGACACCAATACGTTCTTCAATTTCCTTAACAGACTTTGTAGCAGCGATTAGGTGATCCTGGCTATCGGTATCAATACCATAGAAGCAAGGATGAGTTACAGGAGGAGAAGAAATTCTCATGTGTACCTCAGTTGCTCCTGCATCTCTCAGAGTTTTAACAATCTTTTTGCTAGTTGTACCTCGCACGATGGAGTCATCGACAATAATAATTCTTTTACCCTGCAAAGCATCTTTGAGAGTATTAAGTTTCATCCGAATTCCAGCCTCGCGCATACTTTGGGTAGGCTGAATAAAGGTACGTCCCACATAGCGATTTTTAATTAGCCCTTCACCATAAGCCAGACCAGATTCACGAGAAAACCCGATCGCCGCCGGAATACCCGAATCAGGAACACCAATTACTAAGTCGGCATCGACAAAAGATTCTTTAGCTAGTTGTCTACCAATGCGAACACGATAGCTATACAAAGTCTCGTTATGCATTAAGCTATCAGGACGAGCAAAATAAATCATTTCAAAGACACAGAGCTTTTTCTCGCCTTTTTTATCCCATTTGATTGAAACCATGCCTGTCTCGGTAATCCATACTAGCTCTCCTGGCTCAACATCTCGTACATATTTTGCACCGATGATATCTAAACCACAGGTTTCGGAGGACAATACGTATCGTTCTTTTTCTCCATCTTCTCCTGGTAGAATACCAATTACTAATGGCCGAATCCCATGGCGATCGCGCACACCCATTAAGCCATCAGGAGTCGCAATGGTCAGACTGTATGCACCATGACAGCGTTTAAAAGCACTAATCGCCCCTTGAACCCAATCTTTACCTTGATTGACTTCATCAACTATGGTCAAGGCGATCATTTCGGAGTCGGTAGAAGTAATAAAATTAGAATCTCTGTGGCGCAAATGCTGGCGAAGTTCTACGGCATTAACTAAGTTACCGTTATGAGCCAGAGCTAATTTACCTAGCCTGCTGTCCAACACAACGGGTTGAGCATTCTCTTTTAAACTAGAGCCAGTGGTCGAATAGCGAGTATGACCAACAGCAACTTCTCCTGGTAGCTGCTCTAAGATTTCTTGGTTAAAGACTTGAGATACCAATCCCATATCTTTGTGGCAGTAGAGATCACCCTTATTTAAAGTAGCGATTCCCGCTGATTCTTGACCTCTGTGTTGCAGAGCATAAATACCAAAGTATGTCAGTTTGGCTACTTCTAACGTTTTTTCTGGGGCATATATACCAAAAACGCCACAGGCTTCTTCTGGTTTATCATCACGCTCAACATTCATTAAAGAATCAGAATCTTCTGTCCACTCGAAAGATTGTTGTGGCATCATGCTATTGGTTTGCTCCTACCTTGCGGTAAATAAATATTTATAATGGAAAAAAGATGCTCTAAATATCTTCTAGACTAACCGTTGGGAGAAATAATTTTAATTTAATGCTGACGATAAACTGCTAGATCTAGTAGCTCATTTAGACCACTAAAAAGCTCACTATCTGAAAATTTTGTTAATACTGCTAATGCAATTTTAGGAAACTAATCTATTTTCTATTGCTTGTGTCCAAACAATGGCTAACTCCTTAATGTTAACATTAATTAACGAAAGATTATCATTTGTTAAAATTTCTAGGCTTGACTGGGGTTGACCAACTGTACCAATTTTGCTCCAGTGATTAACTAAATTATCGCGCAGATAAGCTTCCCAGGTATCAGCTATTTCTGGACTAACAGAGACGACAATTTGACTAGCAACTTCACCAAACAACACTTCATCCAAACGTTGCGACTCAGATACAGGAATACTTACCCTTGCACCTAGATCATTGCCGATACAGGCTTCAGCTAGGGCAACTGCTAGTCCTCCTTCAGCCAAATCGTGAGCTGATTGAATCCAACCCTGGCGTATGCCATGACGGCAAGCTGCTTGAACACTTTTTTCCCAGGCAAAGTCTACTACAGGAGGTTTACCTGCCACCTTCTGATGAATTGCTGCCAGGTATTCTGACGCGCCAAGAGGAGACTGAGAAGTGGCTGAAGTACTGGCGCTAGAGGAGTAACCCAGAAGATAGATTATGTCTCCTGACCTAGTCCAGGATTGTCCACAAATTTTCGTAATATCGGGTACTAAACCCACCATACCAATGACAGGGGTAGGATAAATTGGTTGAGGATTACCATCCGAGTCTAGAGTTTCGTTATATAAAGAAACATTTCCCCCAGTGACAGGAGTAGACATCTCTCGGCAGGCATCGGCCACCCCTTGACAAGCATTAGCTAGTTGCCAGTAGCCGACTGGTTTTTCAGGACTCCCAAAGTTGAGATTATCTGTCACAGCTAAGGGTTCGGCTCCTACACAACTTAGATTACGGGCTGCTTCTGCCACGGCAGCTTTTGCCCCTTCATAAGGATCGAGATAGACATAGCGGGGATTACAGTCAGTAGTTGCAGCTACTCCGATAGTGCAGTCTCCGAGTTTAGCATCTATGGGACGTACCCTCACTACGGCTGCATCTGCCCCACCAGGTAACAAGATGGTATTGTTTTGTACCTGATGGTCGTATTGACGATAGACCCATTGTTTTGAGGCGATGGTAGGGGTATCTAAAAGCTGCAAGAGAATTTCGTTCCAGGTTTTGTATGTTCCCTGAACATCTATGCCCTGATAATCACATCCTGGTAAACTATCTACCCTCCATTGGGCAGCTTCCTTGGCGTAAGGGGGCGGTTCGCGCAATAATTTTCTCTGATAAATAGGAGTATCATCAGCTAAAGCAGTAGCGGTAACTTCTGCTGCTATTTTACCTTGGTATAGTATTCTCACTACAGGTTCTTCAATTACTGAACCTGCTACTACTGCCTGAAGTTCCCATTTATGAAAGATATCAATTAACTCTTGCTCTCTACCTTTCTGGACCACAAATAACATCCTTTCCTGAGACTCGGAGAGTAAGTACTCATAGGGAGTCATGCCGGTTTCTCTAGCAGGTATTAAGTCTAAATCTAATTCAATGCCTACCCCACCTTTATCTGCCATCTCAGAGGTAGAACAGGTTAATCCTGCTGCCCCCATATCCTGTGCTGCTACTACTGCACCAGTTTTAAAGGCTTCTAAGCAAGCTTCCACTAAAGACTTTTCTAGAAAAGGATCTCCTACCTGCACCGCAGGACGATCATCCATCGAATCATCAGTTAGCTCAGAACTAGCAAAACTTGCTCCTCCCATACCATCTCTACCAGTAGTAGAGCCAACGTACAGCACGGGATTTCCTATTCCTGACGCACCAGACTTAACAATCTCATCGGTTTCCATCAAACCCAATGCCATCGCGTTGACTAAAGGATTACCTGTATAAGCCTGATCAAAATAGATTTCCCCTGCTACAGTCGGCACGCCGATGCAGTTATGAGTCACAATGCCTGAAGTGGTAACAAACAAGTGACTGTTGTCTACTTCTACGTCATAAACCAAAGTGTCACTGACAGCTGCCGCTTCAACATCTTTGATTTTGACAAAGGCTAGTTGATCGCTAATAAAATATCGTGGAAAGGAATGTTTGTTGCCGTCGTATTTGTTTAGAGCGATCGCCAATTGTTGATTACGTTCTTTACCAAAAATATCAGACAGTAAGTTTAGTTCAGGGTAATTATTGATTTCTAATTGCCAAACAGGCGAACTAATGTATTTACGCCTCTCAATTGTTGCTTTTTTAGCTGCCTGACAGTGGATATCAGGAATAATCCCCTGACTTTGCAATAACAGTAAAGTTTGTTCAAATAGTTGTTTACTGGTTGTAGCGAAAGATATTTTCGCATGATTGCCGTTAGTTTTGGTGGTTAAACAACCATCTCCTCGGAACAACCCTTTAAGCACTTCTTTTTGTAACTTTCTAGACCACTGAAATACATTAGAGGGAATAGCTTTGTTGTTAGCAGAGTCGCCACACTGCCAAACTTCTTTTAAAATATATCCCCACAACCATGAAGTAGCATAAACAATTGTGGTAGAAGTCCTTTTTTCAGTACAAGGGCGCAGTCCTAAATTTTCTAATCCTGCTATGACATCGTTAATGTATTCTGACTCGTGATCAGCAAAGGTAAAAATAATTTTGTAGGTATTGCCATTTTGGGATACACAACCTTGAGAAAGGTAGTACCCAATCAAACGAGCAAATAGATTATTAATAGCAACAACTGCACAAGAATAATTAGCCTTACCACTACGTCGATAGAGCTTGAGAGTCCGACGAGAAATGTTTAGCAATGATTCTAGTTTGAGGAAATGAGTCAAGGGCAGGTATCCCTGTTGCCAATAGCGATGACGTTGAGTAGGGGAAGATTCAATTTCCTTTAATGCTGCGGTAGCTTCCTGGTTGGGCTGCCAATTACCAGGTAAATCTATATATACATCTTGATGTTGTTTGTCTAATGTGGCTAATAAGTCGATTTCTGTGGGGTACTTGTTCTGAGGGGGAAAGTCTATGATTACAGGGATAAAGTCCCCTGTTTCTAATTTAGCTGCTGGCTTGATCAGGCGATCGCCATGTTCTAAAATTAATATAGGATGATCCGGTGTAACAGTTAAGCTACGTCCCAATGCCGTACGAATTTTAATTAGTTGTTTAGTACTACGTTTAAAAATTCTCCTGACAGGTTGCCAACAACTTTTATGAGTATCAAGATCGTAAGAAAGAGTTTCTATCTGTTCTGATTTTGGCAACTCGAAAGTCTCTTGGTTTTCTGGCATCAGAGATTCTACGAAATTACCGATAGTGTCAAAATGAACCCTTCGATCATTGCGCCAGATAAAAGTCTCATCGGCAATTAAGCAATTGCCATAGTGGGATATACCTTCAACTACACCCTGGAATATGCGTCTGGTACGAGCATCTTCTAAATTGCCAAAGCGCAGGGAATTGAGAATGGCAATAGGACGTGCGCCCATCGTGAAGATATCCCTCAGAATTCCACCTACACCAGTAGCTGCACCCTGAAAAGGCTCAACTGCCGAAGGATGGTTATGGGACTCAATTTTAAAAGCCAACTGCAAACCATTGCCCAAGTCTACGACTCCTGCGTTTTCCCCAGGCCCGACCAAGACGCGTTCGCCCGTTGTGGGAAACTGACTTAATAGGGGTCGAGAGTTTTTGTAGCAGCAATGTTCTGACCACATTACCCCAAACATTCCTAGTTCAGCTTTATTAGGATGGCGACCTAAACGATTAACAATTTCTTGATATTCTTCTGGTTTAATACCTTCTGCGGCGATTTCTTCGGCACTAAAAGGGGCAGACCCAATCTCAGACATAGATAATTTCAGACTAGTGGCATGCCCCTCATTGTATCTAGTCTTGGTCAGATTGAATCATGATTTTCTGATCTCTTAAGTTACGAAGATTTAATTTTTATGACTGTGACATCCTCCCTCGATAAATCGAGGACTTCCTACACTCGCGAGTAGGCATTTCTGCCCTACGCCTCTTATCTAGATACACAGTAGCTACCATGCACCCCCGACAGATCGACTTGACAGACACGACGAGCGCGTTCCCTTGCGCCTGACGGCGACGCGGTGAAGCAGTCCGTTGCGGAGGTTCCCTCCGTTGTAGGAACTGCTGAACCCTTTAGGGGGTCGCTCGTCAATTTCTTTCCCTCAGAGTCCCTAAGTACTAACGTATTAGAAGTTGAAAATTTTTATCAGAATTATTAACCTGCTGCTTTATCTCTTGATGGGAACTCCTGCCTTTCAACTCCTACCTCTTTCGGTTCTATTGAACTAAAGGAAAAAAACAGGTGAGTTTTTGCTTTAAATATACTTTTAGTGACATAATACATATGTATAAAGCTAACTGAAATATCATCTTAAATTTATTTACTTAGATAATAACGAATAAGTGTTTAAGGTGAACAGTTGATATATATAGCTTTCAAGTACTTGGCTTAATTTGACTCTATTTTGTTTATTAAACAGCAGATAGTCTATGTCTAAATAAGATAGCTAATTGTTGTAATTGTTATTCCACACATCAGCAAAATAAACTACACATCATATCTATAAACATACAATGCTTGTATAGTAAGCGGTTGATTCTATTTAGGAGCCAAACTATATCTTTAACTTTTTTTAGGGAACTATAGATATAGGTTTTTTCAAGAGGAATATTTATCATGAAAAACAATGAGGTAAATACGCCACAGCAGAATGCTAAATATGCTGGGTTCGGTCTGAAAACAAGACCGAAACACTATGATTTTTCATACAAAAAGCCTTTTCCATCAAAAAAAACTATTGATCAATTATTAAGTGAAGGCTACGTCGGTATTGATCATAAGCTAGCTGATGATAATGCCTTTGCAGCAGTAGCATACAAATTCAAAAATCAAATTAAATGGACGATTAGTAACCAGCTTGAGTCTGAAATTTGGCTAATGACTACAGATAAACAAGCTCTCCAAAAACTGTCTGAATTCATGCTCAATAAGTTTAGCTGGTCACCGATGATTTATGCCGCCAAACCACAAGAAGCTTTTATTTTTACCCCTAAAAACGATACCGAAAGAGCAGCGATTGAAGCTACAATCTCTGGAGAATATGGTTGGCAAGGGTCTTTATATTCTCTAGAATTATATGAGTATCAAGATCAAGAAGCTGGATTTATTTTTGCTACTAAACCATTAGATTCTCCTAAGCAAGAATGGCTGTTAGTTAAATTAAATTTTGTTGAATATACAGGTTCATGGAGCCACCACGAAGGAACTTTTGAGCAAGTTTATTACATCTGGAAAGAGAACATAAAGCTATCAGAGCCTAACTACAAACCTACTTCCGACGAAATATTAGATGCGATTAATGATGAATCTCTATTAACCTAACTGAGTTTCCTTGGTAAGCTTAATAAGACAAATTATTGAAGAAACGCGATCGCATTTAACAAAATGATTATTTTACCTGGTGCAACTGTCAAAGTTACCAACTCTGACGATATCTACTACAAATTTGAGGGGTTAGTTCAGCGCATCGACGACAATAGAGTCGCTGTATTGTTTGAAGGAGGGAATTGGGATAAACTAGTCACCTTTAATTTATCTGAACTGGAAGCCGTAGACTTAACCAAAAAGAAAAAATAAGGTTAATATACCTAGGATCATCACAATTTAGAGCATTCAACCAATTATCAGTTATCAAATTTCAAACTGTTTGCTGTTTATTGTTTACTGTTCACTGTTCACTGTTCACTAATAATGCGTCTTCCCCTGCCCCAATTTACAGTTGATGATCGCAATCCCAAGCACATTGGGGAGGTGATCGAAACCTCGACTACGCAGTACCTAGCTCAATGTCTTGAACCAGAGGATCTTAAGTTCCCCGTGATGCCTCCTTTCGGTAGCTGGATCAAATCTTTTGACGAAGAGTCTGGCAATAAGATTTTTGCTGTAGTCACCTACGTCACTACTAGCCCAATTGATTCAGTTCACCGTGCCAGAGCCTTAGGCTTATCTTTAGAGGAATTGCGGGAACAGCAGCCTCAAATCTTTGCCATGCTAAAAACTGAATTTAAAGCGGCTATTGTCGGTTTTGAAACTCCTAATAACTCGAATGGCTCAAACTTAGGTCAAGTATACCAATATTTACCACCTCGTCCCCCTCAGATTCATCAATCGGTATATCATTGTGATACGATCGAAGTAGTTCGCTTTACCGAGAATCTGGACTTCTTGAGAACTCTCTTATCAGCAAAGGATATTCCAGTTGAGTCTTTAGTTGCAGCATCAGTGCGAGATGTCTATCGCCAGCGTCAGGCGAATCGAGATTGGTTAGTCAATGTTGGTCGAACTCTCAGCACATTATTAAAAGATGATTATGACCGTTTGCGCTATATCCTCAGTCAGATTCATTGGTAGGCAGATCAGTTATTTTAGGAGTATCAGGAGCATTGATATATTAACTGGTTTATTAACGCTCCATCGAGTCGCGACTCGATTTATCTCTGGGCTGTCGCTGGAATTTATTAATTTATTTCCAGCGTTTAAACGCCCCGTCCGAACACTGAATTAGTTTCCCTACTGTCGCTCCGAAATAACTACAGTGTCGGGTTTCTCTCTCTTTTAGCTAAATTGGCATCGCATTAGAGATACTAACTTTAGCAACTGGTTTTTTGGTTAAGCAATGCCAGTGACAAGTAAATAAATCAGGTCGTTGTGTTTTAAGAGTTATCAAGGCAGGTGCAGCAGGAAAGGGCCACAGTCGGTCGAATACAATTTCGCCGTTATACAGGCTAAATTGAAGTAGATAGGTTGCTGGTGGCGCATCCAACGAATCTAGTAGTTGCTCTGCTAAACCATGAAGAGATTTTTGCTGACGTTTTGGGATAGATACAGGATGTTCATAGGAGTTAGGCATCGAACCTTCGCCGATTACTTCAGCAAACAGAGGTTTATCGGTCAAAATTACGGGCAACCAGAGATGACCTAACCAGGAATCACCAACACTAGTTTTGAATCCTAGGTTTTTTTCAACCCAGCGTCTTCTCATATTAATATCTTTACAGGCAGAATATATTTTTCTTTGGGGAAAATCAAAATGCTCTGGTAATTGAATTGTTAGAGGACAGTAGATTGCGTCGATGTTCTTGTCTTTCTTAACAGTTCTAGAGTTTCTCGACCAGAGAGTGGCAGCGGAAACGATTTCTACAGTCTTGGATGGTGAATGGTCTGCAATACTATGCTGCAACGCTTCTACCATCTTTTGAGTCACGGGTGACGCTGAAATTAACTTCCCTTGATCGCTAACTTCGGCGTTGATAATAATTACAACTTTTTCCATTCCCCTTCCATCATTATGAGATTTTGCCATTGCTGTTGTAAGTCGAACAGTATTTTTTTCCCTGGTTTAAATGCGTTATTGAGCCACTCTTACTATCTCTTCTACTTCTGATAAGCGAAACAACAGTTCGTAATGTTTGTAGGGCATAGTTGAATTATGAATTTATCTATTTGGGAGTTGAGAGTTTAATGTACCTATAACCAAAGCAGTGAACTTTGGGCGATACTAGAACATAAGCTCGGAACATCAGCCGATAATCTCGGCATCGTCATTATATATGCTTGCTACTTCCAAGCAACTATTTCCTTGAGGAAAAAATGAGCTTTCAAGCAGTTCTTATCATAATTGCTTCAGGACTAGATTTTCAACATAATAGGTAAATAATTTAATAATTCAACAAAATCTAACTATCAGATCATAAGTTATCCCAATTGTAATGAATTAGCTACTTTGAACTATGAGGAAAAAATAATTAACCATATCTCAGTCGATTTTCGCCAAATATCATGCTAAACAAGCTCTCAATTTAGTTATGCTGTAGCTGTGAGGTAACCAGTTTAACTGTACCACCCATCATTTCATTATTGATGAATGTCAAGTTAAAGTGATATATTCTGCTTCAATTCTTAATTAATAATAAAGAACATTTAGAATTTAAAACATGGAACTACTAGAGTATCAGGCTAAAGAATTATTTAGAATGGTAGGTATTCCTATTTTACCTTCGCAGACTATTAAGGATTCCCGAAAAATTAAGCAGTTACAAATTCCTTATCCTGTAGTCCTCAAGTCTCAGGTTAGATCCGGAGGTAGAGGAAAGGCTGGAGGGGTACGTTTTGTAGCTAATACAATTGATGCGATCGCAGCTGCCCGCAGTATTTTTAATCTATCTATTTTAGGAGAATATCCAGAAGTTATTCTGGCGGAGGCTCACTACAATACTGAGAGGGAATTATTTCTGGCGATTGTCCTCGATTATGATCTTCAATGTCCTGTCTTGCTGGGTTCTGCTTTTGGTGGCATGAATGTCGATTCATTATTGGCAAATTTACAGCAGGTAGAAGTTAACGCCGAATTTTCTTTATTTTTTGCTCGACGTTTGGCTGCCAATATGGGACTGTCAGGAAAACTGATCTGCTCAGTCAGTGAAGTTATTGCCAAAATGTACCGTTTGTTTCAAGAAAAAGATCTTGACCTGATCGAAATTAATCCGTTAGGGGTTAATAGTAAGGGGGAGTTAATGGCTTTAGATGGCAAAATCACCATCAATGATCACGCTCTGGCAAGACAGCCAATCATTGGAACTTTGAATTTTTCCCAGCAACAAAGAAATAGTAATCACCATAGCTCATGGAAAACAAATAAAGATTTTAGTCAGGTTAGCTGGCGTTGGCTCGATTGGCATTATAAAACTGGCAAAGTTGCAATGATTTGTAACAGTTTTGACTCTGCATTATTAACCTGGGATTTATTAAAACAAAATAAAATTATTCCTGCTCGTAGTGCGATCCTAGAAAATAGTCTAACTACTGAAGCCAGTAATTTACAGCTATATCGAGAACAATTGTTAGATATTTTGACGGAATTAGAATCCTGCAAAGGAATTAAAGTAATTGTGCTCAATATTTGGGAAACAGAAGCCGTCAGTCGTGAAATTTTACAAACTATTATTGATTACTGTTCTGCTAAGGAAGAATTAGCCCTCCCCTCCAGAGAAGAGCCAATATTAGTCAAAAGTGCGATCGCCATAAATGATAATAGATTCAACTATCAGCAGTCTGGGGAATCTGACCAGAAACCTCCATCCCAGCCTTATTTCATTTTGCGCCTATTAAACAAAGACAACCTTGAGGATTTATCCATATCGGGGGGAATTTATTTATCTAGCAACTTGGAGGAGGTGGTAGACCAAGCAAGCCACAGGGTGCAGACAGATAAGTAGCTCCACTTTATTAAACATAAATTGGTTAGGATAAGTTCGGAGTTCGGAGTTCGGAGTTCGGAGTTCGGAGTTCGGAGGTCGGAGGTCGGAGTTCGGAGTTCGGAGGTCGGAGGTCGGAGTTCGGAGGTCGGAGTTCGGAGTTCGGAGGTCGGAGGTCGGAGGTCGGAGTTCGGAAAATTTACTATCTCATCTATTTGAGAAACGCTATAGGGGTTTGGGGGAATTAGTTTAACGTTTAATTAGGTGGACTTACTACCCACTACCCAATACTTCTCGGTTAACAAGTTAATTATTTGGTTCAGCTATGGGGAGATAGGGAGATAGGGAGATAGGGAGATAGGGAGATAGGGAGATAGGGAGATAGGGAAATAGGGAAATAGGGAAATAATTATTCCCCAAGTCCCCAAATCCCCACTTCCCCAGTTCCCTACAGCTATCCCTAGAAAATAGAAATCTTAAACGAGAAGTATTGACCCACTACCCACTACCCACTACCCACTACCCACTACCCACTACCCACTACCTAAACTCTATGAATTGGTTTACCCCCAACAAAGTCATTATTCAAGGAATAGGCGAATATCAGGCTACTTTTTGTGCTGTACAAATGAAAGCTTATGGTATGGATATTGTGGCGGGAGTAAGCCCCGGTAATGGTGGCACAGAAGTTTCAGGGATACCCGTATTTGATTTGGTTGAACAGGTACAGACGGAGATAGGTAAAATAGATATCAGCTTAATTTTTGTTGATTCCTTCCAAGTGCTTGATGCAGCGATTGAAGCGATCGCCGCAGGTATTCGCCGTATTATTATTTTTACCCCCAGAGTTCCGCCTTTAGACAGCATTAAATTAATCAAACGCGCCCGAGAGACTGATACCTTGATTTTAGGTCCTGGTAGTCATGGGATTGTGATTCCTCAGCAAGTTTGGCTAGGTAACTTACAACCCCAATTTTATCGACCAGGAACAGTCGGCTTAATTACTTCTAGTCGGCATCTTTGTTACGAAGTTGCTGCCGAGCTAAATGCTGTCAATCTTGGGCAATCAATTGTCGTTAGTCTTGGTAGCGATCGCATTGTTAGTTCCAGTTTTGCCCATTGGTTATCGGTTCTCAATGAAGACCCCAATACGCAAGTTATTGTCTCGATTGGGCAAAGAATTAAT
>JAAUYH010086396.1_pt1 | contig 15750 bp, 12 predicted proteins | sample 7278061 | NCBI WGS metagenome assembly JAAUYH01 (sample SAMN14350203, study PRJNA611818) | marine sediment metagenome | isolation source: surface marine sediment (0.6m) | place: French Polynesia: Moorea | collected 2018-08
AAAATATGGATGAAGTTTAGCTATGACGAAGTATGGTTGCGAATTATTTCTGTATTTTTTGGTGTTTTAAGTGTTTTCCTCACATATTTATTGGGTAATCGCTTATTCGATCGTCCTACAGGGTTAGGTGCTGCAATCCTAATTTCGCTCTCCCCATTAGCAATTAATCATTCTCAAGAAGTTCGAATGTATATGATGGGTTTAGCCTTGGCGACAGCAGGAACGATAGCGCTAATTTACTGGATTGATGCTAAAAGAACTGAATTACTTGCAGCTTGGGCATGCTTAAGATTTCTAGCTATTTGGACTACTCCTCTAGCCGCCCTTTTATTACTAGCAGATATATTGGTTTTTGTGACTTTCGATAAAAAAGCGTTGACCAATTTGCTTTACCACAAAAGAAGCACTTTTTTCTATATAAATTTACTAATTTTATTTTTGGTATCTGGGATACTCGTATGGATTCGTTTTATTCCTTCAATGGCTAATTTTATCGCAATAAATCAGGGATTAGATAATGCTGAGGTCAGTCTTACCTTAATTTCTTTTGTGGGAATGATTGTCAGATTTCTTGTTTGGCCACTTAACGTATCTTATTCGTATCTGTTGAGCTTTCATGAGCATTTTCTTAATTTGTTTGCTCTGATTACTCTCTTTACTCTTTTCAATGGATTCATTGTTCTGAATACTTCAAATAAAAGGAAAATCTGGACAATTGCTTGGGGACTTATACCATTATCTATTCTTTTTATAGTGTGTATATTGATGTCGACACAACATCTTTGGGGAATACCTAGATACGGTCTGATGAGTGCTCCCTATATATATGTTTTACTCAGTGCTGGTTTTATTAGAATTCGGAACTGGAATCGACAAGTCGCACTTGTCTTACTATTGTTTTATCTCGTTGGAGTTACGAGCTCTCTACAATATTATTATGATGCCGATTTGAAGAACAACTGGCGAGAAGCTATAGAGACCATAAATAATAAAGGTAAACAAGATGATGCAATCATAGTTCCTTTTGCCTTTGATGATACTCAGCTAGCAATGAACGTTTATTATAAAGGTAAGGGAAAAATATACTCGATTAATTCTTTAGAAAAGCTTAATGAACCATCAAACAAAGATGAAAAAGCTTTGACGCTAAATTTAAGATCTGAATTACAACAAGAGCTAGAAAATGGTTTTAGCAAAAACTCTCGGATTTGGGTTCTTCTTTTTATGGAGGCAGGTAATTCTAGAGAGAGAGAACTTCGTAGAAGTGTTCTGAATTTCTTGGAAGAAAAATTTAACATCGTCTCCCATAATAGCTTCAAGGGAATAGAGCTTTTATGGATCAAGATCTCATAACAATTATTTACAGATTTAAATAAAAAACTTTATATTAATAATTTAGTTTTAGATAAAATAAATGTGGCAATATTTATCAATCAGCAAAAAAACTAGGTCTAGACATTGGATTCCCATTATCTTAATTTTGCTATTGGCAATTTCTTTGTACCTTTTTCAATTAGGTGATGAAAGTCTATGGGGTGATGAAATTGCTAGTATTCTACGGGCTAAAAAATTCCCATATGATAATACTTTAAATTTAAATCGTCCGCTTTATTATATACTCCTACACTTCTGGATGCTATTTGGCGCTAGCGAAGCCTGGCTGAGGAGTTTGTCGGTTCTGTTTGCTTTAGGTAGCATTTTGTTGATTTATATACTTGGATATCGGCTTTACAGCAAGACAACAGGTTTAATTGCAGCTCTCTTATTAACTCTTTCCCCCTTAGCGATCAACCATTCCCAGGAAGTGCGAATGTACATGATGAGTACTTGTATTTGTCTGGCTGGCTCCCTTGTCCTGACATATGTATTTGAAACTCCAAATGTATTTAATTTTAGCTGCTGGTTAAGTTTACGATTTTTAGCAGTTCTCACTACACCAATCAATATACTAATGCTGGCACCTGATTTATTGTTACTCGGCTACCAGCTACGCCAGCAGCTTCGTCGCTTAAAGGTTTTGAGAAATTGGTTGTGGCTTTTGGGCATTTTGTTGATTCCCACTGTCCTAATCTTAGTCGATGTAACACCACCAATGATAGATTTTCTCAAGTCAAAAACTGGAGTTATTCCGGCTCCTAGTATGATTGCTTTCGTCGGTGGACTGACTAAATTCAGTGTTTGGCCTTTGACCGCACCTTGGGAAGGATTAGCCTGGTTTTACGATCATTTCTTAAATTTCTATGCTGCAATATTAATGTGTTTATTGAGTGTTGCTCTGTTCAGTAAACAAGCCTCAATCAAGCATTTATGGCCAGCAGTGTGGGGATTTTTACCCTTAGTTGCCATTTTTCTACTTTCTCAGGTAGTCACTACTTTATGGGGTGTAGAACGCTACTTGATTGTTGCTGCCCCCTATATCTTGCTGCTGTTTGCAGAAGGCTTTGTCAAGGTTTTTCATTGGCAACGGCGAGTAGCCTTTTTGGTGATAGTAATCTATGCGATCGCAGTTGGCGGCGCGTTAGTAAACTACTACAATACAAGTCAACGTGAAGATTGGCGCGGCGTAGCCCAAACTATTACAATCAATGAACAACCCAAAGATGCTATTGCCTTATTTCCAAATTTCCTCTTGTCAGCACTAGATTATTACTATGAAGGTTCTGCCCCTATCTATACTATAGAACCTGTTTCAGGCAATAAAGCAATCGATAAAGCAGATATAGAGCAAGCGTTGCTTAGCCTGCCGTCAGACAATCCACGTTTCTGGTTAGTCTTGCGCTTGTATAATTTCAGTATTTTTCAACAACAGCGCCAGATATTCGAGGCGATCATTGAAGAACAGTATGAAGTTCAAAAGCATGAACAATTTGCGGGAATAGATCTGTATTTAGTTAAATCAAATTTTAACTAAAAGTAATTGATATTAATTGATATTAATTTATATTTCTTGCAATCCTTTTAGTTTTATATAAAACAAATGTTTAAATATTTATCAAAATTTTGGTATCTCTTTGGAAATAAGCCAAAAAAACTTTTACTTCTACTGTTCGCAGCCTTATTAGTATCTTGCTTGGAAACTATAGGAATTGGACTTGTAGGGCCATTTATGGCTCTAGTCACGTCCTCTAATGCTATTGAAAATAACGTTTTATTAAATAAAATTTATCAACAACTAAACTTAAATTCCCAAAATACATTTATTAGTATCTTAGGATTGCTAATTATCTTGATTTTTTATGTTAAATCAGGATTAAGATTTTATCTGCAACGAGCTATTTTTAGATTTGGTTACGATCAACAAGGAGAGCTACGTTTAAGACTATTAAAAACTTATTTGCAATTGCCTTATACCTTTCATCTCAGAAATAATACAGCTCTATTTATTCAAAACATCATTGAAGAAACCAAAAGTGTTGCTAATGGAATTTTAATTACTTTCTTGAACGGTGCCGCGCACCTTTTTATACTGTGCGCTCTATTTTTATTACTTGTTTCTACGGACGTCCTATCTATGGTGGTTATTTTGACAGTAATATTAACGGTCTTTTTTATCTATAAGAGCTTCAGACGTAAACTTGCTTTCTGGGGTAAAGAAGCCTCTCTATCTAGCACCGAGTCAATTCGTATTGTCAATCATAGTTTGGGAGGATTTAAGGAAACAAGAGTTATTGGTTGCGAATCCTACTTTATTAGTCAAATGAGAGAGCAGGCTCAAAGATATGCTATTTCCATGAGTTCTGCTTTATCATTTCGCATCGTACCACTAGTCATCATTGAGTCATTAATAATTACCTTTCTCATCGGCTTAGTATCTTTATCACTAATATTTGGTCGAGATTCGCAGCAACTAATCTCAGTTTTGAGCATCTTCACTATCGCCGCTGTCCGAATCATTCCTTCTGGCAATCAGGTTACTTCAGCAATTATGTCTCTGAAAAATTCTAGTTTTGCTTTCAATAAGCTCTATCACGATTTGAGAGAGATTGATCGGTTGAATATTGACAACAGTTTTAATTTCTTACCTGCTCGAAATCTAGACAAAACTATCACCAATCAAGATGTAGCTAAAAAGGGGCTGCAATTTCAAAATCAAATTGTTCTTGAGCGAATTTTTTATCATTATCCTAATACCTCAGAAGCAGCTCTCACTGACATTTCCTTAACTATGAAGAAGGGTCAATCCATTGCCTTAATTGGTAAATCTGGTGCAGGAAAGACAACTTTAGTAGATGTGATTTTGGGTCTGTTAACCCCCGAGCGGGGAGATATAAGAGTTGATAATACATCTGTTTATCAAGACTTGCGCTCTTGGCATAATCTGGTTGGCTACATTCCTCAGTCTATTTTTCTGCTTGATGAGACAATAGAGAAAAATATTGCCTTTGGTGTACCAGAGCATTTGATCGATCCGATCCAGTTAAATAATGCTATTGAGGCAGCTCAGCTTCAAGAACTAGTTGAACAACTACCAGAGGGAGTTAAAACTAAAGTCGGTGAACGGGGCGTGCGTTTGTCTGGTGGTCAAAGACAGCGAGTAGGAATTGCTCGGGCACTTTACCACGAAAGGGAAATTTTAGTCCTTGATGAGGCGACTGCTGCACTGGACAATGAAACAGAAAGTCAGGTTACAGAAGCGCTTCAGTCTTTGAGTGGTCTCAAAACCATGATTATTATTGCTCACCGTCTTACTACTGTTAAACATTGCGATCGCCTTTACGTAATAGAGCGAGGTCGCATTGTCAAGTCAGGTAGCTATCAAGAGGTTGTTTTAAATACATGAAATGACTACTATGCATTTAACCTTGCTCTTTCTGATTCAATTGGAACTTGTCCACTACTTCTACACTATATGACTCTTCTGCAATAAGTAATTAGACAAAGTCAATTAGACAAAATTATTTGATTTCTGAAAGTTTTTCCCAGTCATAACCCAGTAAAAATCTGGATCTAACTCAAGATAATCTACCAATATGAGAAAACTTAGCCTCTCTCGCTCTGTGTTTAGAAAAGTCTTAATTTGTTTAGTTTTAGGACTACTATCATTTTTACTAGCACTTGCCTTTGGGCAAGTGTACAGTCCAATACATACTTCTATAGCAAAAGCTGATGTCGCATTTCCGTATAGCAACGATCATATTAATGTAAAAGATTTCGGAGCTAAAGGTGACGGGGTCACTGATGATACAGCAGCGATTCAAAAAGCTATTAGTGCAACCACTCGCGATTTTCAAGTAGTGTATATTCCCAGTGGCACATATTTAGTGAAGGATACCATTGAATTAGGTCGTCGGAGGGTTATTCAAGGTGCTAACGAGAAGACAACGATTATTCGTCTTCAAGATGCTACTCCCGAGTTTGGAGGCAATCCTAAGCCGGTGCTGCACAGCTTGTATAACAATAATCAGACATTTGCCATTTACATCAGGGATCTGACCCTTGATACTGGAAAAGATAATCCCGGAGCAATTGGCATCCAATACAATACGCATAACACTGGAACGATAGAGAATGTAACCATAAGGTCGGAAGACCATTCTGGTGCGATCGGGCTCGATATGTCTGAAACGGAATTTGGACCAGGAATGATCGCGAATCTGACAGTGATTGGTTTTGATGTGGGCATCAAAACTCCTGGTAATACTTCTCATGCTGTGTTCCACAACATCATACTTAAGGAACAAAATGTAGTGGGCTTCGAGAATAATATGCCTGTTTCCATACAAGGATTGACTAGTACAAATAAAGTGCCTGCTATTCAGACAAGTTCCCATCCTCTGGCTCATCTCGTTTTGATTGACGCAAATTTGATCGCTCTTTCAGGTATACCTTCTGGAGTAGCAGGCATTGAGGCTGATGGACACTATTATCTTCGCGACGTGAGAACTCAAGGAGGTTATGCTGCTGTATTGAAAGATCGGGGAAAATTAGTATCTGGAAATACAATAGCTGAGAAGTGGAGCGATATCTTTACGGAGCTTCCATCTGACAAGCAAGGACATTTAAAACTAGCTATCAGTAATCCGCCAGCCCCCTACCTAGAACCAGTAGAGAATTGGATAATTCCCGATGCTTCGCCAGAGGATGACACTGCTAGCGTGCAGGCTGCTATGAATTCGGGGGCGCAAACAATATTTTTCCCAGCTAATTTTCCATATCTAATATCGGATACCATCGAAGTTCCTTCCACAGTCAAACGCATCGTTGCCACAGGTGATCTTACAGCTGCTAAGCCTCGGGATAGATTTGTCAACAAGCCTATGCTTCGGTTTGTCGGCAAGACCTCAAAGCCGATTACTGTTGAATGGATGCGTGTATCGGCTTGGCCAAAGGAGCTTGTTGCCTTCGAAGTTTCTACTGATCGACCTGTCTACTTCAAATATTGTGGTAGCGCAACTCGAGCAACGATTACCACGAGTCAGAATTGGTCAGGAGAAGTTTATGTTGATGAATGGCTAGGTGCTTTTCGTTTGAACGGCACTGGTTCTGTTTGGGTGAGGCAGTGGAATCCCGAGAACAATCCCTTTACTCCTGGAAAATCCGATCCTGAGGTCACTTATGCTATTAATGATGGTGCCAAATTGTGGGTGCTAGGAACTAAGACCGAAGCACCTGCGCTTCACGTTATTACTCAAAATGGAGGTAAGACCGAACTGCTGGGAGGGTTTTTCCGCGACCACCTTGGTCCTGATGAGTATGAACCAGCCGTGCCTTATTTTCTCACCAGAAAAGCTTCGCTGTCAGCTTCATATCTTCAATATGCTTGGACAGCTGGTAAAGCAAGAAGTCTTCAAGCTTTAGAAATCCAAGGCGACTCAAAAAACGATCTGGTTACACCTCCAGGAACATTTATTATGGATCTTTATCGTTCAGGACAGTATTAATAGCGATCTAATAAAAATCATTATGAATATTTCCGTTGTTATTCCTACTGCCAACAGGCACAATATAATTTGTCAAGCAATTGATAAAATTTTTGATAATACTGTGCAACCCTATGAAGTTATTGTTGTGGATCAAAGTAAGAATGATTTGACCTTATGTTCATTATCTAAGTTTATTCAAAACGATAAAGTTCGCTATATCAGAGACGATGGTTCAGGTGCAGCTAGAGCTAGAAATATTGGTTGGAGAGCAGCTTCAGGTGAGATTATTGCATTCACAGATGATGATGCTTTAGTTGATTTGAAATGGCTAGAGAATATTCAGTTCACCTTTAAGCTAGAGAATTTTAATATTGGAGTACTCGGAGGCAAGATTATTTCCTTTTATGAACATAAAAACCCTGATTGGCACATTCCTCAAAAATGGGAATATCTTCTACCCAAATACGATCAAGGTAATTTGCTAGAAAGATATAGTGTTTCAAGCTTTCCACCCTCTGTCAATTACGCAATCTATCGCTCTTTGTTAGAGGAATTTTCTGGCTTTAATGAAACTCTTGGACCTAATGTGGGCAGAAAGCTCCAACTCTATGGGGAAGATGGTGACCTAGCTCTACGTTTGAAGAATAGTAACTATGATATTATTTATAATCCAGATTGTGTTGTTTATCATCCAGTCCCACTTAGTAGACAAAATCAAGACTTCTTAAATCACCGTTTACTTTCTGAAGGTGCAACCTATGCCTACTTACAAATTAAACAAGGTAAAAAGTTCTCATCTACTCTAATCTCACTCACCACAAGCTTTGTCAAATATTGTTACTTAAATTTAATTAAGCCAAATAACGAAGAGATATATTATCTTCGGGGTAAGATTCTAGTAATGTTTAAGTGTGGGATATTAAGCTCTAGTATAGACTCTTTGTAAGAACATAATGCTTATTATGTTAGTTGAATTTTCCCTTTGATATCAATAGTTTCACAAAAGCTTTTTTCCGCATTTCAGTAGAATTAAACATAAAATAAACTCTTCAATAAAGTTAAGCTTTTCGCCATTGGCAGTATATTTAAAGTATCATGAAAGTATTGCATTTGAGCTCTTTTGATATTGTAGGGGGAGCAGCTCGTGCTGCTTATCGTATCCATAAAGGTCTAGAAATAGCAGGCGTTGATTCACAAATGCTAGTTCAGTATAAGAAAGGAAGTGATCTTAGTGTACATTCTCTAGAAGGGCAAGTGAAATCACGACTTAGATCCTCATTGGATGCCTTGCCCTTAAAATTTTATCCGAAGCGCAAAAATAAGTTGTCCCCACAGTGGTTTCCTGACGTTCTTGTATCGAGAGTTAAGCAGATAAATCCAGATATAGTTAATTTGAACTGGGTCTGTAATGGTTATTTTCGCGTTGAAACTTTGGCGAAATTAAATAAGCCTCTTGTCTGGACTTTACAAGATATGTGGGCTTTTACCGGAGGTTGTCACTATAGTTCTGAATGCGATCGCTATAAACAATCTTGTGGCAATTGTCCGAAGCTGAAAAGTAACAAATCTCTGGATTTATCAAGCTGGATATGGCAGCGAAAAGCAAGTGCTTGGAAAGACCTAAACTTAACTATTGTTGCTCCTAGTTCTTGGATGGCAAAATGTGCCCATTCTAGTTCTTTGTTTAAAGAATTAAAAGTAGAAATTATTCCCTTTGGACTAGACACTACAATCTTTAAACCTTTAGAAAAACCACTAGGTCGCCAGGAATTAGATCTACCTCAGGATAAACAGCTGGTACTTTTTGGTGCCATTAATGCACTAGGTGATTTTCGTAAAGGATTTCAGTTACTTCAAGCTGCTTTAAAGAGCCTAAGCCGAACTGGGTGGAAGAATCGCATAGAGTTGATTATTTTTGGTTCAGATCAACCAGAAAACCCTATTGACTTAGGATTTGCATCTCATTATTTAGGTTCTATCCAAGATGATCTCTTACTGAGATTAGTTTATTCTGCTGCAGATATTATGGTAGTACCTTCTATTGAAGAAGCTTTTGGACAGACTGCCTCTGAATCTCTAGCTTGTGGAACACCTGCTGTGGTTTTTGCTCAAACTGGTTTAGCAGATATTGTCGATCACAAACAAAATGGCTATGTAGCCAATTATTGCGATGCTGAGGATTTAGCTAAAGGAATTAGTTGGGTACTAGAGGATAAAAAGCGTTATCAAAAATTACGCATTCAAGCTCGTGATAAAGCCGAACGAGAATTTAACTGGGAATTGCAGGCAAATCGCTATTTATCCCTTTTTAACCTCTGTTTAGAAAGAGCTTCACCAGTTCTGACTGACTAGAACACCGATTCAGTAATCAAGAGCAATCATTAATTGAGAGGGCAACGGAAGTGTGGGAAGTGTGGGAGGTGTGGGGAGAATCAAGAGCAGTTAAGCGAATTGCCTTCTCTTTCTTCCCTCTCTTCCTTTTCTGAACACACTCCCCCCTCTCACCTAACTAGTAATTTATAAATACTGAATCAACGCGCTAGAAAAACTTTGTTTCTAGCCTGCTCGCAGTATAAATGCAATACCTTCGCCCAATCACTATTGTGATTAAATATTTTTTAAAAGAACATAACCAATCTCAAACGTCTTCTCGATTGATGTTATTCGATCTAGCTTTAGGTGGACATCATGGCATTTACATTCAGCATCTAATTAAAAATTGGTATGAAAATAAGCAAGTCGATAGCATTTATGTTGTTGTGTTGCCTGATTTTTTAGAAATTCATCTAGACGTTATTGATTTTTTTAATAGATGTAATGATCCTAGACTACAGCTAGTTCCTATTACTCAAGAAGAAGCAAATCTCTTAGCCACTAGAGAATCTGGAGTTAATCGATTGTTACGCAATGTTCAAGAGTGGAAGCTGTTTTGTCGCTATGGGAAGCTCTTAAAGGCAACCAAGGCTTTATTCATGTATTTAGATACCTGTGAGATTCCACTATTTTTTCGTCCTAAAGCTCCTTGTCCTTTTTCGGGAATTTATTTTCGACCAACATTTCACTATGGTGATTGGGAAACTGTATCCCCTTCCCTGAAAAATAAAGTGCAACGACAGCGTAACAAATTAACCTTAAATCGCATTTTAAATCATCCTCAACTTGACAAATTGTTTTGTCTCGATCCTTTTGCTGTTGAACAACTGAACCAAGCTAACAAAACCACAAAAGTGATTTATTTACCAGACCCAGTCTCACTAAACAACAATAGTAATATTCAATCTCAGGATTTACGAAAACAGATTGGTATTGAGCCTAACCGCAAAGTTTTTTTGCTATTTGGAGCTTTAAATGAGCGTAAAGGAATCTATAAGCTTTTAGAAGCAATCGAATTATTACCACTCGAACTCTGTAAAAAGCTATGTTTAGTATTAGTTGGTGGAACTAATAATTTAGAAGAAGCCAAAATTCACAGCAGAGTCGAGGAACTTTGTCGAACCTTACCCCTTCAGGTTATTGAACGTTATGAGTTTATTTCAGAGGATTTAGTTCCTACATATTTACAACTAACAGATGTCGTTTTAGCTCCTTACCAAAAGCATATTGGCATGAGTGGGATCTTACTTTTAGCTGCTGCTGCTGGCAAACCTGTATTGAGTTCTAATTATGGTCTGATGGGGGAACTAGTGCGGCGTTATCAGTTAGGTTTAGTAGTGGATTCCACTATTGCTACAGAACTTGCTAAAATCCTCTCTCTCTACTTATCAGAATTGCCAGAAACATTTTGCGATCGCCGTAAAATGAAGCTTTTTGCACAACAGAATGACGCCAAAAAATTTGCTCAGATAATTTTCCAAAACCTACCGATTTAAATTAATTTTAGGTAAATCTTATGAAGCAATTAGTCCGACAGCTCATCAATCAGTTTGGGTATGACATCGTACGATTTGACTCTAATAAGCTGGGAAAGAATCCCTGGATTGACATGGCAAGATTTTCGCATACTGACAAGCCGATTATCTTTGACGTTGGTGCAAATATTGGACAGTCTCTCCAAGAATTCCAAAAAAAATTTCCGAGAAGCACTATCCATTCTTTTGAAGCAAGTCCTACAATTTTTGAAACCCTAGAGCAGCAAGTATCTAAATCCACAAACGTGCATCTATGGAATTTTGCACTTGGCTCATCTTCTGGGCAAATGAACTTCTTGGAGAACTCAAAGTCGGTCATGAGTTCGTTCTTGCCTCTTGGTGAGTTTGGCTGGGGAAAAATCACCAAGGAAACATTAGTTGAAGTAAAAACTATTGACCAGTTCTGTTACGATGAAAATATTGAAAGAATAGATATTCTTAAATCAGATACACAAGGGTTTGAACTACAAGTATTCAAAGGAGCTGAACATATGATTCAATCCCATAAGATTGGGGTTATCTATTGTGAGATAAACTTTCGTGAGATTTATCAAGATCTTCCTACTTTTACTGAAATCTATGATTTTTTAAAAAGTCAAGACTTCCTGTTGGTTTCTTTTTACAAATTTTACTACATTAATAATTTAGCAGGTTGGACAGATGCTCTCTTTATCCATAAATCTTACCTCAATTCCAGTGATCAACTTGAAACCAACATTGAGAAGATGATCTCCTTCTGATAGGATACTAAATCCAGTTAATGATTTAGGACTACTATAGTTTTATTCCTCAAAACAAAGTTGATAAAACACTAGTATCAAAAAATTTATTCTATTTGAAGCTCTTTGTGCCTATTTATCTAATTTATTGGAACTCGCTTTTATTTATAGTTAACTATTAGGAGTTTTCTCATGTCAATGCCGATAGTTTTCTTAATATGTACGGAAGGAGGACAACTTGAAAAAGAGTCAGTGCTCATGGTTAAAAGCTTCCGAAAATATGCTGGAAGCTTAAAGGATGCACCTATATATAGCTTTCACGTGCGAGAAACCAATGATGTCTCATCGGAAACAGTTAATGTTCTGAAATCCTTGGGAGTTGAGCACAAGAAAATAGTGTTAAATACAAAATACCCGGATTATCCACTCGCCAATAAGCCCCTGCTCTGTGCCTATGCGGAACAGACCCTCGATGCAGATATTCTGGTATTCCTGGATAGTGATCTCGTCTTCTTCTCAGAGCCCAAAGAGTTTTTGCTGCCGTTAGGTTATGACGTTGGAATTCGCCCTGAACACCATAAAATGATCGGTTCTGAAGGTCCAAGAGACCCCAACGATGATTATTGGATGCATCTTTACGACCTGGCTGGGGTTAGCGATACCTCTGTCTATGTGACAACTACCGCCGATCAGAAACGGATCCGAGCATTTTGGAACTCTGGAGTGGTTGCGGTTAGACGACAGGCGGGGATCTTTACAGCCTGGCAAAAAAACCTAGAAAAATTACTACAGGAAGGGGCGACAATTAATCGGGAAAACTTCTACTTTGAGCAGTCATCTCTCTCTGCAACTATCTGTGCCACCACGAGAAATATCTGGACCTTTTCTCCAGGCTACAACTACCCCATTCATTCCCACAACCAACTGAAAGATTCTGAACGCCTATCCAGTTTTGATGAGATCGTTTGCATTCACGATCACTTGTTTAGGGAACGAAAAGAAAAGTATAGAGAGCGAACTTGGGTCAAAACATTAAAGTATCTGAAACATTTTAAGAAAAACACTGAACAATACCAATGGCTCTATAAATATTTACAAGTAAATAATCCCAAGCCTAACCTTGCTCAAAAATCTTTAGAAACAATTTTATTTTTACCTGGTATTCAATGGCTCTTGCCTTATAAAAAGTAATTTATTTTCTTTAAATACCATATCTATTGAACTTATAGAAGGATAATCTTGTAAATATGGATAATAGTAATAATCCTCGTTTAGCCTGGTTACTTCCTGCAATGGGAACCGGGGGCATCTCCTTTCAACATCTCCTCTGTGAATTTACACGGACGTTCCCTCAAACGATTGTTTTCACTGGTCAGTGGCCCGGTTTTGCTATCGGTTTCGAGAACAAATTTAAGGTTCAGAAGGTAGGAACAACTAAACATATCTCGCTAGGATGGTCGTCTAATGGTTATGGATCGAGTATTTCTCTGATGTCCCCCAAAATTATGGGTCACTTACTCAAGTTTAAACCACAGGTAATCTTTGCCAATGCCTTTTCCATGTGGACTGCTATGGCCTTGTTGCTTAAGCCATTGACCAGATGGAAGGTGATCATCATTTGCGAAGGTATCTCGCCGAGTATCGATTACCACAGTTCACCTGTACGTCTGTTATCTCGGCGTGTCATGGCAAAGTTTGCAGATGCCTTTGTCGCCAATGGTCAAGCCGCGAAAGATTATCTGGTAGATGTTTTAGTAGCTGAAGAAGATCGCGTTTTTGCCAGACCATTTTTAGTTCCTAGCCGGCAAGCTATGCTCCAGTGCTCGGATGATGAAGGAATCAAAGTCGATCCGAATCTGCAGCGACCCATCTTTCTATTCGTAGGACAGATAATTCCCAGAAAGGGCCTCAAGGTTTTACTAGAGGCCTGTTCTATTCTGAAACAGCAAGGATATCAAGATTTTACACTGCTAGTAGTTGGAGATGGCGAACAACGTCAAGAACTTGAAGAATTTGCCAAGAATATTGGCCTTGATACCCAAGTAAGGTGGGTAGGTCGAGTTGAATACAGGTGCCTGGGGCAATATTTTCAAGCAGCAGATGTTTTTGTGTTTCCAACCTATGAGGATATCTGGGGTATGGTTCTGACTGAGGCTATGGCATTTGGAAAACCTGTTATCTGTTCAAAGGGAGCACAAGCTGTGGAAATGGTTAACGATAGGGCAAATGGTTTTACTTTTCAGCCTGGCAAAGGCGAGCATTTGGCTAGATTAATGAGTCAGTTCTTAGATGATCTAATTTTGATTCAAACTATGGGAGAGAGCTCTCTTGAAATTATGTCTCAGCATACGTCAGAACATGCAATTAATTCCTTTATAGAAGCATTTAAGTACGTCAAAGGTTAGGGCCTCTCCTTAGCCTGAAAAAATTCGATAGTAATTATTTTTAATTCCCTATATAAAATCAACATATTAGAGAATAGCTAATTAGTATAAATATTTTAATCAGAACTAGTTAGCAAACCTAATTGCAGAAACTATAGATCCAATAATGAATGATATTAATCGTCATTACACGCCTGAGGAAATGTCTGTCGTCTATAAGCAGTCAAAGATCATTTTTAATCTGAGCCAAGATGACTATTTGCAAGATGCCAACCTCAGGTGCTTTGAAGCAATGGCAGCAGGAGCATTATTAATAACGCATAACCCACTGAGCTGTCCCAACTTGGTTTTATTGAGGGGGTGCATTATGTTACCTATCAGCGTGAATTAGAACTCTACCAACATTCTTAGTTAAAGCATTCTTAGTTAGGTTCAAAATGCTGCTATGATTAATAACTGTTCATTGTTTCAATCAAAGAGTGATCTGGTCCACTTATTAGGACGAAGGCGAGAGGCATGGTACGGGTAGTCATAGTTAGGAGGGAACCTGGGGGTGCCCTAAGTATGGATGTTTATGCCGATGGATTAGTGACTGGACTAAAGGCAGTTCGACCAGAATGGACAATTGTTGAAATAGCACCAACGTCCTTCAATGAGCAAAAATCGACCTGGCCAGGGGTGAATGGATTTCGTAAGTATTACGAGCGGTTTTGGCAGCATCCCCGGGCCGTCACCCGACAGCCAGCAGATATTGTTCATATCATCGACCATACCAGTGGTCATATTGCTCGTTGGTTGAAAAAACCTGGTCAATCAGTCGTTGTGTCCTGCCATGATTTAGTCCAACTTATTTATCCTGAAAATTATGGTCAGACAAGTATACCTCAAATAAGTCTAGCAGCTTGGCGATTTTCAGTACGGGGAATGAAACAATCTGATCGTGTTATTGCTGTTTCCTCTAATACAGCAAAAGATGTTACGCAAATCTTGAATATAGAACCGGAGAGGATAGCGGTAGTTCCCAATGGAGTCGAATCTCGATTCTGTTTGCTTTCTCCCCAGGAAATAGAATCATTTCGGCAGCAACATGGAATTTCACTGAAGACAATCTGCTTACTTAACGTAGGCTCAAACCATCCCCGTAAAAATCTTTTCACTATTTTAAAAGTCCTAGAAGCTCTGAAGAAACAAGGATTGCCTGTGTGCCTGTGGAAAGTAGGTTCAGATTTTACTGCCGAACAAAAAATATTTATATACTCCCACAATCTTGAAGACTCCATAACTTATTTAGGGAAACCAGATCAATCTATTTTGGTTCAGATTTACAATGCTGCAGATATACTTTTGTCACCCTCAATCTATGAAGGTTTTGGTTTCACTATTCTCGAAGCAATGGCTTGTGGCACACCAGTGATCACTTCCAATGTTTCATCCCTACCAGAAGTAGCTGGGAATGCGGCTATTTTGGTCGAGCCGATGGATGTTCAAGCCATGTCAGAAGCAATATGTCATCTTCAGAGTGATTCTAACTACCGCCGTAAGTTGATTGATAAGGGACTAGCAAGAGCAAAGCTTTTTACATGGGAGAGGACAGCCGAACAAGTAGCCATAGTTTATGAAAAACTGATTGATCAACAAAAAGAGAAAATGTGTCGCTCTTAAGCTGGTCTTGACCGCGGAATGCGATCAGCGCAGGCTCCATCGTTTCTTGATGCGCGACGCGAAGCTAGTCCTTTAGGGCGTTCCCTAGCTGCGGAAACCGCAGCGGGGCGGGAATGGGGGAAATTACATTTAATCTTCAAACTCGCGCGTTCCCTAGGTGAGGAAACCTCACCGGGGTCGCTCGTCGACTTGGAGCAGAACAACTACTAGTCAA
>JAAUYH010147239.1_pt1 | contig 15749 bp, 10 predicted proteins | sample 7278061 | NCBI WGS metagenome assembly JAAUYH01 (sample SAMN14350203, study PRJNA611818) | marine sediment metagenome | isolation source: surface marine sediment (0.6m) | place: French Polynesia: Moorea | collected 2018-08
GCTGGCTGGAAACAGCTAGCAGATACCGTGGGGCGCACGGAAATCAACAACGCCTCTGGAGAGAACGACCTCTGCTTGGAAGTGGCAACACAACCGAGTAAGCCGACTCGTGGAAAGAGGAAACCACTAAAGTGATTTAGTGAATCCCCTTCGTTCTACGGAGGTGGAGAACGTCAATTACCATCCTTTTTCTGCCTGAGAAAGAACGTAGGTAGCAACATCTTCTATTTGTTCGTCAGTTAAACGACCTTTAAAAGCTGGCATGGCATTTTTACCATTATTTACTTGATAGATAATAGCTTCTAGAGAATTCATCTCATATTTATCTAAAGCACCTTTCTTTAAAGTTTTAGCCCCATTGACCACGTTATTACCCCCTGCATGACAAGCGGCACAGTTGGCACTAAAAATTTGCGCCCCGCTAGCAGCATCTCCTGCCAAAACGGGATTAACAAAAGTAAACATAGTAACTGCCAAGAACAAGCAAAAGATTGATATTAGTCTAGTTAACACGATTTCTCCTCTCTTAGTATTGTCGATCGATCATCCATTTTGAGACGGATTAGCTAGTCAAGTCAAAAGACAATTTGTCAAACTTTTACAAGTGGTCAAACTTCTATAGTACTATAGTTAACGGGAGTTCGGTTAATACCAACACTCCTCAATTTTCTCCAACAATAAGTAGAAAAATTGTTATTCGATAATAAGAGTCTACTAAACATGAAAAAGAAACTAAGTATATTTTTGTCCGCCGTAGTGCTAATCGTGGCTACTTTTGTCTTTAATGTAAATCCAGCCGCAGCCGAAACTGTTGAAGTAAAAATGGGTAGCGATAGCGGCATGCTCAAGTTTGTACCCGAAACAGTGAGTATTAAAGCTGGTGATACTGTTAAGTGGAGCAACAATAAAATGTCTCCCCATAACGTCGTGTTTGAGAATGATGCTGAAAAGTCTCACAAACAACTAGTATTTTCTCCTGGTGAATCTTATGAAACTACCTTTAAAGAGCCTGGAGAATATTCTTACTACTGTGAACCCCACCGTGGTGCTGGTATGGTAGGTAAGGTTATAGTTCAGTAGAACTTAAAATTACAGCGAAAACTTTAATTAATTAAATTATTCTGGGTAGGGATTGACTTAGTTAGTCCCTATTTTTTTCTTTAGTCTCAGTCTCACAAGCGTGACTATAATCTTTTTTTTTACCGTTGTAAAAGTCACTTAAATGCTGATACTGCTGATTAACTTAACATTGAAGCTTAGAACGCTATAAATACGTTAGACTCTCAATGATTTTATTGGCTTCGAGTTCTCTTTGGTAAAGTTCCTCAGCAGTATCATTTGTTACACAAACCCCTTAAACAATTTGCCTAAACAAACTATTTTACTCCGTCCCAATATCGGTTAGCTTCTAACTCCCAGGAGTCACATAGCTGTGAGCCGAAGTTGGTTCTGGAGTAAACTGGTCGCACAAATGGAATTTCATCCCAATTGCCATCAGCAGCATCCGTGGTCATAGGTTCGGTCGCCACAGGCTGAGAATAGGCAGGTTCTGGAGTAGAAGCAAAATCTTCTCTACTAGGCTGGCTGTTGCTCGGTGCTGGTTGCGGAGTAGAAGCTGGCTCAAATCGGGCTTCATTGGTGCTAGATGTTGTATTGAAGTTACCTGCACTACCCAGGGGATAAATTCGAGAGGCGACTAATTCAGCTTTTTTTTCTTTGTAGCCATCGATTTCAATGATGTTCATCGACAACCGACCTTCAATAATGACGCGATCGCCATTATGATAATTATTTTTCATCTCTTCGGCTAAATTACCCCAACCCACTAGCTTGATTTTAGCTGTAGGATCTTCTTCCCTAATGCCGGGAAACTCAATTAACACATTACTTACTGCCATTCCCTCTTGAGTAGAACGCAATTCTGGTTCGCCGACAATCTCTGCCATCAAAATACAGCTATTCATCTTTTTACTACTCCTAAACTTTTGCTGGTTGACCAACGGTCAGAGCAGGCTCCGTCCGTTTAGGGCGGAGTAATCTCTGACACTCTGAACAATTGTACTATTTTTCTTTAAGGCTGTTCGCGCTCGATAAACTGTTGAACTCGTTGACGATATTCTGCCAGGCGCTCATCTACCCACTGACGCTCCTCACTATTAGCATAAATATGTACTAAAGGTTCTCCTGCATCAGGCAAGATTAAAACCCAATTGTCATTTTGAGGATTGATTATTTTTACCCCATCAATTAACTCCAAATTCTCCGTAGGATGAGTCTCCACTAAATTACGCATTAATGTTCCTTTAACTTTCCAAGGGCAACGCATCGAATAAGATTTATAGCAAATATTCGGGAGATCGTTCCGAATATCTACTAGCGATCGCTCTTGAATAGTGAGCATCTCAATTAATTTAGCAATTCCAAACATAGCATCAAAACCAGGATTGAGCTGGGGGAAAATAAAGCCCATATCCCCACTTCCTCCCAGCACCACATTGGGATTAGTTTGGGAAGCTTCCATCAAAGCAGTGGGATTTACCTTCGTCCGAATCACCTTGCCATCATGACGGCGAGCAATTTGTTCGACCGCACTAGAAGCGTGAACGGGAACAACTACCGAACTGCGAGGATTAGCCGTAAAAATAGTATTGACCATTAATGCCGTTAAGGTTTCGCCGCGAATGGGCAAGCCAGATTCATCCACTAAGATAAATTGCTCGCCATTGGCAGAAACCTGGACTCCCAAATTAGCTTTTAATGCTTCTACTACCTGACCTAATTGATCGAGTAATACTTCCTTTTCCAAGGAAGAAATAGCGGCTTGTTTTAAACTGGCATTGAGTACCACAGCATCACAACCAAACTTAGCCAAAAGCTGGGGTAAAATTGCCCCAGAAACTGCATAAACATAGTCAATGACTATTTTTGCGCCACTGCTACGTACTGCCTCAATATTTAAATATTTAGCAAAGGCGCGGCTGTAAGTATCAATTACCCCACCTGGATAAATGACGTTGCCAATTTCAGGAATAGTAACGCGACGCAGATCCTCTTTAAAATAAGCCCCTTCGATTTTCTTTTCGGTAGATTTAGAAACACTAATTCCCTGCTTATCAAAAAACTCAATCAAGATATAATCAGGGCGATTGGGTTCTAAGCGGATATGAATCCCCCCAGAGATTCCCGATAGATTACTCATCATCGTGCGCGTAAGCGGAATTGCTGTGGCTTCTAGATTCTGCACGTCAATACCCGCAGACATCAACCCAGCAATTATCGACCGACTGACCATCCTCGAAACACTGCGCTGATCGCGGGAAACTATGACCGTCGAGCCAATTTTGAGGGTAGAACCATAGGAAGCACCCAACTTCACGGCAAATTCGGGAGTAATATCAACATTAGCTAGACCCGATACCCCACGCTGACCAAATAGATTGCGCTGGGCAGTATTGCCCCAAATTAAATTAATATTAAGGATAGCACCAGATTCAATTCGTTTACTGGGCCAAACCCTAACTCCTGGAGCAATTTGAGCTTCTTCTCCCACTACAGACAAGGCACCAATTACCGAACCTTCTAATACTTGCGATCGCCTGTCAATGCGAGTGCCGCGAGAAACAATACAGGCACGCAAATGAGCTTCGTCGCCAATAGTTGCGCCATTCCAGATAATCGGACGTTTAAGGTCGGCATCTGAGCCAACGGTTACATTGTCACCAATTACAGTTCCTGCTTCAATTTTGACTCGCGCGCCAATGCGACAGTTACTGCCAACCACAGCAGGAGCTTCGATGTGAGCAGAAGGCTCGATATAGGTATTAGAGCCGATCCAAATACCAGGGGACTTTTCTGGGTAAGCAAAATCGAGTTTAACTTTTTGCTCTAAAGCATCATATTGAGCTTGGCGATAGGCATCTAAATGACCCACATCGCACCAATACCCCTCGGCAATGTAACCATACATGGGTTCGCCTTTGGCTAACAGCAGGGGAAATAAATCTTTAGAAAAATCTGATTCTTCGTTTTCTGGCAGATAATCTAAAATTTCTGGTTCGAGGATATATGTACCTGTGTTGACAGTATCGGAAAAAATTTCACTCAGAGACGGTTTTTCTAGGAAACGATTAATTCTTCCTTCTTCGTCGGTGATTACTACCCCAAACTCGACGGGATTAGGTACACGAGTGAGAATCAAAGTCGCTTTCGATTTTTTTTGTCGATGAAAAGCGATCGCTGCTTGCAGATCGAAATCTGTAATTGCATCTCCACTAATAGTGACAAAAGTGTCATCTAGCCACTGTTGAATATTTTTGACACAGCCAGCAGTCCCCAAGGGTTGATCTTCTTCGACGGCATAAGTCATTTCTACACCGAAATCTCTGCCGTCTTGGAAGTAATCTCGCATGACATCGGGAAGATAATAAAGAGTTGCAACTATTTCGTTGATATTATTACGTTTTAATAAATTGATAATGTGTTCAGCGATGGGACGGTTGAGCACTGGCACCATTGGTTTGGGCAGATCGCAGGTTAGGGGTCTAAGTCTAGTTCCCGAACCCCCAGCCATTAGCACTGCACGCATAATCTCTCCTTGCCTATTTACTTGGTTTTTTTAATGATGGTTAAAGATAACCACCTGATTGGTATTGTCTTTAAATATAGCTCTTAGCACTTAGCTCTTGACTATTAGCTTTACTTGTAAACAATGTTAAATTATCTAACAATGAACCCTTAACTTGCCAAAATGGATTTTACTGCCGCTTTACCTACTTTTATTGTCACCCTGCGAGAAGGATTTGAAGCCGCTTTAGTCGTTGGCATTGTCATGGCTTGTCTGCAAAAGGCAAAACAAACTCAACTGTATCCTTGGGTGTATCTGGGTATAGGTGGGGGAATTATCGCTAGCATTGCCGTCGGCTTTTTGCTAACTGGGACGATAACAGGCTTGTCAACTGCGGGAGGAATATATGCCTCCGTAGTCAAACAAATATTAGAGGGCATATTTGGGCTTGTGGCGATCGCCATGTTAAGTTGGATGTTACTGTGGATGACACAGCAAGCAAAATCGGTTAAAGGAGAAGTAGAAGGAGCAATTAACCAGGCTCTTACTCAGAATAATGCAGGAAAAGCAGTCTTCTTGTTGATTTTTATTGCTGTCTTAAGAGAAGGACTAGAAACCGTCTTATTCATATTGGCAAAGTTTCAACAAGATTGGACTTTAGCCACATTAGGTGCGGTAGGAGGTTTAATTGTAGCAGCAGTAATGGGTATTGCTGTATTTGCTTTGGGAGTAAAAATTAATATCCGTTTATTCTTTCAATTCATGGGTATATTTCTACTGTTAATTGTTGGCGGTTTGGCGATCGGAACATTAAAACATTTTGATAGTGCAGCCGCTCTTTTCTCCCAACTATCTACATCCAATTGGTGTGTTGCTGGTCATGATTCTTGTATTCTCGGTAGGCAAGTATGGAATGGAGCGCAGTTTTTACCAGATAGTGAGTTTCCTGGGATTATCTTGAAAGCTTTATTTGGTTACCGACAGACTCTATATTTAGGACAAATAATTGCTTATATTTCTTTTTTGACTATTATGGGTACTGCTTATTTTCAAAGTTTAATTGGTAAGAATATTTGGACTAAGAAAGAAATTACCTGAATCATGGCAACAGTTAACAGCAATTTAGAAAATACATAAGACAAAAGTAAAACGATATTACCTAAGCTCTAAGCAACCTCTAATTTCCTGGGCTAACCAAGAGGCTTCATCTTGCCTTAAAGCACCCCCTAAATTATAAATCCGTCTGCGACTTTTAATATTAACCTGAAAAATTGAACCAGTGCGCTGGACAAATACATCTTTAACTTCCTCATTAGCAATGGTCTGTTGGTTGTAATCGAGGTTGAAAATTTGATATTTAATAGCAACACCGTGGAGATCGATACGGATATTAGTTCTCGAACTAATTAGGAAAAAAAGTTTGATACCGATCGCGCCCCAGAGTAATGAACCCAAAGGTAGTAGAAAGCCCAGAAGATTGAACAATACAAAATAAAAAATCAAGCCACCACATCCGAGATTCATGATTTCATCGAATCTAGCTAAACCACCTGGAGGAATTTGAATAGCCAGTTCATCTTGAGATTTACTAATATCAATCAAGCTATTGTAGGGTTGAGATAATGCGATTGTCCGATTAATTGATTGAGGAGTGTTTTGACGATAATTAAACCGACCAGATGTTAACGCTTCTAGTGCCAAAGTAGCACTTTTAAAGCGTTTTTCTACTGGCAATTCAGTAATTTTTTCTAGCCAATTAATAAAGTCTGCTTGGATATTAACGCGATCGCGAAATTGAATGCGAGAATCTTGATGGGGAAGATCCGCAGGCAAAATTCCTGTAAGTAAATGAATTAAAGTTGCCCCCAAAGCATATAAATCTGATGCCTCAACTGCCCTACCCCAAAATTGTTCTAAAGGCGCGTAACCGCTAGTACCCACTACCGTAAAAGTGACTCCCGTAACTGCGGCTTGTGCCTGTACTGCACCAAAATCGATTAAATAAATGTGCCGATCTTCTCCTAAGATTAAGTTACTCGGCTTAATATCTCGATGTAGTACGGAAGGATTAAGCTGATGCAAATAAACGAGTATTTCTAAAGTTTCTTGGGCAATATGGCGAATTTGAGCTTCTGTGAAGCGGCGATTTTTTTCCAGTAATTCTTGTAGTGTTACACCAGGAATATAATCTTGCACCAAAGCGAACCAGGGAACACCTTCTCCTATTTCTTTGTCTAGATCGAAGTAATCACGATATTTAGGAATGCGCGGATGATCTAAAGTCTGTAAAATTTGTGCTTCTCTCTCAAACAGTTTTAATTCTTCCCAAGGCATCTGGGGACTAAAAGCCAGGAGTTTAATGGCAACTGATTCGTCATTGTCCAGATCTACTGCCAGCCAAGTTTGGTGTCCTGCGGCAGTACGTCCTAGCTGTCTTTGTAGTTGATATTTGTCCTGTAAGATTTGTTCTGTTTGGAACATCGCTACAATTGTGTAGAAGTCAATAGGGTGAAATTGACATACTGCCGCACTAAAACTAAAGCATCATCTACCATTGTACCTAACAGACAGGCAACAATAGATTCACTCAGGCGATCGCTCATAAAATTTGAGAGTAATGAAGGCTTATCTTTAGTTTTCCCTATCTTCTGTATCTACGCAACAGACAGACCAGAAATCGTCTAAGATCAATTCAAATATAAAATCATTCTGCTGGTATGTTAGGAAATTTTCAGCAAAGTAATATACGCATCGAAGTAAATGCCCAAGAAAAGGCTATTAGGGACTGTCTCATAGAAAGTAAGCACTTGGAAAAATGGATGTGGCCACAACGGTTTGTTTCCCTACCAGCAAAATTAACCACAGGCGCAACCTTTACTAGTTTTTTGGGTCTGCTAGAAATTGAACATAAGGTAGAACTATTAGAGGATAATCGTTTGCGTTTGTTACTGAGCAAAAGTATTGATGGTTATCATGAATGGTCTTGGGGAGAAGGCTGGCTACAATCACGCTTAGAAGGAGTTTCGGTTTTGCCCTTAAATTTAGGTCAAACTCTCAGCTTATTTCGTTTACGCCAATATCTAGCAGCCAACTTTCCAGAAGATTAGATGAGTTTAAGGTTAAAACCGCGATTCAAATTCAATTGTGCCTCTAGTTACATCTTCGAAATTAGTAGTACCTCGCAAGACAAAGTTATCGTTTAAACGATAGCGAAAGCCAAATTGAGCGGGAATATCAATATTAAGTATTTTGAGGGTGGAAAAAGAGAAATTGTCTACGATTTCAACGGCTATTTCTCCTGCTAGCCCATCAATACGACGGTCTGTGCGCTCTTCATCTTCAATAATTTGAGTAGGAAATAAACGTAACTCGCCGATGGGGAAAGCATTATTAAATTCACTATTTAAACTACCAAATAATGCCGAACCTGCTAAATTAGCCAATCCTAGAGTGCTAGCCCCCCTACCCAAAGTATTGACAAAACTACCGCCTAAGAGGGCAAGAATTTCGGTTTGACTGCGAGGAGGACTACTGGTGAGTTGAATTTTGTTAGTGATTTGGCTGGCAAGTCCCTTTACCTTGGCTGAAATTCTGACAGTTTCTAAACTTCCATAGCTAGAAGCAGGAATGTCCTTGATTTCTGTAGACGATGAATCGCTGGGTACGCGGCTATCAGTAGTTTCCAGGGCAGAACCAACTAAACTGACATCTAAAAAGGGGTCTAGTCCGTTATTGCGGGAAAAACGAGCAGTATTTTCATAGTCCCTGGAGAGATTTAATTGGGTGGTAAATAAGTTTACTTGACCCCTTTGTAAAACAATTGTACCTTCGGGGTTAGGTTCGTCGAAAGTCCCATTAAGATTTAAAGCACCTGTGGCAAAGAAGGTAAAAATTGGCAGTTGACTAATTTGAATATCCTCGCCAAATTCTAACTGCAAGTTTTTGTATTCAGTAACTGCGGCTAATCCACGATCGCTATAGTTGCTAAAACTAGCATCTTCTTCTGTCGTCGTCGTATCAGCCAGTAAGACCGTACCATCAAACAGAGTCAAATCTCCTGTAATATCTGGTTCAACTGCCGTACCCAAAATTGTTAAATTGCCTTTGACACCGCCATCGTAAAGTCCCTTGAGATCTACGGCAATATCGTTAAAATTAATCGTCAGTGGCTCAGAGGGGGAGATATTTTCGTCTAGGGGCAGAGTTCCTGCTGCCGATATTTTGCCCCCGCCAAAGTCACCTTGAAAACTATCAACCCGAATAGTATCGAGATCGAAGAAAATTTCACCATTGACATTAGTTAAATAGTCATTGGGTAAAGTTTTTGCCGCGATCGTGGCATTATTAACGATCGCACTGCCTTTAGCAATTAGTTGACGGGGAATATTTGCCGTCGGGTCAAAAATACCGGATATATCTAAGGCAATTTCCCCTTCGCCATCAAGCCAACTAATTTCCCCTTGAGAAAAGATATCTAATAAAGCTAGTCCTTTGTTTTTAACATTGAGTTGCAATTCTAGGCGATCGCTTTTGGGGGGAGTACTGGCAAAGGGTAATTGATAGGGAATAGTACCAGATATGGTTAGAGGTTCGGCACCTTGGGCAACAATGCTGCTGGCAGAAAAACCCAGACGAGCATCACTGTAGTTAAAACTGCCTTTAGTAGATTGAATTGAGGTTTGATTGAGGGAAGCATCGGCGATGGTAATTTCCCCTCTGGCTTGAGGATTTTCGGGAGTTCCCGCTAAGCTGGCGGCGGCATTCACTACCCCACCCAGGGCAATTTCTGGGGGAAAGGAAAATAGTTGCTCGATTACCTCCACGGGAATCTGGACTAATCTGAGTTGACCTGATTGGGTTTCACCGCCAAAAGTGCCAGTAAACAGTAGTTTAGGGGATAAAGGTTGGCGATTTGCTGGGCGGGAAACATCTTGGAGTTCAATTGCCACGGGGAGCAAAGTAAGAATACCATTGCGAAAATTACCTTGAGCCACAATATTTTTAGCAGCTAGATTACCCCAACGCCATTGTTGACCTAAAAATTCAAATTGGGAATCGAGTCCCTCCTTATAACTACCCGAGACATCAATTTCTCCATCAAAAGTACCTTGTAAAGCTTTAATTGGTGGTAATAATGCTTGTCGGCGTTCCTGTTCGACCGAACTCAACCAGGCTTGAATTTCCGCTAGTAATTGTAGCTGTTCGATAATCGAAGCATCTGGCATGCCCACAGTAAATAGGGTTGAGCGATCGGCAGAGTTAGAAGCCTCACGAGCGTCAGGAGCGTCATATAAAGAGTTGGCATTATCATAACCGCGATCGCTGAACATACGAGTAAAATCTTGTAGTTCAAAAATTTGCAGGGCAATCAAAATATCTTGAATTTGTCCGCTATCTACTCTAATTTGACCATCTACTTCCAAATCATCTGGTTTTTGCAGGAGTTTACCATCAATCTTGTACAGGCTATTGCGTTGTTTAAATTCACCATTTTGGATCGCAAAATAGTTATCATCATATTGAAAGTCGCCTCTGAGGTAATTACCCCTAATACTGCCCAAGGCAGGAGAATCGATAATCACGTCTTCACCCGCAGTTGCCAGGGTATCGAAATTAAAGATAAATTTACCTGATAAGTCACCAGCAACGGGCTGAATTGCCATATTCTCTGGAATCATAATCTCTTCAGCTTTAATGGCTGCGGTTTTTAACAGGTCTACCGGGACATTTTGGGTCATTATTTCCAGGATTTGCCCTTGACCGCGACCTGTAATGGCAATATCTCCTCGTTCAATGGCAAATGCCAGGGGGAAAAAATCAGCATCTAAGACTAATTCGATTTTGTCTGAGGCGGGAAAATCGGCAAATTCGTTTTCTGCTAGTTGCAGCTTGACTCCTGTTTGCTGGGATACCTGTACTGTTCCTGTTAATAGAGGTTTAAAGACAATATTTTCTACCCGAAAATTGCGGAGATTAAGATTACCGTCGATATTCATGGCTGAAGGAATACCGCTGATTTTGCCCATAAAATCCCCTCTACCATAATAATCGAGGTTGGTTGCCCAACTAGGCAGGGTGAGACGCAGTTTATTGATATCAATCCATCTAGCTTCGTCTACCTCAAATTCAAAGCGATCGATTGCGGCTAATTTATCGTCAATGTCGCTAAAAAATGATGGGTCTAATTCTACATAACCAGAGGCTTCTAAACCATCTCCCTTAGCTTTTAAAACATCTAAACGTTTGCCATCCCAGTTAATTGCGGCACCGATTGGTTGTTCTAGCAGATCTATCCCCTCACTGAACGTGAGATTACCCTTGGCAGCAACGGCAGTGGGACTAAGATTATCAACTCTCCCTGTTGCCTCTAATTCCCCTCCTAATTGTCCGTTGAGTTCCAAGTCGTCAGAATTAGGATCGGCAAACAAACTCAAATCCACATTTTGCGGGATAACTGTAGTTTTAAAATTGCCATCGGCGATCGCCAGGTTATTGATTTGAAACACGCCTTCAGGGAGACTCAAGCTGACATCCCCTTGAGCTTTGATACCGTCGGGAGTAATGTTATCAATTGTTCCTGCTAAGGTTAATTTACCGTTAATCAAGCCAGCAAATTGGTCGGGAGTAGTGGAACTTAATTGTTTTAACTTGAGGTCAAAACCCTCTACTTCAGCTTGCCAATTTTGCTCGACTATATTTAACTTTTCAACTCGTACCTTGCCCTCTGCCAAGATTAGATCACCAACACCATCGATAAGAGTTCTGGGTTCAGTCCGATCGGGTATATTGCCCGTCAGTCTCATCATGGCATCGAGATTATCGTTAAATTCGGGGGGAACTTCGGGAAATAATTGCCGTAATTTTAGATCGGAGGTGCTGGCATTAGCTTGCCAGCGACCATCAGCTAACTGAATTTGGGGGAGAATAATTTCCCCTCCTACTGTATCTAGATTAGCTGCACCTTGGGCGCGTACTTGAGCGAGATCGGCAACATCGGCTGTGCCTGAAACTTGAAATAAACCATCAACCAAGCCTTTAGCAATAGTGGGTGCGCTGCCTTTACCAATGGGTAAACTGCCAAATTCCACATTAGTGGTTTGCAGTTGAGTGTTCCACTTACCCCCAGCATAATTTAATCCTTCCACCTCAACCATGCCGTTGCCTAAAGGGAAATTTGCCTTACCATTGCTAATTCTAAATGTATTGGGATTACTCAGTTGAGAAGTTAATCTAGCTTTGCCTGAAATTAAATTTAGGTCTACTGGGAGTTGATTATTATAACTGCGAGCGATCGCTTTAGCGTTAATATTTTCCGCCTCCAGCTCAACAACCAGGTTTTGGGTTTCATCTAACTCTAATTTGCCGCTACCACTAATAACGCCACCGTTTTGCGGCACACCTGTAAATTTTCTAATAAATAAATCTGTCCCAATTAATTCTAAGTTACTATTGATGCGCTCAAAATTAAGGCGATCGACTTGACTGGCGGTAGTTGTAGCCAGATCGAAGTTAATTACGGGTTCTTCTAGCTTACCCCTAACTTTTACATCCCCGACGATCTCACCTTTGATGGGTACAGGTAGTGGTTCTAATTCTAAAGCAGCAATAACTTGATTGACATCGATCGCTTTAGTTTTAGTATTAATGTTATAGTCTCCTTCTCCCGCCAGATCTAAACTACCATTAACTAATCCCGAGACTTTGCCAAAATTAGTATTAATGCCTTCTAAGGCTATTTTTGAACCTTGAAAACGTAGTTTGCCATTACTATCACTAAAGGGTTTAACTAACCCAGGTATTTGTAAATCGACATCATTAAAATTGACCATCCCTCTTAATTCGGGTATGGGCGCAGCGGTTAATTTAACGCCAATTTTGCCTTGAATATCTCCTTGTTGTAATTCAAGGGGCAAGGCTAAAAGATTACTAATAGAGGTAGCATCTAATTGTTGGGCAATTACGTCGAGATCGATAATGCCTGTCCGATCGACTCCTGTGCCGTCTACTGTAAATTTGCCCCCGGCAATCAATTCCCCTGCGACATCAAAGTGGATCTCTTCCCCATCATTAACTAGGTTAATTACTGCCCGATCTAGTTTGGTGGTAACTGGGGGATTTAATTTACCCGTTTCGGCTTGACGGGCAGCTAAAGTTAACTCTCCTCCTTTGAATCTAATTGCATCCACATCAACTTTGATTCCTCCTTGAGTTGCTTCCTCCGAACCAAAATCAGTGGGAGTCCAAACCCGATCTTGACCTTGTTCGATATAGAGATTGGGTTCAATCAAGTTAATATCTATCTGTAAAATTCGCTTGCGGAGAAAATAGAGGGGATTTAAATCAATTTTTACTGCTTCAACTGTTACCCAGTCGGGATTAGTAGGGGTAGCAGGGAGACTACTCGATCCGAAACGCGCCCCTGTTAAGGATAATCCCTTTAAGTCTCCTAGTTTTAAAGGACGGTTTAAATATTCACTGGCTTCGGTTTCAATTAAAGGTATTAGTTTACGTTGAATAATGTACCAGCCATAAATTAAACCTGCACCACTACTCCCCAGAAGTAAAACCGTTAAGGCGATTACTATTCTGCGCCACCAACCAGGTTTAGTTTTTGTGCGATCGCCAGCCATGAATTTTTTATCTGAATTGCGATCGGAATCTTGTTTCATCTTGGGGTTTTAGTCTATGTTGAGAATGCTAATTAAGAAAACGGTACTTTTCTGACTAAAATATAGAAGGTAACATCAACTTTTTTGTTGCCAATTAGACAAGTTTTTAAACAAAACAAGTATAGCTAATCTCAAGTACTTGTTCATGAGTAATATTGGGGTTCTCGGAATCGAAAACATGATGGAAAAAGGAATCGTTAAATATTTTAGGGGTGTTAGTAGCAACCTTTCGGTAGGTATAGATACGCACCACTGAATCTCCTAGTACAGTAGTTATGATTTTCCTAAATGGCGACTCGCTCTGTTTGTTCTTGCCCTTTATTTACTTCTAAAGTTTCAGTTGACTGTTAAGCATTTTGGGCAATGCTTTGAGTATTATTAACTAAATATTTTCTGCCTAAAGCAATATCGCCAGCTGATAGCATGAGCGATCGGGATATTGCTGTTTTTTTGCTCGAATGTCAGTTGTTTATTTTCCATATTATTTATTACTACATTTATATTTATTAATGAAAGATCTGCTGCGATCGATTTTTTTGTGTTTTTACTTTTGTCTGATACTTTAAATTTAGAAAATTGATATGAACCTAGTATGACTTTTTTTTGTATTTTAAATGTTATTTAACTGGTATTAAAATTGATGTTCGGTTAAGTGAAGAAAACCGTACCAGTGGCAGTTTCTTATGACTAAAAACAAATGATATTAGCTCTTAAGGCAAAAATCAAAACCTTTTTTCAATAATCTTATTTTTATGGCTAAATCGAGTAAATTTTCCAGAAATGAAAAAAATTCAGGTAAAAGTTAAACCCAACTCTTTGAAATAAACAACTAGCTAGAAAATTAGAATTAAGGATTAGATTTGATTTTAGCTGCACAATCATTTTCCAGTCCTTGCAGATAAGGAACAAAAGTGCCAAACCAATTATCAGATATTACCTCTAATGCTGGACTAGCAATCAGAGAATTAATCAAATCTTGCCATTGGGAATCTTTAGTAATGATCATGCCATAGCGATCGCAAGTTAAAGGTGATTCGGGAATTAAAGGGTATTCTGTGGTAGACAAATCCTGTTGCTGTGCCTCGGCGCGCAATAAAATACCATCGCTAACCATGGCATCTATTCTGCCTTGTTTTAGTGCCTGCACCCCTCTACTTCTGCCATTTACTCCTCGAAACAGAACTAATTCGCTAGTAGGATAACGTATTTTAATAAATTCTTCGGTAGTTGTATTATTCAATACCCCTAATCTAATATCTGTTAAATTTTCTGCTACATTCAGATAATCGAGATTAGACTCTCTGGTTAAAAATTGTGTACCACTAATAAAAAAACTGTCGGAAAATTGAATACGATCGGGGATATCACTCCCGATAGTATTGGGTCCACATTCTAAATTGACTGTATTATCGGCTACTAAGGTGAAACGATTATCGGCAGTTGATTTATGCAAGTTCACCAGGATAGTATCTCTGTCCAAGGCGGCAATTAATGTTTGTTTCAACAACCAAAAAAAGTCAAGACAGTAACCTTGTAAATTTTCTTGCTCATCAGTATAACCAAAAGGTGCAGCATCTTCTCTGAGGGCAACTTTTAAGATTCCCGTTCGTTGAATCTCTGCCAATACAGTTTCTCCAGCAGCAGGAAGTGCTAAAGCCCACAACAGTAAGCCGCTAATTAAACCCAATCTCAGTTTCTCACCCATCCTCTTGCCTTAATACCTTCAATCTGACACTTGGTACTAAACAATACTAGTATCAATTTACTCAACAACTGAAGTTTGAATTATCAAAAATGGTAAACCTTTATTAAGCACTTAAAAAAATTGAAAAAATCGTAGTAATTTCCTAAATAGGCATAAAAAAAAGTGTTTTTACGCTATATGTTGTGTATAGTGGGTAATATTTACACTGTCAATAGTGTTTGTACAATAAGCTCTCAATTTTAATTGAGCCTTGATTTATAGTCCTTATTGGAGTTTTTTTCTTGGGTTGGTAAGCGTTTATACAAAACCTAGCGATTATTAGGTTTTGTGTCGGTTTACTCTGGCTACTTAAGGACAAATATTCAGAAAAAGGACGAACAATACCCCTATGCCAAACAGTTTACGAGGAAGATTTAATAATTGTTACTGTCAACTGAACAGTGCAAGTCTACATTACCAGAAAAGCCGCTCATTGAGTATAGTGATTGCTGCGATCGCCATGTTTTCTGTACTAGAGCTACTAGTCAGCTTTGCCAGTCATAGTATGGCACTCAAAGCAGATGCTTGCCATATGCTGTTTGATGTTGGAGCGTTGGGGTTAGCTCTAATGGCAACTCACCTGGCTCAGTTATCAGTCAAGGATCATAGATGGAGAGAGCATTCCAACATTGAAATTATTGCAGCTTTAATCAATGGCGTTGGTCTATTGGCGATGTCTGTTTGGATTGGATGGGAAGCTCTAGACCACCTACAGGGTTCAGTCTCGGTAATTGTCAGTCAGCCCATGCTAATTACAGCCACCGTGGGATTA
>JAAUYH010056580.1_pt1 | contig 15746 bp, 9 predicted proteins | sample 7278061 | NCBI WGS metagenome assembly JAAUYH01 (sample SAMN14350203, study PRJNA611818) | marine sediment metagenome | isolation source: surface marine sediment (0.6m) | place: French Polynesia: Moorea | collected 2018-08
ACACGCAGAGAGATATCGAAACATAAGCAAGTAATCCGAAAACGCTACTTTCCAGGTCGCGGTTACTTTGTGAAGTACCGAGGGAAGTGGTACAAAGTATACCGTCAATAGCTAGAAGCGATTATACCGTAATGCTGTAGGAATTCGTCGCAAGCTAAGAAGTATGTAAATGTGCAAGTGTATTCTACTCTTCCTGGTCCGCAAGCAGTTGACGCCACCCATTTCGATTATATCTGCCTTTGCTGGGAAACATCGCCCAAAGTAATTAATAAGGATAGAACCTTCTTCAGACTGGGTGGCATATGACCGGCAGGTTCCCAGGTCATTCCGAATACCACTCCTTGAACATAGCTCACGTATGGAACCTCCTTTTTCAGCTGTTTCAAACAAGGCACTTGCTCCATGATCAGCCTCGCCTTTTGCCGAATGATTTCCAAGTCACCGAAAGTCGCTATTGAATGGATGTCCTGTTTCTTCGGGATGGGGTCCAGTGTGAACGAATGATCGTTGATACCCTTATCCTTGGCGTAGATGCGCGCATTTCTAAAGAAAATCTCACGGATCAACTGATCTACCGACTTCTCGTCCTTGTCTTCGAGTAACGCTTCAGCGTACGCGCGAAATTCTGTTTTGCATTTGACCACGATATTCTCGCATGGCCCCGGAACCTCCCTAGACTCACTGAACGAACGAAAATACTCTTCAATCTGCTTCTTGTCGTTTTCGTTTTTTGGTAGAAGGGCTTTGTGATGCAAATGGTCCAAAGGTTCTAGATACCGCTTCTTGGTATCGCGTTGACGGCGTGCCAAATGCGTCTCATTCACAATAAAACTCTGGTACTTCTCGTTTAACCTTCTTCCTCTTCGAGACCGTTTCTTGCAAGTACGACTTCTGTCCGCTACCTCTAGCCCATGTCTCGTTTCTTGCGCAGTGAGCTGCTCGTTTTCTGTAGTTTCCGAGTTATCAGCACTCATCTTGATCGTGTGATCGGTGAACAAGCAGATCGCCCGTACAATTCGCTCATGAGTTGATCCTCTAGGCGACAGGTTCGCGAGGCACGTATTGTTGCATCATAATCACATTTCCTGATTGGAAAACTTGTATTAATTTTATGCCCCTCGACCGTCCAACCTCCTAGTACTTAAATTCCGTCACGAAGAATTCGCTGGCCAATCATAGTACATGACGTAAGTTTCAAAGAAAAGCAGAGGAGCACTACTTCAGCTACCACGACTCGAATTTGCTTGATTATATACAATACGATTGCAGTCAATTTTACGTTTTGTGCAACACTATAACAGATTCAAATCTTTCCACGGAATTCAAAACAATCACGATCGATGACTGCAGCCAGTGTCTACCTTAGCAGGAATAAGACGGACATCGGAATAGAAGCATACTTTTTACATCTGCTGTCTATCGTTCCAAACGTTCGACTCGTGTTCTACTAGATTTATAATTCGCAGCATGATTTCGCGTTGCTGCCCGTTTACGCGAAGTATTTTCAAGGCCGTTTGCTGCACTACTTGAGTCGATCGTGGAATCAGATGGCGTATGTTCAGTATAATGTTGATGTGTCGTGTCTTCTGATACTTTGTAGTGCTTCTGCAATCCCACAATCCGACTGAATCCGATAACTCCTCTGCAATCTCAATTGGAAATTGCAATTGACCAAGAAAGGAATCGTATTGTTCGCAACCCCATGAAATAAATCCGCAATTTATAGAGTCATCCATTTATTCCTCGTAACCTCTAAATTTAAATCACAAGTGCACGCCACACCACTTCTCCACCTATTTCCATGCTTCAATCGCACGATTCCGACATGACCCTCTACTTGGGAATCTTTGAGAGCAAGTCGGTGTTCAACTTAGTAATCATCGCTTTATCGATTTGCATGGTCGTGTTGGTGATGCTCACCCAGTTTAACGGTTGCCGCTTACTGTACGACGCTTGCCGGGCCAGGTGTTGATTTTTGGAAATCAATCAGGTGAGCGTAGGCTACTATCTGTACACTCTTGGCAGTGTTGGAGCGATGCTCTGTATCGCAAAACTGGTATGGTTTATCCTCAGCAGTTTGACGAGGCAAGGAAATCGAACCGTTCCTGCATTTGTTCACGATAATGTGGCGGCTGACTGGAGCACTGATCGTCTGTGAATTAATGAGCCATGATTCGGGAGAAGTAGAAACCACAAGCCAATCATCGATGTCGTATTCGTCAGAAAATCGATAAAAGACTGACATGCTCAAGACTAACGATGTGCGCATCTTCGTTACCTCAACAACCACCCAGATTGCATCCATGTACGTCAACTGAGAAACTGACTGCATACATGTCTCAGTCAATCATGCCGCCCATCGTTAAAGGGTGTGATACGTCTCGGTCAACACCTGAAGCGCGAAGGAGACCCGAAAACCGGCGAAACAATATGCGAACACAACACCGCATAATCTGGCGACTTGTCCTGCGTATGTAGGAAGGATGGTTGTAACAAGGGCATAGTTTGTGGAAAAAGAGCAGGCACCGAGATGCAGGTAGTCCTCGAAGGCATTTGTAGAACCCCGTCAAAGAGACGATTTATTGTACTTAGTGAAGTCATTCCGAATACCTCCCATCAATGCACTGAGATCAAGGCTAGAAGCCGAACGACACACTCAAGTTACTGTGCCACCCTCCGCGAACAGTTCGAAACCGTTTAGGCACTAAACCGATATGCTACCGTTTAAACGGCAATATGAAAAAAACGGGAAAATTTAAAATTGATCCTATTTATTTTGCAGCATCGGTCGATCGCCGACTTCCACCGCAATCACGCCACTCCCGCCCAACTGTCAACGCCGGTCAACCGAAATGCACGCTCTCAAGATGGTTCGTTGCAACTGCCGCCATACAGCTACTGCGATATTCAATGTGCTCACCCTCGCGCTATCGACATCCATCGTGGGCCTCGTGTTGTTGGCGCAACTGGGTGTGGAAAAACTCCTCGATGGTGTGCCTCAAGACAAGTACAGCGTGGTCGGGGTCGACACGGCAGACGTGTGCTACTACTTGTACGCGCTAGGCGGCGTTGGCGTGCTGGTGTGCATTGGGTCATTGGCCAAGCAAATTCACGGCGCTTGCGCTGACGACGACCGCCCCGGCTGCCTCGATTCGGCGCTCCGCCTGTTCGGGGTGATATGGTGGGTGTTCGGCGCGATCGTTGTGTGGGCGTTCGTGAGCCCGACCTTGGCTCGCACCGGGGCAGAAGGTGCCATCGTCATACCGCATTGGGATGGGTCTGATGGCAAGCCCCTGCTGGCGCTTACTTCTTATGCGCGCATGTTCATCACCGTTGCTTCGACAGTTAACGCTATTATGTAAGTTGGTCGCGCTTTTAAGTTTTATCGTAACTTGTGGCTAACCTTGCCGTCTCTTTTTTTCAGGTATGTGATATCATTGTTGATATGTATTTATTTCATCGTCGCGCCCCCACCGCCTAGACCAATAAGGCCAAGAAACAATGTGTGACCATCGATAACATCGTTATTCTTATTTAATGGCTCGTTCGGCCCGTGTTTACGCGACACTAGAAGAGGCAGACTGGGGTGCTGTGACTCATAGAGGCGGAGAGTAGGGCTGTATATACCAAGTGTAGAATAGTGTGAGTCTGAAGGCATTAAAGTCTATGCCTGTGTAAGACGGCCATTTTTTCTAATGGTATGTCAGCATTTCAAAGAATCCGTGAAGAGTTTTTCACTACAAGTAGTCTGGATTGTGACAATAGTTAAAAGAGAGGGTTGAGCTACACGAATTGACGAACTAGAAGTGAATACACGGCAAGAGAACTGTGGTTGTGCTCAAATTGATCAAGTAGCAATTCGAGCCGACTCGATAGGCATACACGACGAGTGCACCGAGTGATAGAACGGCAACACGTAAAGGAAAGGAGGCAGTTTCTAACTAGTACGAACGGCGTAGTGGGAAGTGTGTGCCGTATAGAAGGGCGGACTGCATGGAATGCTACTGTACGTGCAATCAGAAGGAGATGGAGGCGACGAGATAGACGGTACGGATTAGTGCGGAGGTGGGTGGTCGGGTATGGGGAAATATCGAGGAAAAAAGAAAAGTTGAAAATGGGCAGGCACAATACACAGTCGTGTACTAACTTCGGAGAAGGGGACCCGTTTTACAGTAGTGGTACGTAAAGTGAAAATCCAAGTGGCACGCAAATGTACGGAAACAATTGGTGTACGCAGCCAATGAGCGCGCGCGATTACCTACATCCAGGTGTCACCCTAATTCATACTTTTCATTCCTCCCACTTGGCCATCGTCTGTGCTCACCACGCCATGAACTTATAACCACCACCGGCGCACCGGCAATCACCACCCTGTACAGTGCGAACCAACAAGCATTGCCGGTCGTGTGCCCGTGTGCCGAGGTGAGACAAAAGGAGACTGCCTTGCCTCACCCTTTTGTTTTGTTCAGCCACCACCTCGCCACCACCCCACACCATGCAGAAGATTAGCAAGCGGTCTCGGCATCACCGGGCGCTGAACCGCATCCTCGACGCGCGTGCGCGGCGATTGGAGCTGATTGTTCATGCGCTGCGCGACGAGCAGGCGCTGTTGATTCACAAGCTAGCGTTGGCGATAGCGCACATCGCCGCACGTAACCGCAACGCCATGGGTCGTCGCGAATAACTGTTGCTGCAGTATCAAGCCACTGAGTGATAGGCGAGTGAAGCACGGAGGTGGGCAAGTACTACGGTCAGGTCGCTTATTCTATTCATCAGTAAAAACATTATGGCATTCATTTCACGTTGAACAAGCCGCGTTGCACATGGTATTTTGGTGAAACGGGGGGAGTACGCGGAGAGTCGCAGATGTAGCGTAGCTTGAACACATCAGCACTGTAGTCCAGTGATCTCCCCTATGATGGTGCCACCTCATCATGCCAGCGACAGAATGATTCGCAAGTAGGTTCGCCTGCCGTGACGCGCATTCGTCGTGTGTTTGAAAGGCACTGGGTGACGATGACGAACATTACCGCGGTCAACACGATTCCCTGCCGTGATGCGCACCAGTCGTCATCGTCTACCACGACTGCGTGTTTCCGAAATGAATTGTGCTCGCGTTGAACTACAGATGCAGCCGCTCCCACCAGTACAGTATCAGTTATAGGAAGCACAACTGCAAATAATCCCCCTGGTTGAGTGCCTGTCGAAGAACATGATTCTTAAGTCCCCTGATGAATGACGGTACAGCACCGGGACTGTGTTGTATCGAGTGCGGTCTCATGTTAGAGAATGCTGGTCTAACTTGTACTACCGTATCAGTAACATCCGATAGTACAGTATAGACTTCTGATTGTCGTTCGAGTATGTCTCAGTTGAAACACAATGACATGGTGTTGATGAATACTGTCCTGTACCTGTACAGTTTTGTTCGAAATAGCGAACGATTAGTGTATTCTTAGCATTCCAATCTTCCAACTCATTGCTCAGGTGACATCATCACTCGATCTAGAACGTACAGGACAGTGCTGTAATGTTCGCAGATGAAGGAACCAGCGCTAAATTTATGTAATATGCCACAGTATCAATTGAATTGGGCGACAGTGATGCTGAAAGAAGAATCACGCGATTGTCATTGTACCGTACTGTACGGTAGATTATTAATTTCCTACCGTTGTGCCCACTAGCTACAGTACAGTACTCAATACAGTGCAGTGCTACAATTCGCTAAGACGTCGCCAAGTTGCCCACAATGCACAAGGGCCAAGTAATATGGAAAAGGCGAAACAGGGATTGTTTCAAGTAAACAACAAATACACGACCATTCTACTGTACCGTACACTGGACCATGCACGCTGCAGTTTTCAGTATGCCTTTGCAGGGTGACGGCGACCAAGTTGCTGTCGTTCGGGTACGAGCGCCAATTCAAGCGGTTTGTGTGCCTGCCTCATCGACTTAAATCTCGTTCCGTAGCGGTGGCGCCGAGTTAGCTTGTTACGACTCTTACCCTCGTCACTTGCTTATCGCGTCTTCTTCCTCTTCTTGTCTTCAGACACACACAACATGATTCTCGCAAGCAATTGTTTTTCTCGCTCCTGGTCCTACACTGGCCAAACAAGAACAATGCATTTCAACCAGCGTATTGATGCATCGCAACAACACGAGAAATAGTTGACGACGTTGCACCTATGAAGAATAAGCCAAGTTGACTGCGTGCGCGTGAGTATACTTGTATGTGTACAACATCCGGTTTTCTCTGTATTGTACGGAACGCAGATATTTTACGGCGGTGGCGGACCGTCGCGTCCTGATTGTGCGTACACAGAAACCGACTGTCAACGGAATTTGCACAATTTACCAGCATGCACTGCACCGCGCAGTATATGACTCCGTGTGCAGTGCTCGGCACGTGAGCAAGAAAAAATGGGATCAATTGATCACGTTGCGCATTCCCGCAACACACATTCAGCAGAGAAGGGTTGAAAAACGATAACAATGTCCGCGCACAAACAATTTGTTGGCATCGAGTTGCGAGTTGACTGCGCAGATACGCGGTGCAAATTTCACGCAATGAAAGTGCGCCGTTCAAATGCACAGCGTGTGGATAGCACCACGCGGTCTTATTTCCTCTGATATTGGCCGCCACTCTAATGCGCGGCAGTGTGAGCATTCGGCGCTGAGTGGCCAGCTTCCACCTGCTGCCCATTTCGTCTTTTTCGTGCACGCCGTGCGTTGCTTTCCGACCGGTTCTTCTCACGTCGTGCGCTGGAAGTATCCCGACTCGCTTTTCACCACCACCGTGTTCGGCTTCCTTATAACATCTGTACCTCCAACCCCTAACCTCTAGCTACAACAGCATGGCCTTCTGCTCACCTGCCGTCCTCGGGAAATGCCAGTTTTTAACTCGTACTCCATTTACTAACTCTGCGAAACCTGCACACATCAATCCAACCACTGCACCGACGCGACACGCACAACTCGTAAATTTCTCAATGTCGGCAAGCAACACTCAGAACGCACCCGAACCTGCCTTGCGTTTCGGCAACGGCCCACATGACCTGCTCGTGGTGGGTGCCGGCAATCTCGGCGTGCGGACAGCACGTCAATGGCGTGAAAAGTATCCTGACGCCATGGTGATGACCGCAACGTGGAGCGACGCGCGACACGACCAGCTTGCGGGCGAGGGCTTCATCCCCGTATTATCTTCGAAATTGCAGCACCGTGCGCCGTACGTCCTGTTCTGTGCGCCTCCCAGCCGGAGACAGGACCTCGCCGCGTACGTGGCGGATATTCGCCGTGCGGGTGCGCTAGCGACGCGGCGCTTCGTGTTTACTAGCGCCACATCGGTGTATGTTGACGACGGACGCTCAGTAGTAACGGAGAAGTCGCCGTTGGCCAACTCGCAGCGCGCACGACGCATGCTACTCGCTGAGTCCATGGCGTTCGCCGCAAACCGCACGACATCCGTACTGCGACTGGGTCTGCTGTACGACCTCACCAATGGGTGCCATCCGTGGTGGTTGGGGACGGGCAACCAGTACCCTGCCGGCTCGCCCTACTCGGTGTACAACGTCGTGCACTATGATGACGCCGCTGCAGCTGCCGTGGCCACGCTGAATGCGCCGAGAGAGAGCGGCGAGGTGTTTATTGCCGTCGACAATGCGCCAGTGACGAGTGCGCAGATGGTGCGCGCGGCGCAGATGCACCCGATGTACGCGGATTCGCCGACACCCGTGTGGAGTGAGGGCGCCTACCGCAAGGTCGTCGACGGGTCGTGGTCTCAGCGTGTACTGGGATGGACGCCCAAGTGGAAGAGCTTTACGGCATTTTTTGATGCAGAGACGAAGAAGATCAGGGGTGAAGGTGTAGTGGCGACAGAGTGAGCAGCGGGAACAGGTCATTAACTGTTGTAACATAGGGGGCGTAATGACAGGTATTGCTTAACTGGGTAAATATACTTTTCTTTATTTGGGTAGACCGTACTTGGGCATGACCATGCTCAATATGTGCTGACAGCGTCTATTGATTAGAACCAGCATACCCATGATGAAGCCGATATCTATTTTTCACGTATCGCTGTCGACACTCCAATTCTTCTGATTGGAGATGAAGAATCGAACATAACTACGGTACCTCACCTCATTTTTCTCTGTTCCGCGCTTCTTTGATAATTGTGATGATTGATTGTAAAAGGTGCTGGTTATCCGCACAGCGCATCGAGGAATTCACATTCTGTAGACTGAGTTCGTTATTTATTCCATTAGAACGGAATACGTAGATATCAATTCAGAATAATTGTGTTGCAAACGACTTCTTCTGGAGTTTTCGAAAATTGGACTGTTGTTAGAAGAACCCAGACTCGTGTTCTGACCCTGCATTCTCATTTCGTACAAAAAGTTTCCCATCTTTTTTTCACGTTTCCTTCAATTGTGCCGTTAACCCAAACCACTTTGTTTTTTTACTTCTTCACTGACCGGCAATTCTATTCCTTATTTCAATTAAGAAAAAACAGAATCCGTAAAGAGAACACTAATTTAAGTGGCGTCATCCAAATTAAATGAGCAATTACTAGCTATAGTGTAATGCATGGTTGCACATTTCGACCAAACCTCACACTCGTTTATCAAATTGTTCACATCGACCTACGAAGCGAAACGAGGCATGGGTCGGAAGAAACGCCGCGCGAACTCGGAGCAAGCACGAATATTCTGCTATTACTGTGAGAGGAACTTCGGCACGGAGCAAACGTTGCTGTCGCACCAGAAGGAGAAGCATCTGCGATGCCCTACGTGCAACAAGCGCATGATCTCTGTGTCGGGGCTGGTGATCCATTCGCAGCAAGTGCACAATGTGGTGGTAAACTCCGTGCCGAACGCCATTCAAGGCCGTACTAGTGTCGCCGTCGATGTGGTGGGCATGAACGGCATCCCGCCGAGTTACTACGCCGGTCACCAGGGGCCGATTCCGAAGCAAGCTCGAACCGACGTCCATTCCGCGGGTGCGTACGCCGCGCAGCGCTATTATTCGCAACCCACGCAACAAACGTCACACTATCCGTACTCCTACAACTATGTGCAACACGGTTACTACCCCTATAACTATGCGATGCCCGGTGGGGTTCCCGTAGGCACGCCCGTTGCGCCCGTGCATCCTACCGCGCCCGTGAGCGCGACGCCAACCGTCGCACCGACGAAGGCGACACCCGAGACTTCGAAATGTGCTGCAGACACGACGTCGAAAGCACCCAATGCCGTCAAAAGCACAAGCACAAGTCGTTCGCCAACTGTTATCTCCAGTACCCCGACCGTGGTTTCCAGCGCGCCCACCACGGTGCCGAAGGCCGAGAAGCCGAATTCACAACAGGTAAAGGTCGTATTCGCCCATCTGGACGTATCGATGGAGGAGCTCCGCGCGAACCTGCCACGTTACAAAGTTTCTGCCCATGAAAACGCCGGCGATCACTGACCATTCGAACTGTTGCGCACCGCCTATTCGCTGCTTTTTGTTTCGTTCTACTTGCCCGATTCCTCGAGTCGACGCGAGTTGGACCGACCGTGTTCTCTCTCTATGCTCTATTGTTTCGTTGATTCGCCAAGAACTGGTTCGCTCGCGATACCGCTTGGAAGTAAGTTGAACCCCAACCCCGATCTCTTACTCTGCCAACTTCTGTGTTTCGTTCGTGAACAGTTCTCACAATCAGCGAAAGTTTTATTCCTCCTCTTCGTAAGTCAAACCACATCTCTTCGTTTCATGTCTGATACACTTCTTATTGCTACATTAAACCTTCGCCACAAGTTGATGCAAAGAAACTTATGGAATTCCCACTCAAGTTCAGTTTGTTCTCGATCCTTTCGATTTCTTTACTCGGTGTTGGAACTAACCTTTCTCGCATTCACTTTACTCTTTTGTTCCAGCCACAGAGTTATCGCAAGTACATACAGAAGGCGCAGATATTCTAGCGTCTTCGCTTGGTCCCTTGCGACCGACCCATGCCGCCGCCCCCAGGCCGTTTCCTCTTTCTCCTTCTCTCATCGTCCGAATCCTCCCCACGGCCTCTTCTCTTGTCAGCCAGCTCTGCTTCGCGCTCGAGATCGTTCCAGCTCTTCCCTTCTTCATCCGAGCTCAGTTCGTCTTCACCTGCGTCACTCTCACCACCGAGTTCGTTTAATGCGTCACTGGCATCGCTGTCCGAATAATCGTCGCTGCTCTCATCCGAGTCAAACTCTGCATCAGATTCTGGTTTGAACTCGACATCTCCGTCTTTTTCTTCCTCATTGTCCTCTTCATCGCTCTCTTGTTCGCCTTCGCCGTCGAGCGAGAGGAATTGCCAGCCACCCTGCTCGTAGAAGTCGGGGAGGTTCTTTCGGATATTTTTCAGGATTTCATTCCACTGAAGATTCGCAGGTCCTTCATAGAACTTGATGTTTTGTCTGTCCAAATAGTTCTTCAGCGGTATTAACTCGTCCATTTTGATCGAACTGATCCGAGTCCAACAATCCTTAACCGTTTTCCCTTTCGCGGCAAGATCGTCCTCGAATCCCTTAAACACAAACACTACATCGAACATTCGAAGTTGAAATGAGACACGTTCGAAGTGCGCAATGATAACGTCTTCCAAATTCAATATGAACGGGGGTGTATCGATCAGATCGACAATGCACGACACCGTAGGAATAAGGGTGACGGCACTCGAGCGCGGCGCACCCTCGAATGCCAGCTCTCTGTAGGGGATATCGAAATCGACGCCATATCGCTCCGCAACGTCGTTCGTGAAGCGCTTGAAAGATCGATTTGTCTTATTTCTCAACTCTCTTTCACGCTGTTCTTCCTCGAGTTCGTCTTGATCGAATTGTCGTCTTCGCTTGTCATTCAATTTGACAGCAGCCTCTACAACTTGCACGTAGAATTGAACGTCTCTGGCTTTCTTCTTCCCTATCATGATGTCGTTCTTCAAGTGTAGATGGATAATCGTGATAACTTGGTTTTCCGCAGGTTGGAAAAATGCGTTACGGATATTGCTGTAGATAATATCCAATGTAGATACCTTGGAACGGAAACGGAATCCATTACTGTGAGCCTCCAAGGTACCCCGAACTGTACGCTTCGCGGGGGCTGGGCGAACTTGAACATCGTGAAGTGCCACGATTTTTCGTTGCCGCTCCACAATCAACGACTGCTGGGCAACAAGCGATTCCATATCCTTCGCCTGAGATTCTTTTTGTGTCAGTCGCTTACGCAATTCCTTGATCTGTCGCATGCAATCACTCAAATTTGTGGGGCTCGTCGATCGGAATGTCAATTCCTTAATGTACGACGCTTTGCCCGTAGCTTGATTTGTAACTTCTGGGAACAGTGGCGTGTTATCCGCTGCACGAATACCACGTCGCATAGAAGGATTCAGTGGTGAGAAGAAGTTGATGCGGAGATAAGAATGCTGTCCCTCATCAGATTTGGATACACTCTTAATCACGGAGATATGGAACGGCACTGGTACACCGTTAATGGGAACGATAATGGCTTCGTTATCCATATCCACGGCAATGACTCGCGGGATAAGCTTCGGGAATTGTTTCGCGTTTGTGTAGGCACGAAACTCATCTAGTTGTTTCTTCTGTTTCTCTCCTCCTTCGCTGTCGTCAATAGGCGCTTTCCCTTCCAGTCGTTGTAATGCCTCCTCGAGCATTTTCTCGGCTAGTTCATCTTGATGTTTCTTCTGCTTCAGAGCTTCTTCTTCGTTCTGGTGTTGGGTAGGGTCAATTGCGGCACGACGACGAGACCGGCCACGTTCCTCAATTCCATTTTCAATGGCCCCATTCGTACGTTTCTTCCTCACCTCAGCGACTGGCTTGACTTCCTCCTCTTCTTCCGAGTTCTCAACATAACTAATGTGTTTGAAGTCTTTCCGTGTGGTAGACGTGCAAACCTCGGGCCCCTTGTCTGCATCGCGAACAACGACAGTATCTGCAATTAGCACGGAATAAATCCCATTTTTCTTGTCCTCCACGTTTTGCACGCCTACCGAGACGTTGAATACCATCGTTTCCTGTACCTTCGCCTCGTTCTTCGCGTTCAACACTAGCGAACTGTCACGGAATTCGATTCCCATTCCGAAACCGGCGTTTTTGGTGAGATTACCGGCAAGATCGGGGAGGGTCTTATCTTTCGAGCAGGATTGCTTCAGAGAAGTCTTGGCTGCGTTGTACGCGTTCTTCAGGGGCTTACCGGGTACAAGTGCGGCTATTGCACTTTCTTGTGCTTTCAACACGGCGTTGTAAACCTTCTCTTGCAGGTCTGTGGGATACATGAGGAGAGTGCGGCTAGCATTACTACAGTAAAAGTTATATCTTGCACCGACACTTAGCACGATACAACCCGCCTTCAATAGTTCGTCGGTGCTCTCCGCGCTGGGCCTCAAATCAAACTTGCGCTTGGCTTTTTTGTCGCTGCTTTGGATGATGGGTGGGTAACATGGGTCACAATACTCAGCTTTCAGCTTGAGTTTCACTTTGTTCGGGTTCACGATGGCCTCTTCGGTGTGGTCGCTGAGTGATAGGTGAGATATCTTTTTCTCTTGGTCCACACTTCGTTCAATGCGTCCGATTAGTTCGTGTTTGATAACGTTGGCGGTGAGGAGCGACGCTTTCCGCAGTTTCGACAACTCTTCGTCATCTTTCGGAGCGAGAATATGGGCCAGCGCAGAAGCGATGTTCACAGATTCCCCACACTTCTTCACCGCTCCGTTCACCATGGCAGCGACCTCTCCTTTCTGGCCAGATACCTCCTTCTGCAGGTACCCCACCTTCTTAATTTCACTCAACGACTTTTCAACGGTTTCCTTCACCTTGTCATCCGAAGCAGAGAGGAACACGATTTCAGGCAACCCATCTTTCGGGGGCGAGGCAAACGAGCTGATATTGCTGTAATAGTCCTTAGCGATGATAAATATGAGCTTGTCCTTCAGGCCCAGAATCGCACTGCCCTGGAGCTCGGCGCCGAACAGCCACGTGACCAGGGCGAAGGACTTGAGGTAGCCGATTTCGGCGTCGTTGTCGTACACGCCGGTGGCGAAGGCGAACGCGTCGACGCCCTGGAACTTGCGGTCCTCGTCGGCCGACCAGAACTTCCACAGCTTGCCCACCCGCTCGCGGAACGTGTCGACGCGAGCCATGGCGGATCTGGGTTGTGCGTGGCTCCACCCGGGTTATGTGCTGGGTGCGCGGCGTTAGATGGTGTCACTTGCCAGCTCAAACATCCGCGTTGTGGCGCGCACAGGTGGGTCAGAGTGGAGTGAAATTCGGGCATTTTGTCGTTGATCCTCGCGCCAAAACGCGCCCTGAATTTCGCTTATTTTTCGTTTTCCGAGTAGGAGAACTTGCGCTAAACAACCGCTCGTGTGCTGACAAATCAGCGCTATCTCACGTACCCCCTCGACATGCACCTGTCTCGTTTCTGCAACTTTCCAATGGACCGCCCTCCTGCTCGAGTTGGTTTACAATTTTGTGCCACCCAGGAGTTGAACAGAAATATTCTACTACTCTATCGCTACGTACTACCCTGCTCTCGATGCCGAGACGGACTAATTCATGAGCGTCCCAACACATAAATTCTAGCACTTCTTTTGTACGGCATCTAACCTTTTTGGGTTGATACGCCACATTCCAATCCCCAGGTGATGGATTTCGTCGGTGCTTCTACAGTGCGAGTGTTTTATTTCGAGCGCTGGGGGAAGCAAGTGCGCTAGCTTGCACTGTTGAAACTTAAGCAAACACGCTTCAGTGGCTGTAACGAGGCCAGCGTCGAAACTGCGCACTGTTCGTCTGGGTTGCGGTGCTACTTAAGGTGCAGGAGTGTCGGGTGTCGCAACCGCAGTTTCGAAATATGGAATAGAATTTGTGTTGCGGTTCATTCGCAGAGACAAACAATCAACGTTGCCAACCGCCACATCATTCTCAAATTGATCCCATGTGTCACCGACGAAACGCACGACTGCCGAATTCTGCGCGCGCATCAATCGGTTCGGGTCGACCCCCCGGCCGGACAGGTTTCCAAGCACTACGATAAACCTCGGCAATTTCGAGGCGAAGTCTGTGGCGTTGTTGTGCACACCGCCGAGCACACACACACGCTTGAAAGGCACCTGCATTTTTTCCCTCGTCGCCACACTGCGCCCGCGTCCAGTACCCTCCTGGTCCACATACAGCACGCGCGCATCGTCCGGTGCGACCGTATCACGCACAGCCTCTTCCCCGAGAGGCAGCATCCACGGGTCCAAACATATCACATGGCTCACTTGAGCGCTCAATGCTCTGTCCCACGACTTAATCGCATACCCGAGTGCGGTGGAACAGCCGTGACTGTGCCCAGCAACGACGATGGGCGCATCAACATCAATGCGTTGCTTGAATTCGACGCGTTCGTCGTACGGTGGGAGCGGGTTTTGTTGTCTGCTGCCCGCATTCATCATGCGAAGGTCCTCCATGACAGCATCCAACTCTTGTATGCGTTGCCTGTTCTGATGTATCGCCATTCGATCGCGCTCGGCCCTCCTTCTGTGCGCGAAAGGAACACGGCGCCGTTCCGTGCCTATGTACGCCGCATGCGCAGTGCCGTCACCGTGTTCCATCGCGACCACAATCCGTCCGGTACTAGCAAGCGCAGCACAAACCGACACATATCCCGCGAGTCCACTCGCCATGCCGTGCGAAAACAGTGCAACCGGCCACCGCCGTTCGGTGCTCACCGGTTCATCTGCCCGCCACGGCAGTTGCACGTGTAACGCCCAACCCAGAATGCAAGAGAGCAGCCACGCCCCAGGCACTCTGATGTATTCAAGCAACGCGCGCACGTTTTCGTTCGACCAGCGCGTCGCAGACGCCGGCATCCATTCCGCGACGCGCGCATTCGACGTGGTGACACATGGATAGAACAGGCGTGCGCGCAGTCCACTTTTCGGTAGTACGCAATCGTGTTGTGCCACGGTATACGCTCCGTTCATGGCCGGTGCTTTGGAAGAAAAACTTATTGGTCCACACTGGTTGAATGGGAATCTCAGGCATAGTATACTGTTGTAGATAGCCCTTGAGGGCTCGGCGCAGTCTGTTTGTCTCAGGGTGACCTGCTGTCCGTAGACTGCAGGCACATCTCCAAATCCCCAACAGAAACCTAGCATCAATCTCATTCTGAAAGCGCAACAAACATCTGACCTCGATGATCAACAATTCGGAGATGCTTTATTACGTGTTCAGTAAAACCGACAGTGTACCGTGCGTAATTTTAGATTCCCGCCCTGATCATTGCAGCACACTATCACGACCAACACAGCTACACCAGTATGGATGTGATCCAGGAACGCACAGTGTTCGCAGAGTATCAAAGACGTAAGCAAACGGACAAAACTTCACCTTGATGGATTTACCTGTGTGGGCGAATGAAACTTTAATCTCAGTAATGCTCCTCATCGGTCTACTATTCTGAGATTAGTTGAAAGGAGTGGAATGTCGAAGATAAGGGGAGACAGCTCAAATTAAAAGTGTTTGAAGAATCGTTCGCAAAATTGACGTGGTAAATGTTTGAGTAAAATATTTCTTATCCGGTAAAATTATTTTCTTCGAAGCTAGTCGGATGTTTAACAAGATAGGCGCAAACCTTTTTAATCTCAAACAAGTAAATCTGTCATTGAACATCAGTTGACTCCACAAGTTTAAAAAGCGGATGGGCTTTAAAAGATATTATTGACATGAAGAGCCTGC
>JAAUYH010259285.1_pt1 | contig 15746 bp, 4 predicted proteins | sample 7278061 | NCBI WGS metagenome assembly JAAUYH01 (sample SAMN14350203, study PRJNA611818) | marine sediment metagenome | isolation source: surface marine sediment (0.6m) | place: French Polynesia: Moorea | collected 2018-08
CCCGACAGGGACATATATAAAGTTCGGGGGATGGGAGTCGCTGAAAGTGTTAATACGTCAACTTGAGTTTTCAGACTTTTGATTTTTTCTTTTTGATTTACCCCAAACCGTTGTTCTTCATCTACCACCAACAATCCCAATTCTCTGAAATTAACGCTTTTACCCAAAAGTTGATGGGTTCCCACAACTACGTCTAACTCTCCGGTCGCCAATCGCTTTTGAATCTTGCGGCGTTCTTCAGCGGTACGGAAGCGATTAAGCAAACCAACATTGATGGGATAAGGGGCAAAACGTTCTTTAATTGTATGGTAATGCTGCTGGGTGAGAATAGTAGTTGGCGCTAATAATGCTACTTGCTTACCTGCAGTTACAGCTTTAAAAATTGCCCGAATTGCAACTTCAGTTTTACCAAAACCAACATCACCGCATACCAACCGATCCATTGGGCGATCGCATTCCATATCCCGTTTCACATCCTGCACAGCTTTTAACTGGTCGATTGTTGGTTGATAAGGGAAAGAATCTTCCAATTCCTGCTGCCATGGCATATCCTCAGGGTAAGCGAACCCTTGTCTTTGACTTCTGGAAGCATAAAGCTTGAGTAAATCCACAGCCAATTTTTTAATTGCTCTGCGGACCTTATTCTTGGTATTTTCCCAAGCTTTGGAAGTCATCTTATGGAGTTGAGGCGGTTTACCGTCTTTCTTCCTAAAGCGAGACAATGACCCTACTTGGTCTGATGGTACCCGCAAAACACCGTCAGCATACTGTACCACCAAGTAATCCCGAGTTTCATCATTAATGGTTAAACTTTCCAGCTTGAGAAATTTACCGATCCCATGGTTTCTATGGACGACGTAATTACCCGGACGTAACTTATTAACATCAACTTGGTTAGAAGCAGCTTTACGCCGTTTGCGCACGTAGCTGGGAGTAGCTAAAGAATGTTGACCGTAAAATTCTCGGTCAGTAATTACTGCAATCCGGAATGTCGGTAAAATAAAGCCTTCTAATTCTGCTAAACCCGAATATTTTAAAGCTACAGGGGTATGACTAACTTGTAATTTATCAATTGCTTGATAGTCCCGGGGATTAGGAATAAACTGCGCCGGACAATCATGTTCCTGTAACAGCGACACTGAACGGGAAGGCTGTGCTGAAATTAACCACACAGCAAATTTGCGATCGCGTTCCTGTCTCACAGTTTCAGCGATTTTAGCAAACTGATGTGGCGTTACCGGTACGGGACGAGCAGCAAGATTTAATCCTGCATTTTCAATTCCTTCTCCCGACTCGTCAACAACAGTTTCAGTAATTTCCGATAAATATATTTTCTTAAATTTAACCGTATCTTCTAAGGATTCATCAAAGGAGTGATGGATTTTAGGTAAGTTGATTTGAGGTGAATTAATTTCGCGATCGCTTAAAAGAGGTTCGTTATTTCCATCATCACCATCCAGTTCGGCAAATTCTCCACCATATACTAGATACTGCCATTGCTCTTCAGCATTTTCCACCCAACGCTCGCTGTGGGCGTGACATTGTTCTGACTCATCAATTGCAATAAAAGTATTTGCTGGCAAATAATCCAGCAACGAAGCTGGTTTTTCATACGCCAAACCCAACAAACGACGACTACCCTCAAAAATTTCCGCAGCTTCCTCTGTACCAGAATCAGAATCAAGATTCCACTGAGCTTTCAATTCATCAAAATCAGGTCTAGAGGACAAAGCTTCGGTAAACATTGGGACAAAGCTAGTTGGAGTTAAAACCATTTCCTCAATGCGTTCAAGAGCAGAACGCTGGGTAGATGGGTCGAATTCCCGGATCTGTTCTATTTCATCCCCAAACCATTCCAAACGTACCGGTAACTCAGAAGATACGGGAAATAAATCCACAATATCCCCCCTTCGACTCCACTGACCTTCCATTTCTACCATTGGTACTCGCTCGTAACCCAAAGTAGTCACTTTGCGACTAAACTCACCTAGGTCAAATTCCATTCCCCGTTTCAGAGTTAAGCATGATGGTGCAAAAGCTTCCACCGGGGGTAGGTGGGGTTGTAAAGATGCATGAGTCGCCACAACAGCAATCCCAGAAACTCTCCTATCTTCAGTTCCCGATCCCCTGTCGCTAGTCGCCAATCTTCTATCCCCAACCAAATCCGCCAAAACCTGCATTTGTCCCCAGGTCATTTCAATTTCGGGATCGAAGGGTTCATAAGGAGAAGCTTCTGAGGTTGGGTAAAAATGTACCGTTTGCCAACCCATCATCTCAAGTTGTGCCGTCCACCTTCCAGCTTCTTCCAAAGTGGAACAAACCACAAATAAATTATATTCTTGGGCTTGCGCCAATGCTGATGCGACCAAGCCCTTTGGTAAGCGGGGAATTCCATTTAAAAATAATTCTTTTTGTCGCTCTATTCTAGAAAGAAGCTCGCCACTTAAAGACGACCGTCCTAAAGTCCGCACAATGGAAGAAAAAGCCATAAATCCCTAACAAAATATGCCTAACAAAATGATGGAAGTATTTATGTTTATGTATTTTGATATGTAGTTTGAGAATTAGAAGTAAGTTTAGAACTCTTACCTCAATAATTTTAAATGTGTCAAGAGTTTGATAACTCCTACTCTAGAACTAATAGTTCCTAGCTAGTACAATTACCACTGTCTAATCTTTGGTTAAATTAAACATTGCAGAAAAATTATCTATGACAATTAAAATACCACTTTCATCGGAGATCGAATCCAAGGATCGAAATTTAGCAGCAAAAAATAGATTTTCTTTAATTGCACTCAAGAATAACTTCAATACCTGGGATTATAAAAATTGGAATTCTAAGGATTGGCATTTCAAGATTGGTAACCCAATCATTGGGAAATTCCCATTCCAATCGTTTTACTTTTGGAGGGAATACAGAATAATAAACTATCATCCCATACTATTAATTTGGTTTGTGGCAATTTTGTTAACAGTGCGTTATATTTTCACACCGAGACACCAGAATAATGGAATCTTTAGCAAAATAGAATATTTGAAAGTGAAATATTTAATTTAGTAGTTTAATTTACTGAAAATCCCCAAACTCACACAAATAAAGGAAATACTTCAGCTATATGTTCGTCTACGTCAAATATAAAGCACTAATACCTCATTTTTTGCCAATATCCTGATTTAGAGATCATAAACTGGTTTTTGTTGTCCAACCTTAAAATTCGACCAAATTTTCCTCTGTCGAAAGTGTATTTATCAAACTTAATTGATATTAAATCTGAATATTAACACCCAAACCTACTAAAAAAAATTTGCCGATTCGCTCGGCAATATTAGAAATGTCGTCAACCACCGAAATTCTAATCCTTTTCTTACTTATTTTCGTCAACTCAATATTTGTAATGTCAGAGTTGGCAATAGTTTCAGCGCGCAAAGCTCGCTTACAGCAACTCGTCAATCGAGGAAGCAAAAAAGCTCGTACTGCCTTGAAGCTAGCATCTTCCCCCAATCAATTTTTGGCAACAGTCCAGATCGGTATTACCGCATTAGCAATCATTTCTGGTGCTTTTGGAGAGTCAGTCATCTCCAAAAAAATTATTCCTATACTAAATTCAATATTAAAATTTATTCCAGGAATTTCTTCTTATACAGAAGCAATAGCTTCGATTGTTGCAGTAATTTTGATTACATATTTTACTCTCGTTCTAGGAGAACTAGTACCAAAGCGGCTTGCTTTAAACCATCCTGAAGCTATTGCTAACATTATTGCAATTCCCATGGAAATGTTAGCTAAGTTTGCTCTACCAGTGGTTTGTATCTTAAGTGTTTCTACTGACACAGTATTACGTTTTTTAGGTGTTAGACCTGCAACTGGACCGCAAGTTACAGAAGAAGAAATCAAAGTTTTAATCGAGCAAGGAACCGAAGAAGGAACCTTTGAAGAAGCCGAGCAAGACATGGTGGAACGGGTATTTCGCTTAGGTGACATTCCTGTCGGTGCAATGATGACACCCAGACCTGACATTGAGTGGTTAGATCTAGGGGATGATATTAGTAAAAACCGGCGCAAAATCATTGATAATGGTTATTCTCGATATCCAGTATGTCGAGAAGAACTCGATAATGTCCTAGGAATTATTCCTGTAACGGACTTATTAGCCCGAAGTTTGTGTGGGGAATCAATAGATTTGACCATAGGGTTAAGGCAAGCATTATTTGTGCCAGAAAATACCAGTGGTTTAAAGGTTTTAGAACTATTTAAACAAACAGGTACCCATATGGCGCTAGTAGTAGATGAATATGGTGTTATTCAGGGATTGGTCACCCTTAATGATGTCATGGTCGAAATAGTGGGAGATGTTCCGGCTTTCGACGATGATGATGAGCCTCAAGCAGTGCAAAGGGAAGATGGTACTTGGTTATTAGATGGAATGCTATCAATAGATGATTTTTGCCACCTATTTGACGTTAGAGAATTTTCTTCAGAAGATCGAGGAAATTATCAAACTTTAGGTGGCTTTGTCATGACCCAACTTGGTCGAATTCCCATAGCCACCGATAATTTTGAATGGCAAGGAATGAGATTTGAAGTAATGGATATGGATGGTAATCGGGTTGATAAGGTTTTGCTAGAACCAAAAAATGATACATCTCCAGAAAATGAAGAAAATTAAATAAATGGAGGTAATGATAATAAACAATAACCATTACCAATTAGCCATTACTCCTGTAAAGACGTAGCAGAGGCTATAACTACGTTACCTTTGGATCCGCCGACGCCAAAGGCTCTGCTACGTCTCTACCTTCTTACTCATTATTCATTACTCATTACTCATTACTCATTACTCATTACTCATTACTCATTACTCATTACTCATTACTCATTACTCATTACCCATTACCCATTACTCATTACCCACTAACGCCTATTCTTTCGGTGTAAAAAATGTCACAAGAGTATGGGATGAACGGACAAAACCCTTAATATTTTTCCAAAAACTAATTTTTTGTATATTCCCCTGGGAAAATATTGCTAGTTGAGTGAACCACTTAGCAAGATGCTGTGATTGCTCTAGCATGTGCTGAGCGGTTTTGTTCGCTACGTTTAAGTTTCTCTCTGCTTTACCAGAATTTTGTGCTTGACTCTCAGCAGTTTGAGTTATGTTACCAACTAATTTACCTACTTGCGTATTGATGCTAACAATATAATCAAGCTTTTGCTCCGTGGTTTGCAGCGATTTTGTCCAGTTTGTCAAATGCTTGGTTTCAGCTTCCATTGTCTCAATTATTTCATTTGTTTTTGTAATCGCAGAATTAAGTAATGGTTGAGTTTCTGATGTAATCTCGAATAATTGCTCTCTGAGCATATGTACTTTTTCTGTGTTAAGAGTTACAGAATCTTCAAAGCAATTTTCTAAGTAGCTTTCAGCGATCGCTACATTGATACTTTGATTCTTCATTCCCTTAGCTAGGTTATCAGTCAGATGATCGATAAAGTTTGAAAGCTTTTGACAATGTTGATTAAATTCCTTAACTCTTATTCCACCGTCAGCGACTGCTTCTTGAAGGACATAAATATTTTCTAAAGTACATTTTATATTTTCCAGTCCTTCTTGCAGTAAGTGTTCATTTCTTTGTATTTGTCGTTCTGTAAGTTTTCCGGTAGTTGTGATAGTTTTAGCTGCATCTAGCATCTCTTTAATTTCTTTTAGGCTAGTAGCAAGAGAATTTGAGAGATTTAAAGCTTGGGCGGAAAAATCTTTAAAACTAGTTTGATTATCCTGAAGAATTTCCACAAGTACTTGTCTTAACTCTTCTTGTTGAGCAACTGAAATAGTTTGTTGTCCTTCACTAGTTTGTTGATTTTGTCTAATAAACTTGGAAGTCTCAAGGGTTTGGACTTTGTGAGTTGCTAGGACTTTGGAATTATCAAGATTTTTAGAAGTTTCAAGAGCTTTAGCGTTATCTAATGCAAAACCCACCTGCATTGCGATCTGGGAAAACCACCTAATTTCATGATTTTGCCAGTGGCGTGGTTGAGAACATTGATGAGCAACCAGCAGACCTAGTAATTTACCTTCATTAAGAATTGGTGCAACTAAATTTGCTTTGACTTCCAGCTTTTTCAGTTGCTCGATATAACAACTTGTAAGGTTTGCTGTGTAGATATTATCAGTCGCTCTTACTCTGCCATTTTGGTACTTTTCAATGTAACTGGCTTCAAAGCAAGGGTCTGTAATTATCATTCCCAAAGCTTTGGTGAAACGAGGAGCGACTGATTCAGCAATTACTGTTCCCTGTGATTTCTTATCCAAGCCATAAACTACTACTCTGTCACACCCAACTATTCGCCGTACTTCCTTGACACTGGTTTTGAGGATATCTTCTCGATTGAGGGATTGACGAATAGATCTAACAGTATCAGTAAAGTATTGGGTCCATTCAGTTTCTTTATCTGCTCGCAGGCGAAGATCCGTTGTTTCTGTTAAGAGTTTGGCATTGTCAAGGGCAAAACCTACCTGCATAGCAATCTGAGAAAACCATCTAATCTCATGCTGTTGCCAATCACGGGGTTGAGAGCATTGATGAGCAACCAGCAGACCTAGTAATTTACCTTCATTAAGAATTGGTGCAACTAAATTTGCTTTTACCCCTAACTTTTCAAGTTGTCTAATATAACAAGGGGTGAGATTTGCTTCATGTATATTGTTGGTTGCCCGAACCCTACCATTTTGGTACTTTTCAATGTACTTAGCTTCAAAACAAGGGTCTTTGATTGTCGTTCCCAAAGCTTTAATAAAACGAGGAGCAACTGATTCAGCAATAATCATTCCCTCAGATTCTGTTTTGAGACCGTAAACCACCACGCGCTCGCAATCGATTACTCGCCGCACTTCTTTAACACTGGTTTGGAGAATATCATCTCGATTGAGAGATTGGCGAATAAGTCTAACGGTATCTGTAAAGTATTGCGTCCACTTACTTTCCGTATCTGCTTGCACGAGGAGACTTGTAGCTTCTGCCAAAACTTTAGCATTATCAAGGGCAAAGCCTAATTGCATCGCAATCTGGGAAAACCATCTAATTTCATGTTCTTGCCAATCGCGAGGTTGGGAACATTGGTGAGCGACAAATAGACCCAATATCTTACCCTCATTGATAATTGGGGCAACTAAATTTGCTTTTACTCCCAGTTTTTCAAGTTGCTCAATATAACAACTGGTAAGATTTGCTTCGTAGATATTATTTGTTGCTTTAACCCTGCCATTTTCATACTTTTCAATGTACTTGGCTTCAAAGCAAGGGTCGTTAATTCTCATCCCTAAGGTTTTTATGGAACCAGGAGCAACTGATTCGGCTATTATTACTCCCTGAGATTCCTGATTGAGTCCGTAAAGTACCACCCGATCGCAGTTCATAACCCGTCGTACTTCTTTGACACTGGTTTTGAGGATATCTCCTTGGTTGAGAGAAGTACGAATTAATCGAACCGTATTAGTAAAGTGCTGCGTCCATTCATTTTCCAGATCTGTTTGTCGGCGAAGGTCAGCAGCTTCTGCTAAAACTGCAGCATTATCAAGGGCAAAACCTACTTGCATTGCAATCTGGGAAAACCACCTGATTTCATGCTGCTCCCATTCACGAGGTTGGGAACATTGGTGAGCAACCAATAAACCCAGCAGTTTACCTTCATTAATAATTGGTGCGACTAAATTCGCTTTTACCCCTAGTTTTTCTAGCTGCTCGATATAACAAGTTGTGAGATTTGCTTTGTAAATATTATTTGTTGCTTTAACCCTGCCATTTTGATATTTTTCGATGTACTTAGCTTCAAAACAAGGATCTTTGATGACCGTTCCCAAAGCCTTAAAGAAACCAGGAGCAACCGACTCAGAAATTATAACTCCTTCAGATTCAGGATTAAGTCCGTACACTACCACCCTTTCGCAGACAAGTAGTCGCCGTACTTCTTCAGTCGCAGTTTCCAGAATATCTTCTTTTTTCAGAGAAGTACGAATTAACCTGACAGTATTAGTAAAATAGTCCGTCCATTCAGCTTCCGTATTCGATTGTTGACGCAGGTTTGCAGATTCTGCCAAAACTGTAGCGTTATCAAGGGCAAAACCTACTTGCATTGCGATCTGGGAAAACCACCTAATTTCATAATTTTTCCAATCGCGCGGTTGAAAACATTGATGAGCAACTAATAAACCGAGTAATTTGCCTTCATTAATGATGGGTGCGACCAAATTCGCCTTGACAGCTAGCTTTTCTAGTTGTTCGATATAACAGGGAGTTAGGTTTGCTTCGTAGATATTATTTGTTGCTTTAACCCTGCCATTTTGATATTTTTCGATGTATCTAGCTTCAAAACAAGGGTCTTTAATTGTCATCCCTATGGTTTTCACCAACCCAGGAACAACTGATTCAGAAATTATTATTCCCTCAGATTCTGCGTTGAGTCCATACACCACGACCCGATCGCACCCCAATACTCTCTGAATTTGTTCAGTGGCATTTTCGAGAATGTCTTCTTTTTTGAGGGAAGTACGGATGACTTTAACAGTATCGGTAAAATAATGGGTCCATTCTGTTTCCGTATCTGCCTTTTGGCGCATATTCGCAGCTTCTAGCAGAAGTTTGGCATTATCAAGGGCAAAACCAACCTGCATTGCTATTTGGGAAAAGCACCTAATTTCATGTTCTTGCCAATTACGCGGTTGAGAACATTGATGGGCGACAAACAAACCCAGTATTTTACCTTCGTTGATGATTGGTGCAACTAAATTTGCTTTGACTTCTAGCTTTTCTAATTGCTCAATATAACAACTTGTAAGATTTGCTTTATGGATATTGTTGGTGGCTTTAACCCTACCATTTTGGTACTTTTCGATGTACTTCGCTTCAAAACAAGGATCTTTAATTCTCCTTCCCAAGGCTTCCAAGAAACCAGGAGCAACTGACTCAGCAATTATCAATCCCTCTGATTCTGAACGTAGTCCATAAACTACTACCCGATCGCACCCAAATAATCGTCGAACTTCTTCAGTTGCAGTTTCGAGAATATCTTCTTGTTTGAGAGATGTACGAATTAGTCGAACGGTGTTAGTAAAGTACTGCGTCCATTCGGCTTCTATATCCGTTTTTTCACGGAGATTGGCAGCTTCCACTAAGACTTTAGCATTATCAAGGGCAAATCCCATTTGCATGGCAATTTGGGAAAACCACCTAATTTCATATTCTTGCCAATTACGCGGTTGAGAACACTGATGGGCGACAAACAAACCCAGTATTTTACCTTCGTTGATGATTGGCGCGACTAAATTCGCCTTGACCTCTAATTTTTCCAGTTGCTCAATATAACAACTTGTGAGATTTGCTTTGTAGATGTTGTTGGTGGCTTTAACCCTACCGTTTTGGTATTTTTCAATGTACTTAGCTTCAAAACAGGGGTCTTTGATGGTTGTTCCCAAAGCTTCTACAAATCCAGGAGCAACTGACTCAGCAATTATTATTCCTTCCGATTCTGCACTAAGTCCATAAACTACTACCCGTTCGCATGCAAGCAATCGTCGAACTTCTTCAGTTGCAGTTTCGAGAATATCTTCTTGTTTGAGAGAAATACGAATCAACCTGACAGTATTAGTAAAATGCTGCGTCCATTCAGCTTCCGTATCTGTTTGCTGGCGAAGATTTGTCGCTTCTGCCAACAGTTTAGCGTTATCAAGGGCGAACCCTACTTGCATCGCGATCTGGGAAAACCACCTAATCTCATGTTCTTGCCAATACCGTGGTTGAGAACATTGATGGGCAACTAACAAACCTAATAAATTACCTTCGTTAATAATTGGTGCAACTAGATTCGCTTTAACGTCCAACTTTTCAAGTTGCTCTATGTAACAAGTTGTAAGGTTCGCTTCATAAATATTGTCAATTGCTTTAACCCGTCCATTTTGATACTTCTCGATATATCTTGTTTCAAAACAGGGGTCTTTGATAGTTCTTCCTAAAACGTCTATAAATCCAGGAGCAACTGATTCAGCAATTATGACTCCCTCAGAATCCCCGTTAAGTCCATAAACTACGACCCGTTCGCATCCAAGCAGTCGCCGTACCTCTTCTGTCGCAGTTTCGAGAATATCTTCCTGCTTGAGAGATCTACGAATACACCGGACAACTTCAGTAAAATATTGGGTCCATTCCACATCAAGGCTTTGTTTTTGTCCGTTGCTTAGTACTTGTGGCGATTTTTCAAAATTAGATTTAAGAATATGTGTAGACTCAATGTCAGATAAGTCATGCCCCGGATAAGAAAAATCTTGCCCATTACCAGGTATACCAGGATAATTGTTTGTCATTTGTTTGTAAGTAATTATAATGTTATGAAAAAATTAATACACTATCGTGTGCAATATTAAGCACTTCAGTGTTTTAGAACTTCTTATTTTAGAACTTCTTATTTTTGAACTTTGTATTTTTGAACTTTGTATTTTTTAGCTTGATATACATTAACTACTAAATTTGTTCTTAGTAAATCACTAGGTAAAATAGCTTAAAATTCTATCTGATACTTATTTTTGACATCACTAAACAGTTTATATCTCAACTAATTTACTCAATCTGAAAAATATAATTGTATTACAAAACAAAAGCATAAAATTATCTTTTGATAAGTTATATGTCAAAATTCGGCTAGTTAAGATATTACACGATTGACAGAAAAACAATAATATACAAATAATCTTGCGATAAATTAAAAGGGATTGAATTGTTTAAGATTGATAGACTATGTAGCAAAAGAAACTTAATAAATATTGTGACTGTTTACTGATGATAGTCTTGATATATATTGAAATAAGTCTTGAGAGTTTGAAATATTTTTCCAACTAAATGTATATTTTATTATTTTTAATTTTTTGTTGATTTATTCAATAAATTGATCGATGTGAATTGGGAATATTGAATTATCAACTGTGATAGTTTACATATAAAATCCCAATTATTGATTATCGATTAACAATACCATCAGTTTTCTACAACTTTTTTTTGCAAAAATGGTGTGATGCTAATATTTTGCGACTTGGCATCTGCTTTGTGAGTATCATTTAACACTGTCTTTTTGATAAAGTACATCAACTTCATTTAGAAATCACTGCAGAACCAAAATCATTCCTTCTCAATGAATTGACAAATAATTGGCACCCCCACAATTTCCTCATGTTTTTTCGATACTCTGAAATTAGTAAAGTTTTTTAGTGATTCTACAACACCCTCTATCAATAAAAACTTTAAAAAATTACTCTCTGAACAAATTAGACTCATAGACTGTACTTTTTTGAATTACTGGTTTGATTAGTAACTTTATTATTTGGAAATATAGGTAATTGTCTGCGAACAAACCCAAATTTCCCCCAAATCGTTCCGTAAAAGAGAACATCAGTTATGCCTCTTGATACAAATAACAATCGCCGAATCAAAACCCCTCAACCTAGACGCTTTGGTGGTACTTGGTTCTTGATTTTTATGGCGCTTATGTTCCTGAATTTATTATTAATCCAAGTACCACAAGCCACTACAAAAGCTTATAGTGAATTTCTAACTCAAGTAGAAGCAGGTAAGGTATCCCGTGTAGAAATTGCACCTAATAACATCCGGTATGTTTTGAAATCAGACTTTTCAGGGTCGGAAAAATCTAAACAAAAGCAAGTATTTAACACTGTTCCAGTTCCAAATGATGCAGAACTAACTAAAATTCTGCGAAAACATGATGTTAAGTTTTTTGTTCGACCAGAAAGTTGGCTCTTAACTTTACTTAGTTGGGTCATACCACCGTTAGTTTTTTTTAGCATTTGGGCTTGGTTCATCAGTCGTTCTCGAGGAGGGGGTGCAGCTGCACTCACCATCGGAAAAAGTAAAGCTCGTATTTACTCCGAAGGAAGCACGGGTGTCACATTTAACGATGTGGCTGGAGTTGATGAAGCCAAGACAGAACTACAAGAAATTGTAGATTTTCTCCAATACGCAGAAAAATATAAACGTCTGGGTGCGAGAATTCCTAAAGGTGTGTTACTGGTAGGTCCACCGGGAACTGGTAAAACTTTATTAGCAAAAGCTATTGCTGGGGAAGCGGGAGTTCCTTTCTTCACGATTTCAGGTTCGGAGTTTATCGAGTTATTTGTAGGTATTGGAGCATCAAGGGTTCGAGATCTATTTGAACAAGCAAAACAACAAGCTCCTTGTATTGTTTTTATTGATGAGCTCGATGCTTTGGGTCGCTCGCGGGTTGGTCCGGGAAACCTTTTGGGTGGTCATGAGGAAAGAGAGCAAACACTCAACCAACTTCTTTCCGAAATGGATGGTTTTGACCCCAACACAGGTGTGATTATTCTCGCTGCTACTAACCGCCCAGAAATTCTCGATCCTGCTTTGCTTCGTCCTGGTCGATTTGATCGCCAAGTTGTGGTTGACCGTCCAGATAAAATTGGTCGGAAAGCTATTTTGCAAGTCCATTCTAGGGTCGTTAAGCTTGCAGACGATGTTGACCTATCTAAATTAGCTGCTCGTACCCCTGGCTTTGCTGGTGCCGATCTTGCTAACCTTGTCAATGAGGCTGCATTATTGGCTGCTCGAAAAAACCGCAAAACAGTCACTATGGCTGATTTCAATGAAGCTATTGAACGCATATTAACTGGATTAGAGAAAAAGTCTCGCGTGCTTAACGAATTAGAGAAAAAGACCGTAGCCTATCACGAAGTGGGTCACGCAATTATTGGAACGATGATGCCAGGGGCTGGTAAAGTTGAGAAAATTTCTGTTGTACCTCGCGGTGTGGCGGCTTTAGGTTACACGTTACAACTTCCAGAGGAAGATCGTTTTTTAATGACTGAAAGCGAACTAAGGGGAAGAATTGCTTCACTTTTGGGAGGACGTTCTGCGGAAGAATTAATCTTTGGTGAGGTTTCTACTGGTGCTAGTGACGACATTCAAAAAGCTACGGATTTAGCCGAACGATTTGTAACTCTGTACGGAATGAGCCATAAACTCGGACCAATTGCTTTTGAGAAAATTCAACAACAATTTCTCGAAGGTGTAACAAATCCACGCCGTTCTATCAGCCAAACAGTTGCCGAAAAGATTGATGCAGAAGTGAAAGACATTATTGACAGTGCTCACCATATGGCTCTAAAAATTCTCGAGCTAAATCGAGAATTACTAGAAGAGACAGCATTTGCTCTGTTAGACAAGGAAATATTGGAAGGGGATGAATTGAGAAATCATTTGAATCGCGTTCAAGCTCCCCAAACGATGGCTGATTGGTTACATAAAGGAAAAATTTCTGTCCTTGAAACAACAGAAATTAACTTACGGTGACTTTTTTGAAATCTCCCATAACTTGTCCTCATAACTTCCTCACATTTTATTTTTAGCCTGGAAGTAGATACCCCTCGATAATGTTGATGCTAAATTTAGGTTGATGATTACCCCTTTTAAGAATTAGAGAAGAGTATTGAAAGTGTGGAAATTGTGGGGACAATTCCAATAGAGGGGTTTAAAAATCGGATTTGGTGTGAGGGTGAGGGGAAATAAAACAATAACAAAGGGGGTTTAAGGTCAGATAGGAGGTAATTATTATGCCAATTACTCGCTGGGATCCTTTTCATGAAATAGAACATTGGGAACCTATATCTAAGGAGCCATTACGAGCACTAGAACAAATGCAAAGGCAAATGAATCGTTTGATGGAACACCTGATACCGAGCGGGAATGGAGGAGTGTCTATACTTAGCTACATACCTTCTGCAGAAATCAAGGAAAGTCCTAATGACATTTGCCTCAAAGTAGAAATTCCAGGAATGGAAGCAAAAGATTTGAATGTTGATGTCACAGAAGAATCTGTTTCTATTAGTGGAGAACGTAAGTCAGAAACAAAGACTGAAGAGAAAGGTATGATACGGTCAGAGTTTCACTATGGTAAATTCGAGCGGCATATTCCTTTACCAGCACACGTTCAAAACGACAAAGTAGAGGCAGAATACAAGAATGGTATTTTGACGCTGACTTTACCAAAGGTTGAAGGCGAAAAGCATAAAGCCGTAAAAATTAATGTTGGTTGACAATTATAGCGGTTTTCGGTTGAGTGTAGTACATCTCGTAAATACGTATTAGCGCCTAGCGCAAGCGTACCGGATCCGTAGGTAGCGCAGCTAGAAGGCGCACCTAACGGTGTAAGCGCAGCCATACTGTAAGGTTTAACACCGTCGCCGCAGGCTCTAGGTATTGCGTGACCGTAAGGTCATAATTTTACGTCTCTACATTTGGGAATTAGAAAATGTATTTGATTCAAATGAAAACCGCTATATTTATTGAAATTCAGGAGTGAAATTTATTCGTAAATTCTCACTCCTTTTAATATCGGAGGATTCTTAATTTAACCAATCCTCCGGGCTATTTTTTCATTAACTTTCAGCAGACCCTACTTGGATGTCGTTTTTTTACTGTATCGAATTTTTTCTATATCGACGATGTAGCCAGCCAAATATACCCAAAATTCCTAACCCTGCGATTGTATTTGGCTCTGGTGTCGTTTTAGCTTGATACTCTTGATCGAAGAACATACTGTAAGCATCTTCTATATCATTTTCGTCTGTTGCTGAGCTTTGACTTGCTTCACCTTCATTTGCAGTATCCATTTCTTGCCAAAAATTAAATCCACCGCTCGATGAGCCCCAACTATTGTAGCTTAGGAAAAAGTTCCATTGATTATTATTCCATAGACTTCCATAGTCGTGGTTAAAATCAAAGTGCACCAGGATATTTGTGATAAATTCCTTCAGATTATTTATGTGGTTCCGAGCTGTTTCTTCATTAACATCCCTCATATCCATAACTGCTTGGATCAGTCTTGTTTCCCAAGCCTCTTTCTGTTCTTCACTTACACTATCAAGCAGACTAAATATTTTTGCTGTTTGTTGTAAGCTTGCTGTTGATAAATTCTGACTTAATTGTTCTGCAGAACCTTGCAACCATAAGTTTACCTCTTCATCAGCTTTGGTATAGCCAAGGACATCCAATAATCGCAAATCTAAGTCTGTGATATTTAACTTTTCTCCCTTCCCGAGTACTGGGTGCATAATTCCTAAAGGACTACCATTGATACCTCCATTTTCGGACCAATGACTGGTTTGATAAGAATTACCATCAGCAAAGTCAGCTAGTTTGGTCTGACCTCCATCTATTGACAAGAAAGTTTGTCCGCTAGAAGACCAGTCAAATACACCATTTTGTTTACTTTCTTCAGAAAAACGCAATAGATCCATTGAACTGACTAAGGCGATATCTTCTTCTAACAAAGTAGTGCTATTCGTCTCAGCCTGCATTTTCAATGAATTAAAAGCATCTACCCCACTGACAACTCCTAAAGCGTGACCAATTTCGTGTAGAGCGACGGAAAGAAAGTCAAATTTATTACTAGCAACTTCAGCATTTGGATCGTTAACTCGAGAAAAATCCCAGATAGTATCTTCAAGAAAATTTCCTTCGGGATTTTGAGTTAGCCAATCAGCGTAACTGATGATTTCACCGTTAGCATCGAACATGGAATTACTGAGCAAAATTTCAGCATCAGACTTTGTATCATCGCCATTTATCAGTTTTAAAGCCTTAGCATTTGCACGAGTAAGCCAAATCTTCTTGTTATTGTCATTACCATTTTGGTCGATGATAGTTTCTGCATCTAATATCTCCACCATATC